>SWCC01000015.1_pt1 | contig 10424 bp, 5 predicted proteins | sample 4692971 | NCBI WGS metagenome assembly SWCC01 (sample SAMN10267277, study PRJNA491770) | bioreactor metagenome | isolation source: DHS bioreactor inoculated with subseafloor sediment | place: Japan: off Shimokita Peninsula | collected 2006-08 | reverse complement strand
TTTTTTTCAGATATTTCACCGAATCTTTTATCATGTTAAGATTCTCGGTGGGGGTTGTCCGTAAAGCTTCTTTCACATGCATAAGCGACGTCTTTCCAAATATGCAGAAAACATCGGGCTTCGCTTTTATAAGCTGAAGGAGATTTTTGTCTTCCGAAGCTCTTATATTTTTTCTGCGGGTGGATCCGAAGGCTGTGAGTTTTGAAGGCTTCAGCGAATTTTTTTTCATCCTGCTGAAAAAATCGGCGTCCTTGGGATTTGAACCGGGCCAACCTCCCTCCACGTAGTGAATGCCTATTTTTGTGAGAGCCTTCGCTATGTTTATCTTATCCTCAACGCCGAGAGATATACCCTCCGCCTGAGTGCCGTCCCTGAGAGTCGTATCAAAAAGAACAATGCTTTTGTTTTTCACAGCTTAAATTCCTTAGCTATCACCTTCACGGCTTTAGATGTGTTTTTTTCATCTATCACGCAGGATATTTTTATTTCCGATGTGGAAATCATTTCTATATTTATTTTGTTTTCCGCGAGCACCCTAAAAAGCTTCGCCGCCACACCGCTGTGCGTTTTCATCCCGCTGCCGACTATGGAAACCTTGGCAATATTTTCTTTAATCAGCACTTCTTTTGCGCCTAGTTTTTTCCTGACGGCTTCAAGGATTTTGCCGGCCTTGTTAAGCTCGCCTCTTTTTACGGTAAAAGAAATATCGTTAACGGCGGATTTTAATTCCGGCGAGCTTTTCGCGGACGATTGAATTATCATGTCCACGCATATATCTTTACGGCTGAGCGCCTCAAATATATCCGCCGCTATTCCAGGCCTGTCGGGCACACCCGACACATTTATCTTCGCCTGATCCTTATCCTCTGTAACACTTCTGACAACCAGTTTCTCCAGCAATTTATCCTCCCCGCAAATAATGGTACCCTTCTTTCTGCTGAAAGTGCAGGCCACCTCAAAAGGCACGTCCCTGTTTTTCGCAAGCTCCACAGCGCGGGCCTGCATGACCCCCGCGCCGGCGGATGCCATTTCAAGCATTTCATCGTAACTTATTATATCAATTTTTTTCGCTTTAGCGTAAACCTTGGGATTAGCTGTAAAGATGCCCTCCACATCAGTGAATATTTTGCATCTTGCTTTCAAAACGGAAGCAATGGCAATAGCCGTCAGATCGCTGCCGCCGCGTCCGAGAGTTGTGATCTCCCCCGAGGGGCTCATCCCCTGAAAACCCGCCGCCACCGCGACATAACCATTTTTGAGAGCTTTAACTATTCTCTCAGACGACACCGATTTTATTCTCGCGTTGCTGAACTTACCGTCCGTGATTATTTCAAGCTGATGTCCGGTAAAGGAAACAACTTTCTGCCCCATCTCCCACAGAGCCATGGCAAGCAAAGCTATCGTCTTCTGCTCGCCCGTGGAAAGCAGCATATCCATTTCCCTTATGTGGGGATTTACGGATATTTCCGCCGCCTCTTTTATCAGATTGTCGGTTGTGTCTCCGGGGGCGGACACAACAACCACCGGTTTGTAGCCGAGGTCGGCGAAAGACTTCACCCTTCCGGCGACATATTTTATTTTTTTCGGATTCGCGACGGACGAGCCGCCGAACTTTAACACAATCACTTCGTTCTTTTCCTTTTTTTTCACCTATCAATCTCCTAATTACTTTTCTTCATTTTTTATTTTGCTATTATCAGAACTTCTTTCGAAACTTCATTACTTAAAACATACTTATACTCAAGTTTTTTCACCGCGATAAACTTTTTATATTTCTTCAGCATTGTCACTAATTCATCTATTGATGGAATCCCGTCATCCCGGTAAGAAATAACCATGATTGAATCTTTGAATTTTTTAAATAATTTTTCAAACGCCCTGCTTATTTCGACTTTATTGCACCATTCATTTTTACCGTTTTTTATTTTTTTATGTTTTGATTTCTCATCAATCAAATTCTGCCATTGGCTATAAAAAACAATACCTTCAAGAAAATGATAAAAATCAAAATAATTTACACCCACCCCCTTTGCAGAAACGTAGGGAGTATCAATATAAATTAAATCAGCGTCTATTTCTAAATCAAAAATATCAGAACAAAAAACTTTATTTTCCTTTTTGTTGTCAAAAACCGCGTTATTCCCTTCTTTTACAAATTTTCTAAAATGTTCTTCAAACGGAGTGTCCCATGTCTTTTTATTGCCAAAACTTCTCTCAACTTCCGCCGTTCGAATATATAAATTTTTTCTATGGAATAAGTTATACGGCCTTTTGATTATACATGCCTGGAATAACGCATAATAAGCCAATGCCTGCTTATACTTATCTTTTATTCGGCTTATATTTGTTACGACAACATCAAGCCACTTATTTTCCTCATCAGTAAAATAAATATCATGAAAAGTGTCATAAATAAAAGTTGGATAATTAATCTTTGATTGTTTTTTTAAGATAAAACTAACATCTTCATCTTCTAAAATGGTTGTTGCATTTTCAATTATGGCAAGACCCACATAATAATTAAATTTTAAAGAGTCATTGTAAAAAACCTGCTTGCTATTTTTCTTAAACATATAACCTATGCAACCCGTGCCTCCAAAAGCGTCTAACACAGAATCAAATTTCAAATCCTTTGTATAATAATCAATCCATTTGACTATTTTATATTTACTTCCCTGATAACGCGTTGATGGCAAAATACCAACTTTATCAGCATACAAGCCTTTAAAAAGCTGTGATTGCTTTTGTTTTGTTTCGGTCATAACATTATACATTTCTGATATTCCTGTATTTCAAATATTTTTTTAAATTAGTGTATGGCGGTTTTCTTAGTTTTGCGCTTCGCGCCATCTCTGCTGTCATATAATTCGTCCAGAAATCATCAAATATTTTCACGCCTTTTTTCGAAAATGGACCCGATCCTTCTTTAAGTTCGGAAATTTTAACGCAAGAACCTATATTTTTAGTATTACCGCTTCCAGGCCTGTCTTTGGCAATTTTATATTTTTCCTGAACAATAAAATCAAAATTTTTTACTACTGATAAAATGTCCGCAAGATCGTCAATAGAGTAAACCTTATTTTCGTCAATAAATTCTTCCTGCCTGGTGTAGATAATCCCCAATATATAGTGTTTGCTGTATTCTTTGTATGGAAAAGTAATATTTTTCTTTGAGTCTCTAAAGCGGAAATATCCGGTAAAAGCGCCCAAAGTAAACCCTGAAACAGCATCATGATTTTTTCGGTAAGTACTTTTTAAATCAAGGGCTATTTTTCGTTTACTTTTTGTTATAAAAGTTACATCAGGATAATGATTTTGTTCGGCGCTTAAAATCATTTTATAATTATTTTCTTTTGCAAATTTTTGCAAAACCGGAAACATCATCAATTCGATTATTTTTGAAACTACCTTTGTATCTACAGAAATTGTGTAAATATTTTTTGCTACATCAATAAAGCCCTTAATAGACCAATCGCCCGAAGGAGTGGCTAAAACTTTGCGAAAAGCATCTGTGTGTTTTAATAAACTTTTTTGAAAATTATCACTCATTTTAAATTTTCCTGATCACGGCTCCACGCTCCGCTACCCTCGTGATAATCACTTCACATTTCACGCCCCGCGAGGCGAAAGCTTTTTTCATCGCGCGGGCTATTTTTCCGGCGCATTCCGCATCTTTCGCCAGAGCTCCGACGGAAGACCCCGAACCTGATATAAAAACGCCCAGCGCCCCGCTTTTGAGGGCCGCGGTTTTGACGCCGTCAAAACCTTTTATGAGTTTTTTCCTGTACGGCGTGTGAATTTTGTCGTCAAACATAAAGGGCTCCACGCGGCCCTTGTAAATTCCGTCTATCAAAGCGGATATGCGCGAAAGATTAAAAACGGCGTCTTCCCCCGTATAATTTTCCGGCAGAATTTTCCTCGCCTTATCGGTACTGACGTCAATATCCGGCACGGCGATGCACAAGGGTTTTTTAATGCTCCTGCCCAGCGAAACCGCACGACCTATATCAGGCGCGCAAATAACTATTCCTCCCAGCAAAGAAGCGGCGGCGTTATCATAATGGCCTTCCAATTTCGCGACAATTTCAAGCAGTGCGGATTTATCCATCCCCGCGCGGGAAATTTCATTCGCGAAAAGAACTCCCGCCACACGAGCCGTGGCCGACGAGCCCATGCCTTTCATAAGAGGAATTCTGTTTAAGGCTTTTATGGTGACACAGCCTATTTTTCTGTAATTGAATCCTGTTTTCTTCCAGACGGCAAGCGCTGCGCGCCAAATGGCGTTTGATGAATTTTCAGGCAGCGTCCCCGCGCCAAAACCGAGGATTTTTACATCAATCCCGAAATCGCCCGGCACAACCGTAAATTCAAAACGGTTGCGGACATCCAGCGCGGCCGACAAAACGTCAAAACCGCAGCCGAAATTGCCCGACGAACCCGGCACCTCAACAATGTATTTAACAGCTTTTTTCATAATTGCAATTATAGCCAATGGGGTCGGGTCTTGCAATACGACATTTTGAAAAAAATGGAAAATAGGAAAGGACATCGTGACCCCCCGGGTAAAAAATATAGATTTGTTAGATTGATCTGTTTCGGAGGAGAAAAAGAAAAGAAATTGAGAATAATTTGTAAAGAGAATAAATCCTCCCCCTTAAGGGGGAGGACAAAGACGGGGCGTACGGATGATATCCGGCGGGGCTCATATGAGCGGGGGATTTTGCATGGCCCCGATAAAATTATTTTTTAAAGTTTCTTTTCGGCTTTTTTTATGCTGTCTTTTGACTGCTGATGTTCGGGATCAATATCAAGAACTTTTTTCCATTCTTTTATCGCTTTTTTGTATTTGCCCTTTCCATACAGTTCCGCCGCTTTATTGTAGTGCTTTTTCATTTCAGCTTTATTCTGAGCGGCTTTTTTCCCGGCTTTCAGGCGCTCATTTTCAGCTTTTTTCTCAGCCTGTTCTTTCGCCTTACTCTGTTTTGCCGATTTTTTTGCTTCTCTTCTGCGGGCTTTCGCGCCATAACCTGCAGAGGGAGCAAAAGCGTAATCAAGCGATATATACTGTCTGTTGGAACTGTTTTCCACATCTTCAAATCTAAGCGCGTAATTTAAAGAAAGTGCCCCCATGCCTATACCGAAGCCTGCGGCAAAATTCCCGTCATCCATACCTATGCGCGCGGCAAGATTTTCAGACAGCTTATATTCCGCGCCGGCATTGATCTGCTTATCATCTTCGTCGGAAATCTTGCTCATATCGGCCGCAAGGGTAAGAGCCCCGTCAAGCATGGTGTAAGCGCCTCCGACTTTTGCGACGGCCGGAACATTTTCCTTTGTATCGTTAGCTGTATCCCACTTACGGGAACTGGCGGCATCCTGAAGGACAAGCCCCACGCTCAATTTTTCTGCCAGGTTGAACTTCATACCCACATCAAAACCGAAACCCGACGCCGAATTATTTTCAATCGACGAAGATAAATATTTCAGATTCATTCCCGCGCAGGCCTTATCATATTTCTTCGCGTAAGTCAGAGCGACGGACATATCGCTTGAATCAAAGGAAGAACCCGTAAGGGCGGGTATTCCCGCCGACAGAGTCGCTCCGGGAATATCACTTACTCCCGCCATAAGAGCCGAAAACGCGAGCGCTCCATTAGCAAGAGGCCTTCCATAGGAAAGCCACTGCATGCTCCTGCTGTTCGAAAGCATTGCCGTCATAAAACTGACTTTAGTTCCTTCAAGAGAAGCAATGCCCGCGGGATTGTAATAAGACGCCGCAAGATCGTCGCTGACACCGGCAAAAGCAGAACCCATGCCCATGGCTCTTGCCGACACGCCCATTCTCAAAAAGGGCATTGCGTCAACAGAACCCGCCTGAACAAGAGCGCCGCAAAAGAAGGCAATTCCCAAAACAGTAATTATTTTTTTCATTATTCCTCCCATATCGCAAAAGGGGACTGTCCCCTTTACGGACAAAGTCGTAGATGGAGACTGCCCCCGTCTGTACATTTTCATAAAAGCGCTCATCTGAGTAAGGCGGCTTTAATAACCTTGCTGTCGGAACCGCCCGATCCTCCGGCTTCAACCCTTATGAGGTAAACGCCGTTTGCAAGAAGTTTATTTCCGTTGGTGCGGCCGTTCCAGAAAACATCATTCCCGTTGCTAAGAGAATTAGTTTTTGATGTGTACACAAGTTTGCCGCCGAAGTCATAAACTTTGAGCGTAATATAAGCATCGGATGTCATATTAACTTTGATCTGCGCATCGTTTCCCGAACCAGGATCATAGGGATTCGGCGCCATAAAAGCGCTTCTTATCCCCACCGCTCCGCCGACTGTGAATGTGACTGATGTCGTGGCCGAAATCCCCTGCTCGTTCGTCGCCGTTATGGCAAGCGTGTGAGAACCGTCGGCAAGATGAAGGCCGGGCCTCACCTTATACTTCGCCGACGTCGCGCCGGCCTGATTAAGCGGCGCTTCCGCGTCAGCTCCCTGATTAACAATATCTTCATCCACCAGACCATTTCCGTCGTTGTCAATTCCGTCGCGGTAAGCGACATCATTAAAAGCCGCCGTCCGGTCAACGCCGTCAAGCACAATCTTCACCTGCCTTATGGCGGAAAAACCGTCAAATATATCAGCTTCAATTATCGGCGCGTTCCCCGCCATTCCGCCGCCCACGGGCGACACGAATGTAACCGCAGGAGCCGCATTTATAACAGCAAGCTGAAACTTGGAAAAGTGATTTGTCCTGAACGCTACCGTGTTATTCACTATGTCCCTCGTAACATTCGTTATACCCTCCGACGACCATTTGGAATTTGCCTCGTCCCAGTAAGCGACGCCGAGTTTTGTCTCGTCTGCCCCCATAAGCTCGTTATCTCTGTATGCAAATCCGATATCGCAGGAATTTGAAGTCTGGAAAGCCGCAGGCTCGGAAAGCACAAACTCCCATGGCTCGCCTATGCTTGTAATCAAAGCTGTCTGACTTGAAGGTGTTGTCGACGTTGAGGCGGGCATCACCGCCAAAGCGCTGTTGTTCTCCAAATCGGCGTTAAAATTAACGCTCGTCACTCTACCTGCGCCGGTGAGCGTGTCCGGCCGCGCCTTGGATGTGACAACAGCTATTTCTCTTGAAGCGGAAATTCTGTTTCCGTTTGAATCTGTCGCGTTCACAACAATTCGCCCGATGCCGCCCAAAGCCGCTATATCTGAGAGGTCAGCGGAAGCCGTCCATATTCCGCCGGCTCCGGTGACGGTGAGAAATCTGTCAACATCAGCGCCCGCCGCTCCGTCCGTCAGCAAAATCCGCGCCGTGACATTTGAAAGAGTCTGCGTTGATGTTATTCCCAGACTCGCCTGAAATGTCTGCTCTGTACCCGCATAAGTTGAGGAAAAAGCGGCGTCGCTTAATGAAACGGCTAAGCGCTCCTCGGGATTCAATAAATATGTTTTGTTTCCCGCGGCATCGCTTTTTATTTCAACGGTTGACACAGGGGTCAGCAACGAATCCGCTTCCAGCCCTCCAACTACTTGAGAAATAGCCCTCAATTCGTAAGTCCCTGCAGGGAGCCCGGCTATTGAGGCGCTCCAGCTGTTTCCCGCGCTTCCGAAAGTGCTGTCCACGACTCCGTCATTGGCGAGAAAAACCCAGTCATCAGTAGAACCCGACTGCCTGTATTCAAACTTGACCTGATCCACCACCTCATCGTATTCAACCGCGGTAACTAAGCCTGCGGCGCTAAGCGAAATAATGCTTGCCGGCTTTATAATAGGTTCGTTTGAATCAACAGTAATTGTGACAACAGCGGGAGAGGAGTCGGCATTGCCGTCATCGTCAACGCACAAAACTCTCAATTCATAATCGCCGTTGCTTAGAGATATTCCGACCGGCGGAAAATCCGAAGTATCGGGTGTGGCTGCGACTCTTTCTTCCCATGTTTGCCAAGAGCCGGCGACAGGCCTATACTGATACTTAAGAATACCCTGATCCAGAACATCCAGTTCGCTAGTTACAGAAATAGCGATATTGGAAGTTTTTATTTTTTCACCCAAACGCACTTTTAGACCGTCAATTTCAGTAATTGAAGCTTTTGACGCTGTAACATCTTTTACATTGAGCGTTATCACTTTATTCACCGAGCGGCCGGCCTTATCCCAAAGGAACGCTGTCACCGTTCTTGCCACATTATCCGTTTCACTAATGAGAAAAGTTCCTGAAAAGGAAGCGCCCTGCGGAAATAAAATATTTCCTGGATTCCACGAAATATTATCAGCTAACCCGCTGTAAAATAATTCCAGGCCATCAATATCCGAATCCGAACTTGTAAGAACCCAGTTATAGGATGTCCCCGCATTTATATCCACTGTGCCGCTGGAACCGTTCACCGAAAAAGCGTCAATCACGGGATTAGTGGCGTCAAGAACAACATTCCTCACCGCCGACTCTGTAAAGTTACCGGCTTCATCAACCGCAACCGCCTTGATAAGACAATCAAGGTCATTTGCGTAACCGGCGCCCGGCGTCCAGTTCTGTGTCCACACATCTTCTGTTGTATCCGCGGTGCCTATTCTCGTCCATATATAACCTCCGTCAAGCGAATACATAAAATACACATAACCGTTATCCATATCGGCAGTGTCTGTCACCTGAGCATACAGCGCTTTTACCGCGCCTGTTTCAAGACGCGCGTTCTCAGCAGGATCGGTTATGCTTATGGAAACCGGAGCTGAATTATCCACCGCCAAAGCAATGTGCTCCGGATCGGAATCCGAAACGCCCCTTGAATCGGTAGCAACCGCTCTCACCTCGTATGCGCCGTCGGGAAGACCCGTCACATCCCATTCAGCCATAAACTGGGAAACGAATATTCTTGAAACGCCGCCGCCCGTGTCATCCTGCTGATCCATGTCCTCAAAAGAATCCGTAGAAGCATCTTTGTAATTCACGTCAAACTGGTAATCGTAAGTCGCGCCGGTGACAAAAGGCACCGTTACTGTCCAGCTTGAACCGTAAAACTTCATTGCCCTGTCATACGCGTTATTTGTGCAGTTAAATGTTACGCCTGTTATTTGAGAGGTGTCTATCACAACTTCATTATCTATCGTGTCCCGTTCCTGTATGTACTCAATGAGATCAGCGTAATCAAACGTGAAAGTCAGATTTTGAACAGTAACGGAAGAAACGCTGTCGGTGACAATCTCCTGCCATGAACCGCCCGAAGCTCTGTACTCAAACTTCACGCTGGCAAAATCATCATTAACCGTAGCCCCAAGATTCGCACAGAGAACCGCTCTCTTACGGAACCTGCGGCCTTCAATGACGACCTTATCATTTTGGCCGGCATGTATCTCGGCCTTAGGAGCAAGCGCGGCTTCAAGTTTTACCTGAACCCAGCCCGCCGAAACGACGGAAACCGGCGTAGTCGTATTTCCCAAAACATCCCATGCCTTTACCCTGATGTCATAAGTCGTTTCAGAAAGAGCGATGGTATCCCATGTCGCTTCCCACACCTGATCCGTTACAGTTTCCGCCGTGCCCCCGGGGACATCTGTCCATAGCGTATCCGTATGCGCCTTGTACTGAAACAGCGCTCCCACGGCCTCATCCTCCACGGTTGCCTGCAGCTTGTTATTTGAAGCCGAATAAACAGTGGGTAATTCAGTCACCTTCGGGACTGAATTATAGTTAAAATCTTTCGTGGGTACTGCTCCCTTAAGATTCATATTCACAAGAGTCTTTATGTAGGAATCCGGTTTGCCGTCGGCAACATCCGGTCCCGCCGCGCCAAATTCATTACCTATAACAACCCAGGGTCCGGATTTATCCGTTACCGTTAGCTGCACGGCTTTTGATTTGTCAAAATTGGCGCCCGAGGAACAATAGGTTACATTGCCCGCTTTGTCCTCAGCAGAAAAATAATAATAATATGTTCCGTCGGTACCTGAAGCCCATGATTTCGCGTGCGTATATCTGTCCGTCACTTCCGCATCCGCTGTAAGATTTTCAGAGCTGTAAGGACTACCATCTGAATTAAGATAGTAAACCTTGACCGCGTCACCGGCTGTGGATATATCATTTAAATCCGAAGCGTCAATTGCCAGACTCAGCGTTGAACCGGTGTTTGCCGTTGCGGGGGCAGTGACCAGTGACACTGCAGGCAGCGTGGTGTCATAAACAAAAGACCTTGCCGTCGTTGAGGTGTTGCCCGCGCCGTCCTTCGCAACTATCGTTACCGTGTAAGTGCCGTCGTCGGAGCCGTCGGTGGCAAGCGGCACCGGAATCTGACAATCGTATGTGTCGTATGTCGAATATACACCCAACGCCGCATCATTGGCTATATTCGCTTTAGCATATGGCAGGTCATTCACGCCAAAAACCCATGTTCCCGCTAAGCCGGAAATCGTAACTGTTGAAGCGATAAT
>SWCC01013422.1_pt2 | contig 10427 bp, 7 predicted proteins | sample 4692971 | NCBI WGS metagenome assembly SWCC01 (sample SAMN10267277, study PRJNA491770) | bioreactor metagenome | isolation source: DHS bioreactor inoculated with subseafloor sediment | place: Japan: off Shimokita Peninsula | collected 2006-08 | reverse complement strand
ATTTATAGATGCATCACGTAATTTGATAAAAACATCTTTAAGATCATCTGGTAGATCATCTTGTTCTAAAAATAAGTTATACATAGCAATATTTAATATTTCAGCTTCTACACCTATATCGAATGCTTCTTCAACACTATTGATTGCAATCAAGTGACTATCAGAGGTATCTTCTAATGTTTGCATGTTATAAACATCAAATAGTGGTAGTAATAGTGATATGTGTGTTTCTTCACTTTTAATGATGTTGCTAAAGGGTCTTGTAATATCAAAATTTGATAAGATATAATCATATTCTGCACGAGCAGCATACTCATCTTGAAGTGCATATATGAGCATTTCTTCAATTGTAAATACACTTTGATCAAGTGCACTGACACTTCCATAGGAATCATCATTTAGTTCTATAAATTCTTCAGATAAACTTGTTGTTTCTTGTAAGGGTGATACTGTATTAACTACAGAATCATCTGAGATATTGTCACAGCCACTTAGTAGAAGTATGCTGAAAAATAACATTGTGCCAATTATAAATTGTTTCATAGTAAACCTGCTTTCATATTTTAGTTACACTATATATACAATTGAATTGGTATTTTTATTGGTTAAAAATGAAATTTAATCAAAAGAAATGATAAACTGACAAACATCATCACTTTCAAATAATGATTTTGTTGTTTTTATAGATATTTTTTTACCTGTGATATATTCCCATATATCAACATAAAATCCACCACCGCAATTACAATATATTGAATCTAGATCAGCACCCAATAATAAGTTTTCTCTGATTCTAGGACAATGACAGTAATAATATTTCTTTTTTAATGGATCAGTTTCATTCATATATTCATGAAACTTTGAAGGGATTTTTGTTGCAATAATTGTATCTTTTTCTTGAATACCAGCAAGACCCCAACCATTTTTTATAATCATTTTAGCCTGTTCTTTTGAAAGGCTTTTTTGAATAATTATATCTTTTAAAAAACTCAATTCAAGAACTTCTCTAGTTCTTGATAAATCTTTAGTTTTCGTATAGATTTCTTTAGCTTCATCAAGTTTATGATGTGGTATATGACACGCATTATCTATAAATAACTTTTTTATTTGTTCATCAACTGTTTCTTTCTTTAGAGTAGAAATTAACTCTTTTGAATAATCTATAGGTGAATCTATGTGAATTTGACTAACTTTTTTTGCTGTATTTTCATTAACATATTGATTTATATGATTTACAATCTTTTCTCTCCACATTTTTTCGAAATTATCCATAACATTCTCCTTTTATTAAAAATCGCAAACACCAAGTGAAGTTACATGTTTTGTAATGTTATATTATCATAAAGAGAATTATCTAGCAATGTAACTTGAAATGTAAAGCATTTTAAACACCACATTCACTTTAGTGCGCTAAAGTGGTTGGTCTAGTTACTTAAATTTTTAAAGTTATTGAATAATTAAACAAAAAAAACATAAAAAAAAGCTGATTTTAGCCTTGTAAAGTAGGTCAAAAAGAGTATAATGAAATCGATGTATTCGAGAGAATTAATAAAAATTTTAATAAACAAGAAGGAGTGTCATATGTCAAAAAGAGTTTTAATTATTGGCGGTGTTGCTGGTGGAGCATCAGTAGCTGCTAGAGTGAGACGACTTGATGAACAAGCCGAAATTACTATGTTTGAAAGAGGACCATACGTGTCTTTTTCAAATTGTGCCTTACCGTTTTTCTTAAGTAGAATGGTGCCTCAAAGCGATGATTTAGTTTTAATGAACCCAGAACAATTTGCAAAGCAATATAATATAGATGCAAGAGTTCATAATGAAGTTATTGATGTAAAGCCTGAAGCACATAAAGTTGTCGTAAAAAATGTTTTAACTGGCAAAACTTATGAAGAAAGCTACGATAAACTGTTCTTTTCTCCAGGAGCTAATCCGATTTTTCCTAATTCAATAAAAGGTATAAAATCAGATCATGTATTCCCTGTAAGAAATGTTCCTGATATTGTCAAAATTGATAATTATATTCATGAACATAAAGTGACTGATGTTGCAGTTGTTGGTGGAGGATTTATTGGTATTGAAGTTATGGAAAATTTGAAGCATGCGGGATTAAATGTATCATTGATCGAAGCTGCTGATCAAATCATGACACCATATGATAAAGATATGGCTCAAATCTTACATAAAGAAATTATTGATAACAATGTCAATTTAGTTGTAAGTGATGCATTAGCTGAAATTAAAGAAGATTGTGTTGTCACTGCAAAAGGTATAACTATAAAAGCACAAATGGTTATTATTGCTATAGGTGTTGTACCTGAAGTTAGCCTAGCTAAAAAAATTGGTATTGAACTAGGTCAAACTGGTGGAATTAAAGTAGATCATAATTTTAGAACAAATCTTAAAGATATATATGCTGTTGGTGATGCGATTGAATATTATTGTGCACTTACACATAAGCCATCAAGACTTACATTAGCTGGACCTGCTCAAAGACAAGCAAGAAGTGCAGCAGATGATATGTATGGTAGAACTATACAAAACAAAGGTGGTATTGGTTCAAGTTGTGTTAAAATATTTGAACTCAATGCAGCAAATACAGGTCTTAATGAAAAACAATGTTTAGCAGCTGGTATTAAATACGATTATGTATATTTAATTCCTGGAGATAGTGTTGGTATTATACCAACATCAAATCCACTTCATTTAAAATTAGTATTTGAAGTTCCTACAGGTAAAATTTTAGGTTGTCAAGCAATTGGTAAAGGTAATGCTGATAAGCGTGCTGATGTCATAGCAGGTATGATTACTATGGGTGCAACTCTCGATGATTTAAAAGAGTTAGAATTATGTTATTCACCAATCTTTTCAACTGCTAAAGATCCACTTAATCATGCAGCTTTAGTCGCACTAAATATTCTTAACGGAGAGTTTAAACAAGTTAAAGTTTCAGAAGTTAGAGATATTGTTGAAAAAGGTGGATATGTCATTGATGTTAGAGAACCTGATGAATATGATCAAGGTCATATCAAAAATGCAGTTAATATCCCAATGAGTGAGTTTAGACAAAGATTAGATGAAATTCCTAAAGATAAAGCAGTTTATGTACACTGTCGTTCAGCTCAAAGAAGCTACAACGTAGCTAGAGCACTTGGACAATTAGGATTTGATAATATTTATAACATCTCAGGATCATTTATGGGGGTATGTTATAATCAATATTTTGAAGATGTAACTTTAAAGAGAACTAAAATTGTAACAGAATACAATTTTAAATAAAAAAATAACACGGAGGAAGTATGAAAAGTTTAAGTAAAAAGCAATTGATTGAAGCAGTTGTTGGATTTGCACTAATTTTATTAGTGTTAGTGTTAGGCTTCACGGAAGTAGTAGCTGGTGGAGTATTTGTTAAATTATTAATCGGTATGGGACTTGGTTATGCTTTAACAAGAGGCGATTATGGGTTCGCTGGTTTATCAAATAGAGCATGTAGAACTGGATCTACAAAATTATTAAGATCTTTATTAGTAATGTTTGTAGTTTCTGCAATGATTGTTGCTGCATTCCTATTAGGTGGAGCTACACTTAGTTTATGGGTTAATCCAATTTCTTGGGGATTACTATTTGGTGGTATTATATTTGGTATTGGTATGGCATTTTCTAGTTGCTGTGCAACAGGTGTATTACAAGATGTTCCTGTTGGATTTTCTAGAGCATTAATTACACTATTCTTCTTTGGAGTTGGCGTATTTTTAGGATTCCCATTAATGACTACAGGGTTTGCTCAAAATTCATTATTTACAACTTCTAGTTATAATGGTGTTTGGTTTGTTGACTGGTTTAGCAATGGTGGAGCTAATATGGGTGCTGGTATTATCGGTGCATTAATATTAACTGTTGCACTTGCTGTTGGTGTTGGTTTCCTTGCTAAATGGTATCAAAAGAAAGTTGCTAAAAACTTCCCAGCTCCAGTTGCTGAGGCTGTAGTAGAAGAAGAAGGCACAGTATGGCACAGATATTTTGTTAAAAAATGGTCATTAACTCAAACTGCTTTAGTTATTGCAATTTTATTTGGTTTATTATATGCAGTATCATCTACAGGTTGGGGTGCTTCAACAGTTTATGGTAATTGGTTTGGAACAATCTTAGCTAAACTTGGTGTTAGTGTTAATGCATTAGTTGAATTTACAGGAAGACCTGCAGGTTCATTTACAACTAAATTATTTGATTCAGCTGGATATATGCAAAATATCGGTATCATCTTAGGAGCTTTTGTTGGTTTATTATTATCAGGTCGTTTTGTTGAAATTTTCAAAGAAGGCTTAAAGATTAAACCAATGGAAATCTTATTATTTGCAGCTGGTGGTCTATTATTAGGATTTGGAACTAGATTATCTCTAGGTTGTAATGTTGGTGCTTTATATACTCCTATCGCTAATTTCTCATTAGCTGGTTGGTTATATTTATTCTTCTTATTCGGTGGCGGATATTTAGGAAATATGATTAGAAAAGCATTTTATAAAAAGTTTGACAAATAAACCGATTTAATCACTATATAAATATATAAAACCTTTTATCTATGGATAAGAGGTTTTATTTAAATATATATATCAAAACATATGGTATTTTTATAATAAATCATATATAATAATTAAGAGTGATACATACAGTTAACCAAAATTAAATTATAAAAAATGAACCAAGATTAAGAATAAATAACGGTTTTTTTATTATTTAATATATAAAAACTGATCTAATTGAGATATGAAAAATACTGAGGAAAGGAAGATGTTCTAAAAAAATAATATTTTTTAAAACATATAAACATATGAAATTCAAAAAAACTATAGTTTGGTTATCAATCATATTTATTTGGTTTATCATAACCCTTCCACAGCTTGGTATAGTAAGTCCAGTTGTTGTACCTCCGCCACATAAGGTTTTTTTAGCTTTTCTTGACTTTGTTGCAAATGGATATGGTAGTAAATCATTTTGGAGTCATATTGTTGCAAGTTATGGTAGGTTATTTATTGCAATTATTTTTGCTGTCATCGTTGCAGTACCTTTAGGTTTGCTTTGTGGATATATAAAGAAAATTGAAATTGTTGTCTCAACGATTGTTGATTTTGTAAGACCCTTACCGCCACTAGCTTATTACATGGTGTTAATATTATGGTTAGGTATTGGAAATACATCTAAAATAGTCTTGTTATTTATCGCAGCTTTTGCACCTGTATATATAGCATGTGTGCAAGCTGTAAAATTGGTAAAAACTGACTATATATTATCTGCTCAAACATTGGGAGCAAATAAAATGCAATTATTTACACATGTTGTTTTTCCTGGAGCACTCCCTAATATATTTACGGGAATCAGAACCGCAACAGGTGTTGCCTTTACAACACTAGTAAGTGCTGAAATGGTTGCAGCAATCTCTGGAGTTGGTTGGGTTATACTAGATGCATCTAATAAACTGAATTCAAGAATTGTATTTGTGGGTATTATCATTATAGGTATTTCAGCTATTTTTATTGATAAATTTTTAAAATTAATTGAAGATAAAGTAGTATTTTGGAAAGGACAAAACTAATGAAAAAAATTTATATGATTGGAATACTATTTTTGTTAATAGTATTAACAAGTTGTGGGAATAGTAAAACAGAGATTAATATTGGGTTATTAAAAGTTCCAAATGATGCTATATTAGCTAAACAAATGGGATTATTTGAAGAAAAATATAATGCACTTGGTTATGATGTTAACTATTATACTTTTGACTCAGGTGTTGATGCGAATAAAGCAATCGTATCTGGTGATATTGATTTTGCAACTATGGGTAATATTAACTCATTAGTAGCTTTAGGAAGCAACTTAGATGCTGAGCTTATATGGATTCATGAAACTTTAGGAGAAGTTGAGGCTCTAGTTGTTAAAGATGACTCAGGAATAAATACAGTTGAAGACTTAGTCGGTAAAAATGTTGCAACTACATTTGTTTCAACTGCTCATTATGTATTACTTAATGTTTTAAAAGAAGCTGAAATAGATGATCAAGTTCAACTTCTTAATATGAAAACCAGTGAAATTGCTGCTGCTTGGTTACGTGGAGATATTGATGCAGCTTATACATGGCAACCTACACTTGGAACATTAATTGATAATGATGGTTTTGTACTTGTATCATCAGAAGATATGATTGAAAAAGGATATATGACAGCTAATGTTGAATTAGTTAGAAAATCCTTTGCCAAGGTCAATCCTGAGTTAGTAGAGACATATATTGAATGTATGGTAGAAGCTTATAATTACTTTGAATCAAATAAAGCGGATGCTTTGAGCATGCTAGCAATTGAATTAGACCTAACGGTTGCTGAAATTGATATTCAAGTCAGTGGCTCTATTTGGACTAGTCTTGATGAAATGAGAGATTCAAACTTCATTACAGGTTATGTTGATACTATGTTTTCCCAATCTGATTTTTTACTTGATCAAGATTTTGTAGATCGAGTCATTACAAGAGAAGAAGTTGTTGAATTTATAAATAACTCGTATGCTTTAGGAGTAAATAATGGATACTTTGCTAAAAATTAAAAACGTTAGTGTTGATTATGATGTAGATGATGACCTTATTGGAGCTATAAATAATGTTTCTTTAGATATACATGAAAATGAATTTGTTTGCATTTTAGGTCCATCAGGCTGTGGTAAATCCACTTTATTAAAAGCAATAGCAGGTTTTATAATACCAAACGAGGGTGAAATTTTAATGAATGACATAAAGATTGAGGGCCCAAATCAAACAAGAGGCGTGGTTTTTCAAGAAACAAATTTATTTCCTTGGTTTGATGTTAAAAAAAATGTCACTATGGGACCAAGACTTGCACATCAATCAGAAGATGAAATTAATTTAATTTGCGACAAATTTTTGGAACAAGTAGAACTAGAAGCATACAAAGATTCGAAAGTATTTGAGTTATCTGGTGGCCAAAAACAGCGTGTCGCTATCGCTAGAACATTAGCAAATAATCCACAGGTTATTCTTATGGATGAACCATTTGGAGCTTTGGATAGTTTCACAAGAAAAAAAATGCAACATATGATTAGAACTTTATGGAAAAAGAACAATTCAACAATATTTTTTGTAACTCATGATATTGATGAAGCATTATTATTAGGTACGAAAATATATGTGATGAGAAGTGGAGAAAAAAGTATAGTTAAAGATTACGATATTGATTATACAAATAGATTATTATTAGATCCTAAAGCACATGTTGTTGAAGAAAAATTATATATTAAATTAAAAGAAGAGATATTATCTCTTCTTGAAGAATAAAAAAAAGGGGCAACCCTTTTTTTATTTACTTACTTATAAGTTTAAACTTCAAATTTAAGTTGAGTCAATGATTCTGAAAGTTCCCATAATTTTTTAGCATCATTTAAATTGTGTGATCGTTTACTTGATTTAACTATAACCGGAGATCCTTTCATTTGTGTAAATCCACTCGGACCATAGTATTGACCACTTATAGCATTTTCATCTAGTGATGCTCTAACTTCAGGTAGGCATCCTTGTTTGGGTGATTGTCCAAATTTAATTGCAAACTTTAAAAAGGGGTTACTGCTATTTTTACCCTGAATATATCTACCTAAATCCGTAGAAGAAACGCCTGGATGTGCAGCCAAAACTTTTATATCATAACCCTTTTCTTTAATTCTTCTATCAAGCTCGTAAGTAAAAAGTAAGTTAGATAATTTACTTTTGGCATAAGATTTCATTTTTTTATAACTACCTTTTTCAAAAAGATAATTATCAAAATCCATTCTTCCTTGTTTATGAGCAAGACTTGAAACATTAACGATTCTAGATCCTTGAGTATTTTTGATTAAATCAAATAGGTGAGCTGTTAAAGAAAAGTGACCCAAGTGATTTACTCCATTTTGAAGTTCAAATCCATCTTCAGTTTTTTCATAAGGTGTCGTCATAACTCCAGCATTATTTAGTAAAATATCTATTTTTTGGTATGCTTTCTTATAATTTTCAGCAAAGTTTTTAATGCTTTTCAAACTACCTAAATCAAGTTCCATTGGGACTAAATCAGCATTCTTATAATCCTTAAGAATGAGTTCTTTTGCTTTTATACCTCTTTTAAGTGAGCGACAAGCCATAATAACTTTTGCTCCTTTCTCAGCAAAAATCTTAGTCGCTTCAAAACCTAAACCACTATTTGCACCAGTAACTATAATATATTTTTCATTTATTCTTTTTATATGTTCTAAGTTAAAGTCAGTTTTTCTCATAAAGTCTCCTAAAAAATTTAGTATAGATATATTGTATATTTTTATTCACTGAATATCAAATGACATACAAAATGTTTTATTTAAAAATTATTAATGATTAAATATTGTTTTAATTAAAACGAAATGAAAGACTTTCGAAGTATTTATTTTCTAAATATCAATAATTAAAAATAATATATTATGGTATAATTGAAACATAAAATTTCACCAATGATAATTGAATAAAGATTCTATTTTTTCTGGGCATCATCAAATTACAAGCTGATTAAAGTTATTTCACTTATATATTTAGTTTGTATTACAAAGGAGAAGCACTATGAATAAAGATTTTTACAAAGACATTCTATTTAATTCACAAATTGGATATGCATATCACGAAATTATTTTAGACTCAAAAGGGATTCCCCGTGATTATCGGTTTATAGAAGTGAATTTAGCCTTTGAATCTTTTACAGGTCTTTTAAGCAAGGATATTGTTGGTAAAACTGTTTTAGAATCCATACCAGATATTATTAATGATAAATTCAATTGGATTTCAATTTATGGTGACATTGCTTTAAATGATAAAAAAGAAACGTTTACAGCTTATTCTCAACCATTGAAAAAATGGTACGAGATAGAAGCATTTTCTCCCAAAAAAGGTTTTTTTATAACTGTTTTTACAGATATAACACTAAAAATTGAACATGATAATAACTTATCTAAATTAGAAACTCTTTTTGAAAATGCAATATATAAAGCGCCCATACCTATTATGATACATAGTAGTGATGGTCGTGTTTTAAATATAAGTAAAGCTTGGGAAAATATATCTGGTTATTCTCATGATGAAATTTCAACTTTAAATAAATGGACAAAAAAAGCTTATGGATCAGAAAAAAATAATGTAAAAGCTTTTATCGATAAATTATATGATTTAAATGAATCTCAACATGATGGAGAATTTTTAATTAATACAAAAGACCATAAAAAATTATTATGGGATTTCTATTCAGCTTATATTGGTGAGACAACCAATAATCATAAACTTGCGATGAGTGTTGCATTTGATGTTACTAAAGAAAAAATGATGAGAGAAGAATTAGCAAAAGAAAGATTGCAATTTGAAGCAACATTGCTTTCTGTGGGTGATGGCGTTATATGCACAGATAAAAAAGGAGAAATAACATTAATTAATAAAATTGCTGAGCAATTAACTGGCTGGTCAAAAGAGAATGCTTTGGGTAAAAAAATAGAGGAAGTATTTGTTATATACAATGAATTAACAGGATTAAAAAGTGAAAACATTGTCGAAAAAGTAATTAATAATGGAACTATTCATGAATTAGCAAACCATACAATTTTAAGATCAAAAGATAAAACTGAACGACCTATTGCTGATAGTGCTGCACCTATTATCTTAAATAACGGAGATATTATAGGAGCAGTTTTGGTTTTTAGAGATTACACGGAAAAATATAGATCACAGCAAAAGATAGAAGCTTTAGTTGAAGAACTAAGACATACTCGTGTATTATTGCAAGCAAGTCTTAATAGTCCAATCGATATCATTATTTTATCTCTTGATAAAGAGTATAAATATTTATTTTTTAATGAAGCTCATCAAGAAACAATGCGCTATTCTTATCATGCTAATGTAAAAATTGGCGACTGCTTATTTGATTATATGACATCAGAAGATGACATCAAAAAAGCAAAAATAAATTATGACAAAGCTTTATCCGGTATTTCTCATCAAACATTAGAAGAATATGGTGATAAAGAAGTCAACACATTTGAAACAATTTATAGTCCTATTAAAGATGTACATGGCGAAATAATCGGTGTGACTGCATATGCAAAAAATGTGACAGAACGAATTAACAAAGATAAAGAGATAATAAAAAGCAAGGAAATGTATGAATTAATTTTAAATTCAACTACAGATGCAATGTATGGAGTTGATTTAGAAGATAATTGTACATTTGTCAACAATAGTTTTTTAAAACTATTAGGCTATGATGATGAAAGTCACTTTATCGGAAAAAACATACATGAATTAATTCATCATCATTATGAAAATGGTGCTTTATATCCAAAAGAGGATTGTAATGTTGAACATTCAGTTTTGACTCGGGAAAATGGTG
>SWCC01010150.1_pt1 | contig 10447 bp, 11 predicted proteins | sample 4692971 | NCBI WGS metagenome assembly SWCC01 (sample SAMN10267277, study PRJNA491770) | bioreactor metagenome | isolation source: DHS bioreactor inoculated with subseafloor sediment | place: Japan: off Shimokita Peninsula | collected 2006-08 | reverse complement strand
GGTTCATGTCTTTTGCCGCCTTGTCAGCGTTGGCGAGAACCCTCTGAGCCCTTTTCGTAAATCTGTTATCCATTTTTTATTCCACCATCACCATTTTTTATTATATAATTTGTACTGCGTAAAATAAACCCTGCCCCAGAAATGCGCCGCCTGGGCCGCGTCATACTTTTTCCAGTCTATGCCCGTAAAACGCGCACTGTTATACCAGCGGTAAGAAGGATTGTTGTAGTATCGGGCGATAATTTCAAGCACGCCTTTAAGCTTTTCCGTGCTCTGCGCGGAATAATGATTTATCATTTCCTGCAGAATCGAGGGCTCAAGCAGAGCGGGATTGGCCTTTTTGGCGGTGAAATGTTTTTTTATTTTTTCCGGCTCATTCTCAATCTTCAATTTCGCCGGAGCGGCATTTTCAAATTCCCTGTGGAATTTTCTCGTCTCACTTTTTTTATATTCTCTGAAAAGCTTCGCAAATCCTTCATTTGAATAATGAAGTTTCGGATAAAAATCGCGGAAAAGATCTACCGCTTTCCCCGCATTCCACATGCAGTCAAGAACTTCAGCAACAGACATGTTCTTTCTTCTGACTATATCCGTTGCCGGCGTTCTGCCGCCGTAGTGAAGTATGTTTTTCTGGTGGAGAGACGCTATCACCCTGAACACCCTCATGTACAGCGGATGGGCATACTGCGTTATGTCCGACGAGAAACCGTCATGACGACCGCTCCCGTGCACGGGAGCATCGGAAATGGTTATATCCAGCTTGGTCTTGCCCGGGGTCATTCCCTTGCGTATTCTCTGAGAAATATATTCAAGCAGCTTTCCCGCGCAGTCATAAGCGCGGCCGTCGTTTTCAGGAACGGGCTTTGTGCGCTTTACATCGCCGGGAAAAACCTGCGCGTATTTTTTTCTCATACTTTCGCAGACAAAACCCTCTTCCGCGAGCATTTTGAAAACCGCGGATTTTTTTGAAATTTTCATCCAGTAATGATATCCCGACGCGGTTGTGTCAAGAATGTAATTTATTCCGTATTCATCCAGCCTGGCGCTTATCTGTTTTATGAACGGCTCCATCCATTCAAACACTTTACGCTGATGCCTGTAAATATAGGATCTCTGTTTTTTATTGTAATATTCAAGATCCCAGAATATGTAAAAAGCATCTCCTGTGGAAATAGCCGGTCTGTAAATATCCAGCCCCTGATCCATAAAACTGTCCAGCTTGCTCACCGGAGAAATGTTAACGGGGAAATCCCATTTTTTATCCTTTAAAACAGGGCCGCTGCCCACGGCAAAAGCCGCATCCTTAAACTGATTCTTCACCAAAGTTCGTATTACGGGACTACCGTAATATTCATTGTAAAATTGTTCTTTTGTCATACTTCCTCAAATAACCTCATATTCTTCATCATCATCATGTATTTAAATTCTTTCAATTTCACCACCGACAAATAGGGCACATACTGACGGCCTATGGCTTCCGGTCTCCCCGGAAGCTCGCCGTGGCAGTCTGACCCTCCGGTGACAAGGAGATTCAATTCCTGCGCCCACGAAAGATATTTTTTTGTTTCCTCTTCCGAATGTCCCATATAATAAACCTCTATTCCCTGAAGGCCGTTTTTTGCAAGATGTCTCACAATTTTCTTGGTCGGGGCGCCAAATTTCGGATGGGCGAGCACGGGGATTCCTCCTATGCTTATTATCATATCAATCGCCTCTTCGGGAAGAAGCCTCATGCGTTCCACAAAGGCGGGTCTTCCCTTTATCAGATATTTCTGAAAGGCTTCGTCTATATCCTTAACATAGCCGCCCGCGAAAAGAGCCTTTGCTATATGCATTCTTCCGACGCTGCCCTGCCCCTCCATTTCAAATATAACTTTCCTGTCTATGGGTATGCCCAAACCGTTCAGCTTGTCGCAAATAGCATGCGCTCTTTTAAGCCTGGCGCCGCGAAAGAGAGCAAGCTTCTTCTGAAAATAAAGTGTTCTCCAGTTTATGTAATAACCCAGTATGTGTATTTCGTCATGCTTGTCGCTGAAACCCTGCGTGGAAAGTTCAACGGCGGGGATCACTTCCACGCCGTAGCGGGCACCGGCCAGGATAGCTCTCTCCACGCCGTCTGTCGTGTCATGATCGGTGAGAGCTATGGCGCTGAGCCCCTGAACGCAAGCTCTTCTTATCAGTTCCTCGGGGCTGTAAAAGCCGTCGGAAAAATATGTGTGCAGATGCAGATCAACGTGCATTTCCCGGCTGAGAGTTTCTGTATTCACAGCAATTCGGCGGCAAGACGGGCAAGAGGGCTCCGTTCAGATTTTACAAAAGTCATGCTGGAAAACACTTCCTGCCCCTTGAACCTTTCTATAAGATATGTCAGGCCGTTGGATGAAGCGTCAAGATAAGGGTTGTCTATCTGATAAGGATCTCCGGTGAGCACTATTTTCGTATCCTCCCCCGCACGGGAAATAATCGTTTTCACTTCGTGGGGGGTGAGATTCTGAGCCTCGTCAATAATCATAAATTGTTTGGGGATACTTCGCCCTCTTATATATGTCAGCGCCTCCACCTCTATCTTTCCCGACGAGAAAAGCCAGTCCACCTGCGATTCCATATCCTCGCCGCCCAACTCCCCCTTGCCGGAGGCGGAAACAAGAAACTCCAGATTATCATAAATGGCCCTCATCCAGGGCGCGAGCTTTTCCTCTTTCGTGCCCGGGAGATAACCTATATCCTTTCCCATGGGTATAACGGGCCGGGAAATAAGAAGTTTGCGGTAAGCGTTATCGTCAAAAACTTTTGACAGACCCCCTGCCAGAGAAAGAAGAGTTTTTCCGGTGCCGGCAATTCCCAGAAACGCGACAAGTTTTATTTTATCGTCTATGAGTGACTCCATGGCAAATGTCTGCTGCACATTAAGCGACTTCACCCCCCAGAGCACGGTCTTGGGCTGAATCAGCTTCACCGCCTTGCCTTTTTTAAATCTCGCCAGAGCCGTCTGTTTGGGATCGGCGGAATTCTTCATTATCAGAAACTCGTTTTCCATGAACTCACCTGAAGGCACAATCGCGCCGTCCGAATAAAATTTATTTATTTCATCGGATGTCATCTCAATTTCACACCAGCCGTCATAAAGCTCGGAAAAATTGACTTTCATCGTCTCATAATCTTCGGTTTCAATACCGAGCACCTGAGCCTTTATCCTCATGTTTATGTCTTTTGAAATAAAAACAACCCCGCCTACTGTTTTGTTGAGATGAAGCGCGAAAGAAAGAATTGTGTTGTCGGCTTTCGGAGCGAAAGAATCGGGAAGTTTTTCTCCCTCACCTATCATAACCCTCATCGTGCCGCCCCCCCTGTTTTTCACGCCCTTAACCAGAGAACCTCTTTTTCTCAGAGCGTCTATGCGGCGCGAGGCGCTGCGGGCGCTTTTGCCTCTCTCGTCATGAAACTTTTTCAAGCCGTCAAGCTCTTCTATAACGGTTATAGGAAGAATAACATTGTTATCTTCAAATGAAAAAATACTTGACGGATCATGAATCAGAACATTGGTATCCAGAACAAAATTTTTTATCATTTTTTCTCCTTTTTTAACATTGCTATTTGCCTGACAGCGGCAATTATCATAAAAAGCGCCATGGTCAGCAGGAACAGCGCAAGAACAAATAGAAAATCGTCTTCGCCGTAATTTTTCATCATCTCAAAAATAAGAGCCGCCACGGTAGTGACAAGCATGAAAACACCCGGGACAACAGCGTGCATGGCAGGCATTTTTTTTGTAAACAGATACGCCGATACAACAAGAAGCCCCAGCGCGGCTATCAACTGATTTGACGCGCCGAAAAGCGGCCAGATTCTCGCCTGCGGCCCCGTAGAAAACCACCATGCCGCGGCAAGAATAAGAACGGTTACGACAACACTGTTTTTCATAATTCTGATTTTAAGAAAATCGCCGAAAAGCTCCTGGCCTATGTATCTGGTTATTCTCGTGGCCGAATCAAGAGTTGTCATCACAAAAGCGTTAAGCATTATCATGGCGAAAAAAACGCCCCATTTACCGATAACGGGTCTGGATATATTTCCGAAACCCGCCGCGAAAGTGCCTATCCAGTCGCCCCCTGACACCATAGCCGGATATGAACCCGGCCCCGTCCATTTGAGACCGGCCGTCACAGCTATTATCGCCAGCACCGCCAGCACGCCCTCAAGAATCATGGCGCCGTAGCCAATCCTGAAAGCGCTTCTCTCGTCGGAAATCTGCTTGGACGTCGTCCCCGACGCGACAAGAGAATGAAAACCTGATATCGCGCCGCAGGCGATTATTATGCACAGTGACGGCCACACAAAGCCTTTCGCGGAACTGAGCGAAACAAGGGCGGGAGCATTCATGACGGGATGTGAAATCATAATTCCGGCATAACCCGTAATCAGGCCTGCGAACAGAAAATAAGAAGAAAGATAGTCGCGCGGCTGAAGCAGAATATTCACCGGCAGCACCGAAGCGGCGCCGGCATACACAAGAAGAATCAATATCCACAAACGCATCGGCTCGGCGCAATTGAGGCCGACGGGATATCTTTGACCCGCCATTACAAGAAGCGCCATCAGACCCAAACCTATAAGGGTTGCCGCGACCGCGTTAAATTTCCAGCGGTAAAGCATCAGACCCGTCAGCACCGCCACGGCTATTAGGCCGAAAGTCGGAATAACTATCTGCGGCGTGGCAATAAGCGTTTTTGCCGTGACTATCGCGAAGACCGCTATTACAAGAACAAGAGCCAGTAAAATAAAAACTGAAAAGAAAAAGCGCGCTGTTTTCCCCAAAACCTCTTCCGACACGTCGGCGATGGAAGAACCTCCGTTCCTCACGGAAATTATCAGCGCGGAAAAATCATGCGGCCCTCCTATGAACGCAGAGCCCAGAACCACCCAAATCAGCGCCGGCAGCCAGCCCCATATCGCGCAGGCTATCACAGGCCCGAGTATCGGTCCCGCGCCGGCGATAGACGAAAAATGATGACCGAACAGGAAAAACCAGTTGCGGGAAGGCACAAAATCCACACCGTTATATTTCCCGCGGGCCGGCGTAACATTATCCTTTGAAATTCCCCAGACGCTTTTCATTTTTGCGGCATAATATTTATAACCCGCCGCGAAAAACACAAGCGAAATCACAGCAATAACTATCGAATTCATCTTTTTTTGCTCTTCAGTTTAAGCGCCGCGGCTTCAGGAACTGCCGGGGTAATATCGCCGCCGAGGAAGGCGACTTCTTTGACAATAGACGAACTCAAATAAGCGTATTTAGCGTCTGTCATAAAAAATACTGTTTCTATTTCAGGGAAAAGCTTCCTGTTCATAAGAGCCATTTGAAACTCGTACTCAAAATCACTGAGCGCGCGCAGGCCCCTGATTATAATCCCGGCGCCTATCTTTTTCATGTAATTGACCAGAAGGCCTTCAAAAGAATCCACTCTCACTTTTTCCAGCCCCTCCTGCGCAAACGCCTTTTTCAGCATGGAAACTCTTTCAGCGACGGTAAAACACGTTTTTTTGGAAGGATTCTCTATGACGGCTATTACAATTTCGCCGAAAACCGACATGGCGCGGCGGGCCACATCTATGTGACCCTTGGTTACGGGATCAAAACTCCCAGGATAAACAGCCCTTAACTTCCCTCTTTTTAATTTACTTTTTATTTTTTTCATCGCTCAATTCCCGCGCTCACGCTTTTTTCAGTTCGTTCTTATTTATGCTGCCGAGGAACATGCTGTAAAAATCATTCTTAAGTTTTTTTTCAAACTCATCCTTTTGTTCAAATTTATCAAATATCTTATCCGCGACATAGATTTTCGCGCCCGTCTTAACGGCCATGCACAAAGCGTCCGAGGGCCGCGCGTCAATATCCGTCTGCACTCCGCCCCTCTCTATGTATATGCGGCTGTAAAAAGTGTTGTCTATAACTTTGGATACGAGAACATAATCCAGCTTCCCGCCTGAAGCTATTATGACACTGTTCAGAAGATCGTGCGTCATCGGTCTTTTAAAAGATTCGCCGTCAAGAGCGCTCTGTATGGCCTGCGCCTCAAAAACGCCTATCCATATCGGCATAACTCTGTCCCTGTCCTTATTGGTGAGTATCACCATAGCCGAGGCGGACACAAAATCAAAAAAAACTTTCATCACCTCAACTTCTATCATCTTTTAACCCGCATTATTTCATACCTGCGCAAATTTTTCATCGTTCCTCGCGCGATTTTTCCTGTATGCGCAAAATTATGTTCTTCCTGCTGCCTGCCCTTATCGTAAATTTTATACCGTCTCCGTATTTGTCTATTTCCGAAAAAGCGGCTCCGGCAAGATCCGCGCGCTGAGGGTCTATTCCTTTTATGTCAAAATTGACCATGGCGTACATCATATCCTCCGGCGAAATCACTCTTATAAAAAGGGGCTTGTCGGGAGAGTCCTTCTGTATTTTGTAAAAATTGCGCCAAAAACTTCTGAATTTCCCGCCATCAAGCTCTATAGTATATCTGCCGGTTTTTATTTCCCTGCTGCCCTCAACACTCTTATCATAAGAGAACACCCTCAGCATGATTATAAGCATCACGGCAAAAAGCGGAAGCGCCGTCACAAGCCATATCTTATCTGTTTTAGTCATTGCAAATTATGATAGCAAAAATTATAATCTGTGTTAATGAGCCTGATAATTTTATGCCCGGGTAGCTCAGCTGGTAGAGCAGCTCATTCGTAATGAGCAGGTCAGCGGTTCGATCCCGCTCTCGGGCTTTTATAATGTATAAGCACCGTCCCCATTAAAAATGATTCACTCGCTTTATATACATCTGCCCTTCTGTTTGCGGCGCTGCTCTTACTGCGATTTCTATTCGCAGACGGATCTTTCTCTCAAAGGCGCTTATCTCCGCGCTCTGGAAAAAGACGCGCTTTCTTTTAAGCCCTCTTGCGGAGAAATAAAAACTCTCTACATCGGCGGCGGTACGCCTTCTGTTTTCAACCGCCGGGAGTTTTCTTCTCTATTTGATATTCTGCGCAGACACTTCCGCTTTTCAAAAAACTGCGAAATAACTGTGGAAGTGAATCCCCGCTCGGCATCCGAAGATCTTCTGTCCTTTCTGCGCGAAAACGGCGTCAACCGCCTTTCCATAGGAATCCAGTTCCTTGATACAAAGCTTCTCCTAAAAGCAAACAGGGAGCATTCCCCCGAAGATGCGGAAAAAGTTTTCCGTGCCGCGCGGAAAGCCGGATTCCAAAACATCAACACCGATATCATATACGGCTTCCCCGGTCAGAACATAGAAACTTTCGAAAACACCTTAAAAAGAATAATAGCCCTTTCGCCCGAGCACATCTCGGCCTATATTTACACGCCGCCATCATGCCCCTTAGCGATTGCGAAGCAATCTCAAGAACCAAGTCCAGGGAATCTTTTAGATTCCTCGGGGAGAAAAAACATTCTGAGAGAAGCCCCGCCGGAAAATGAGATAATCGCGGCAATGTATGAAACACTTTGCAGGGAACTGAAAAAAGCGCGCTTTTGCCATTACGAGATATCAAATTTCGCCCGCGCGGGAAAAAAATCCCGGCACAATCTCAGTTACTGGAAACGGAGATCTTACGCGGGCCTCGGCGCCGGCGCCGTCTCATCATTCGGAAACAAGCGTCTCACCGGTGCAATCTTGGGAAATTATCTGCGCAACCCTCTTAAAAAATCGGAAGAGCTTCTAAATAAAAAAGAAATAAATTTTGAGAAAAAGTTTCTCGCCCTCAGAACGCTTGAAGGCATTCCTTACAGAAAAAACCATGATAAATTTATAGCCCGCGGCTGGCTGAAAAAAACCGCCGCGAAAACAGTCTTCACCGAAAGTGGCTGGTTGCTTTCAAACTCCATAATCCCCGAACTCTGACTGAAATTTTTTGGATCTTCTCCCAAATCGCGTAGGGGTACTTTGATGTCGCGTAGGGGTACCTTTGATGTTGCGTAGGGGTTGATGTCGCGTAGGGGCGACCCTTGCGGTCGCCCGACAAAGTAATGGGGACGGTTCCTATTGATTCACCTGAATATCATCAACAAAGTATTTCGCTCCGACCGCCGTTGAAAACCCCTCAACTTTGAGAAACAAAACGCCCTTCCCCGACGGCGTTCCGCTCACGGTGAGCTTTTCCCATGTGTCCGCGACGCCCGTCATCTGAGCGAACGAGTTTATCCCGTAATTATAAAGCGTAATCTTCGGTTTTAGCGCCGCGCTGTAATCCGAATCATATCTCACATACGCCGTTATCGTCAGAAGACTCCCGCCGTTTGCCGGCACTTTCCAAGTCCAAATTCCATCGCCCTCAAAACCGAATGCGTTCGGCCCCGTCCTCGTCGTCGCCTTTTCCTGCCACACACACGGCTGAGTTTTCCGGCTATACGAACCTAAATATCCGGAGCAAACTCCTGCATAATTTACCGCATACACTCTCACTTCGTATTCCGTATTCCTCATAAGACTGTTAAATGTTGCCGTCGTCGCCGTTACCGTTGACGAATATATTGTTACAAAACCATCCGGCGAACAATGAGCAATATATTTTGTCCCCGAAGGATTGCCGTTCACATCCCAGTTTAATTCTAACTGCGTATACGACGGCGACGCAATCGTCATATTCGCCGGAACCTTGCACAAAGTCACCTTTGTTGCCGTTGCTGAATTGCTTGACCCCGCCGCATTATAAGACTGAATATATCTCTTGTAAGTCGTATTCGGCGTAAGCACTGTCTCCGTCCACGTAACAGCGTCAATCGCGGTCGTATTTCTCAGTTCCGTACTCGTGGCGCAATAAACCTTAAACCCGTCTTCCTGATATTGACCGCTGGAATTATCCGTCCAGTTCCATGTAATACTTGAAACACCGAGAACCGTTCCCGACACTCCTGTCGCCTGAGGAGGTGGCAAAGGATTTACAGCCATGTTATCCAGATAAAAAGTATTAGCCACGTCAGCGTTAACAATGGTAACAATAATCCGGTCTATCACATCTTTATTCGCGTTGCTCACTCCCGATATATTCCATGTCACCGTCTGATAAGTATTTACCGATGTGATGTTCGGCGTAATTTCCGTTGTCGTTCCGCCAGAATCATGAATACCTATTTTGACATTGCTGCCCGTTCGCGTCGCCCTCATATCAAATTTAATCTCTATCATATCGGATAGATTTATCGTCGGCGACACCGCGCGAGTAAGAGTTTTATTTAAACTCGTAGTGACCGGCGCCGTTGACTTGAGCGCATAAGATCCCTGCGTTTTAATCGTGGCCTCGGAATCAGTCAGAACCGGTGACGGGTATCTCACAATAACAATCCCCGAACCGCCATTTGCTCCATTTACGGGATATGCGCTTCCGGCTGCGCCTCCTCCGCCCCCTCCAGTATTTGGTGTTCCAGCAACAGCAGCAACATAACCAGGGATACTATGCCGGCCTCCATTCCCTCCACCTCCATTACCTCCAGAAGCAATATAGTCAGCATAACTTGCTCCACCGCCACCACCTGCATAAAAAACAACAGATCCGGATATTGATGATGATACACCCGCTCCGCCATTTCCACCTGCTTGGAATGGATCACCACTATTTGCTCCTACAGATCCTTTTCCATTTTTGCCTCCTGATTATTTTTTCCTCTCTTATTTTAATCAGTAGGTTAGTTTTCATCAATTCTCCCTTTCACTTTCTTATAGTAATCTCCACCAGTCGCAGTAATACCAAATGCACTCGAATTCTCGCCATCATTACCCCATGTGTCAGTCCCAATACCACCAGACCCAACCACAATTGCATATCCCTGTACTATTACGCTAGTACTTCCAATAAGCATTCCACCAGCGCCACCTCCACCACAAAGTCCATCCCGATCAAGTCCTCCTCCTGCGCCACCTCCTGCTACCACAAGCACTTCAACGTTTGTGGCAACATCTATTGTGAATGTTCCGTTGCTCGTAAAGGTGTGTATGCGATAACCGTCAACTTCTGTTATTGTTCCGCCTGTCGCCGTAATAGAAGAATTGCTTACATATGCCACCCTTGTGGCAACGCTTGAACTATACTCCATATAGTCCAACTCAATAGGTGCGGCTAAAGTTCTATGGGGGACGGTTCCTAATAGCAAAACGATGAGTAGCATTGTAGCCGCAGCTGAAAGTCCGCCAGAGCGGAGCTTTAGCCTGCGTTTCAAATCACGCAATCTAAAGATTGCGACTACATTTTCGAAAAAAACAGAACAATAATCTGCAACTTTTGTTAAAAGAAAAAATCCGCCAATGGCGGATATTGCTTTTCGAAATAATCGGTTAAGTTTTTGTTTTAGGTTTCTATAAGTTGCATAGATAGATAGATAGATAGATAGATAGGGAACGCCAAGTATTCTAACTTTTTATATACTTGCGGCAAATTG
>SWCC01016785.1_pt1 | contig 10465 bp, 9 predicted proteins | sample 4692971 | NCBI WGS metagenome assembly SWCC01 (sample SAMN10267277, study PRJNA491770) | bioreactor metagenome | isolation source: DHS bioreactor inoculated with subseafloor sediment | place: Japan: off Shimokita Peninsula | collected 2006-08 | reverse complement strand
GACGATCGCCCGACTCGGTTCCTTCGCTGCTCTGAATTCTCCTTCCTGGGCAAAACCCATGTACGAGCACTGGCAGTATCCGCTGCTGCTTGCGGTCGGCGCCGGTGTAATTTGCGTCGTCGCCGCGCTGCTCTATTTTGTGCAGGATGGGTACGCATCGAGAAAATACCACCTCGGATCAACAGACGAGACGGACAAGGTCGCCTTCAGCGACATCTTCAAATTCGGAACATCGTACTGGCTGGTCGTCGCACTCTGCATCACATTCTATTCGGCGATGTTCCCGTTCCAGACGTTCGCGATCAAATTTTTCCAGGATGCACATGGCGTCTCGCGCGTGACTGCCGGATTCCTCTCCAGCATGCTGACGCTGTTTGCCATGATCGCAACTCCGTTGTTCGGACTTGTAGCAGACAAGGTCGGCAAGCGATCACTGATGATGATGTTCGGTTCGATTTTGATCATCCCAGTCTATCTGATGATGGCCTATCTGGATATTTCACTGTATATCCCGATGGCAATGATGGGTGTGGCATTCTCACTGGTCCCCGCCGTCATGTGGCCCTCGGTCACCTATCTCGTTGACGGTTCGCGGCTCGGCACAGCCTACGGCCTGATGACGATGGTACAGAACATCGGACTCGCCGGCTTCAATATCGCTATCGGCTGGGCAAATGATTTCTCCGCCGCCAGCGCTGCAAACCCGGACGGATACACACTCGGAATGTGGATTTTCAGCATACTCGGTTTTGTTGGCTTCATTTTCGCGTGGCTGCTGCGCCGACGCGAACTCGGTCCCGATGGACATGGACTTGAGACTATCACCACGAAGACCGGAGTTGCCTGAGATAGAGAGAGGCGCGAAAGGACGAGCCTGAAGGCTCATCCTCCAGAGAACAGAAAGCCCCGGCTGCAGATGCAGTCGGGGCTTCTCTTCATACGTGTACGAATTCAAGTTTTAAAAATCTGCGTACCGTCGGCATGGTGAAGTGTAAGCCAGGTACGGCGTGTCAATTGTTGCATAAAGAATTTCAGACGCTCGTGTACCGGCTCTACCTTCTCGCCGAACTCTTCACTCATGCGTTCGGCGATGATTTCGAGCGGCGTTTCTCCGTCGCATTGAAGCCAGACAAACGAGCCAACGTCATCGAGCTTCGTTCGCACATAGGGACTTTTCCACCGCGGAACGAAACGTTTCAACATCCAATCGTGCTCAAAACGCGGCATCAATACCGTGACGACATTATCCTCGCCTACTTCAAACTCGCGTTTGCGTTGAGGAACTAATTCCAGGAGGTTGAGAGCCTCTTCTTCTTTCTTCTTGCCGAACATGACTTTCCTGATGCCGTTGAACGTTGATTTGTGAAGGACAATTTCTCTGAAATCTAATGATCGAGCGGGATAAAACGAAGAATCTCCCGGACTTCCGGGAGATTCTTCTTGAACTATTGTTCGTGAACCTTAGTGCGCCGCGGAGGGCGGTGCTGGTTCGTCAGGTTTGCCGGCATTGTTCATCGGGAGGCGAATGAGCACCCAGCCGATGACTGCCATAACAGCAAGACTGATGATAAAGGACGGATTCTCGAACACTGCGCTTGGGAACATCTCAAACGCAGCGAAGCCTGCAAACAGAAGCCCCACGAGCGCCTCTCCGGCAATAAGACCGGAGGCAAGCAGAACACCTGTGTTTTCGATTCTTGCTTCCTGCGCTGCATTGACTTTGCGCTTCGCCTTGAACATGTCGACTGCGCCTTTCATGAGACCGCCGATAAAGATGGCGAAGGTCGTCTCAAGCGGGAGGTACATACCGACGCTGACAAGCATCGGGCTCTTGACCTGCATGAAGATGAACGACGCGCCCATGAGCATTCCTACGATGATCAGCGGCCATGCCATCTGCTGCTGAACGATACCTTGAGAGAGAATGGCCATAAGGCTCGCCTGGGGAGCCGGAAGCTCACGGCTTCCGAAACCACCGGTATATCCTTCACGGACACCATTGGCGATGTCACCGTTGTTGAGAAACACCAGCACGCCGAACATTACGAAACCGGCAAGAACGACACCGATGATGTCACCGATTTCCATTTTCCAGGGCGTACCACCGAGGATATGTCCTGCCTTGAGATCCTGCAGCATCTCTCCTGCGACAGCAGCAGCGACGCAAACGATCGCAGCAACACCAAGGACCGCGGCCACGCCCTGCGTCTTTTCGACGCCGAGCAGAACCATGATCAATGCTGTCACAACCAGAGCAGTCAGCGTCAGTCCGCTGATCGGGTTGTTGCTCGAGCCCATGATTCCAACGAGATAGCCGGAGACCGCAGCGAAGAAAAACGCCAATACGATCATGACTGTCGCAGCAACAAAGGCCACGAGGAACGTGGTGCTGAACAGGTAAAACGTGATGAGGAAGGTTGCAACGGCAACGCCGAAGATACCGGCGAGCGTCCACGTGAAGGGAATGTCCTTCTCCGTGCGGTCAATATCGGTTGCATTTCCCGAAGCAGCTTTCTTCACATCGCTGATCGAACGCGCGATACCAGCGGTGAGGCTGTTGCGCATGCGGAAAAGCGTGTAGGAAGCGCCAACGAGCATTCCACCAATGGCGATCGGACGAACGATGAATTTCCAGACCGAGTAAGCCGAGTCAATCCAGGCTTTATCGGCGGCTCCCGACTGCGTCAGCGAGGGATCCGCGGCCATCATGGCCGACACCATCGCATCGATGTTGAGATAGGGAGCAATGAAATAAAGGATGATCGGTGTAAGCAATCCCCAGGCGATAATACCGCCGGAGAAGTTCAGCGACGCGAGTTTCGGGCCGATGATGTAGCCAACTCCGACGTATGCGGGACTGATCTTGAATGAAGTCAATACCATACCGCCCGTTCCGGCGACACCTTCGCCGCCAGAAGCCAGAGGAATTTTTTCCATACCGGTAATCGTGGTCTTTGAGAACGTAACGAAGCGTTCCCAAAGCGGGAGGAAAAGCTTGAATTCTCCGAGCGTCTTGACAAGTGCGCCGCCAATCATGGCACCGAAAAGGTACTTTGATCCGCCGCCGCCACCGCGACCGGCCTTGTGAATTTCCGCTGCTGCAACGGATTCCGGATACGGGAGTTCCGGATCCTCAACCATCACTCGCCGCAGCAGTGCGACGAACATGATTCCCAGCACACCGCCGGAGATCAAAATGAGCGTTGAGGTGATGTAGTTCGACGTCGTAAAAAATTCCGGCCAGATGCCGGCGACGAAGAATGCGGGCAGCGTAAAAATCGCGCCTGCTGCAACGGATTCGCCGATGGAGCCGACGGTACGTGCCATGTTCTCTTCCAGAATCGTTCCCTTCAAGGCCTTGAGCAAGGCCATGCCGATAACCGCTGCCGGATAGGTCGCTGCGATAGTCATACCGGCCTTGAGGCCGAGGTATGCATTCGCCGCACCCAGTACGACAGCGAGAACGAGACCGATGAGCAACGCGCGAAGCGTAAACTCCTTCATATCCGAGTCCGCAGGGACGAACGGAACATGTTTCGTCTCAGCCATACAATTCTCCTGAGTAAAGAAACGTTGATGATGTAAATACGATAGGGATAATCTTGCTAAAGGCTCTGATGAGGGAATAGGTCTGCTTGGCAAACGCAACCGTGAAAGTTACGCAGGAAGGGGTACAAACACAAGAAGAGCGGACTATGCGCCGCTCTTCTTGAAGGTCATACAACCAACAGTAGTCGCCATGGCGATGTCTATTTTTTCTGCATCTCGCCTTCGTGACGCATACGCTCCTGTTCAACGCGGTGCTGGTCCTTTTTAAGTCGTTCCTCTTCCGGACCGCGGTCAGAGCCGTCGAGCGACTCCGTCCCGTCATCGCTGCCCACAGCTGGTACCGGTGCGGCTTCAACTTTTCCGGCATCCGGATCGATAATCCCGAGCATATCCTTTTCGAGAGATGCGAGAGGGGCTTCTATGATGCGGCCGATTTCCTGCCCGTTGCGGACAAAAATAAATGTCGGGACTTTTTCAACTCCGTACTGCGAGGCTTCTCCGTTCGGACTGCGCTTGTCGCGGTCCACACCAATCATCTGCAGCTTTTCGGGCGGAACATTCTTGCTCTGTAAAATCCGGATCATACGGGGAACATCGCGTTTGCTGTCGGAACACCAGGTGCCCATTACACAGATGATATCGACATCCTCGAGAAACTGCGGAATGCGGTCAAGATAATGTGGAGCAGGCCGGTAGTCGAGATAGTCTTCGCCGAACCAGCCCGGAAGATCAAGAAGGTCGGCAATAGTGAGCGGGCCTGTCATTACTTTCCCTTCCTGTGCCAACACGGGCGTTGCAGCGACAATTACGAATAGTGCAAAAACTGCAAAGAGTTGTTTCATATCTGTATCCTCAAAATAGTATCCGGGTTTTACGTTCTTTCCTGATTCGATGTTTCCGCACGGAAGCGATTGTCCTGTGCCCAGCTGAGTTTCGTCCGGAGTGTTTCAAAATATTTCGGACCGAGGCCTTTTACAAGCGCAGCATTATGAATCCCACGGGAGATTTCGAACTCGACGCTGCTCTGATCCTGCAGAATTGTGACTCCATCTACCATCGCCATAACGGACCCCTCCTCCGTGCTTGCACAGAGCGTTATCACGCTCTCGCCGCTAACGATGACCGGGCGCGCTGTCAGAGTATGCGCACTGATGGGACTGATTACAATGACGTTGCTCGATGGTACAACAACCGGTCCTCCGGTTGCAAGGGAGTATGCAGTCGAACCAGTTGGTGTGGAGATGATGATTCCGTCTGCGAGGAAGGATGCAAGAAACTCGTCATCGACATAGGCATCGATGCTGATCACTTTGGCTTTGCCGCTTTTGGCTAGAACGATGTCGTTCAGCGCAGAATAGAGCTTTTCCTGCCCAGCCCTGCGTCCCATCAGCGTCATTCTCTCTTCTACAGTATATCGCGAAGCGAGAATTTCATCAACGGCCCATAACACTTCATCCTCGCCGACATCAGAGAGGAAACCCAACTTTCCGAGATTGACGCCGAGCAGCGGTGTCTGCGGAGCAAGGGTATGCTGAAAGCCAGCGAGGAGGGTGCCGTCACCGCCAAATACAATCACGACATCAGCACGTCTGGCGATCTCGTCCCGGGAAGCGCGATTGCGGTCGGAGCCACCTTGTCTTGACAAGAGTTCTTCCACTTCATCCTCAACGATAAAGCTGATGCCTCGCTTCTCCATGAAATCTACGGTCCTGCGTACCGCTGAGATAGCAGCGGGTTTGCCAGTATTTCCGTAGATGCCAAAAATCACTTCTTCAGGAGCTGCCATGAGGCCAACCTATACGCAATATGAACAACGACTCACCACAAAAACTTGTCAAATAACGGCAGACGCAGCGAGACATCAGGAAACCATTTCGATACGTCGGATGCCCGGGCAGGCGAGCATAAGCGTACGCTCAATTCCTGCCCGAAGGGTCATGATGGAAAGCGAGCAGGTCGCACATTCACCGAGAAAACGGACTTCCACGATGCCGTCATGTGAAACGGTGACAAGTTCGACATCTCCGCCGTCTTCCTTCAAAAACGGACGGATCGTTTCAAGCGCCTCGGTGAGCTTGCCACGGATCTCATCAAGATTCTCGAAATGCATTCGTCAGCCTCTTCTTAGAGTGAAATATCGATTGCGGGCGCTGATGGTGCCGTCAGGTTTCGCTCGGATATCTGACCTGCAAGATGCATGGCTGCATCACGGAAGCTTTTGGAGACAGGGCTCTCCGGCTCAAGTTCCACGATGGGAACACCCTTGTCTCCGCCGACGCGTACCCGGGTTGTGATCGGAATTTCGCCCAGGAACGGTGCCTTGAATTCCTCTGCAGTCCGCTTTCCACCACCGGAGTCGAAAATCTCATCACGCTCCCCGCAATGGGAGCAAATATAATAAGACATGTTCTCAACCAGGCCGAGTATGGGTACGGACACCTTTTCAAACATCTGCACTCCCTTGCGCGCATCGGCCAGGGCGATGTCCTGAGGTGTGGTCACGATCACCGCACCGCTGAGCGGAAGCGACTGTGAAAGCGTCAACTGAATGTCGCCAGTGCCCGGGGGCATATCAAACAGCAGATAATCAAGTTCATCCCAGTCGACATCGGTCAAAAATTGTTTCAGTGCCCCGCTTGCCATCGGACCGCGCCAAATCAGCGCGTCTTCCGGCTTGATCAGGAACCCGATGGACATCAGCTGCACGCCATAACTTTCGATCGGAAGCATGCGTGTTTTTCCGCCTTCGGAATACGCCCGGGGCTGAGTTTTTACGTCCATCATCAGAGGGATGCTCGGCCCGTAGATATCAGCATCGATCAAGCCCACACGCGCACCGGACTGTGCCAGCGCGACTGCGAGATTGACTGCCACTGTTGATTTTCCTACCCCGCCCTTTCCGCTTGAAATCGCAATCGTGTTTTTCACTCCGGGGACAACACTTTTCTTCATTGCCTCCCCGGCAGCGGAAATGGAAACAGTCAAATCGATTGTGACTTCACCCAGACCCGGCAGATGATCCGAAAGTGCCTTTCGCAAAAGAATCTCCAGGTCGGCCTGAACAAAAGCCGGGGGAATTTTGAAATCGAGTGTGAAGCGAATGTCGGCGTTCGTAATAGCGATATCATGAACCATATCCGCTGCGACCACATCGAGATTCATATAGGGAGCCTGCACGATACGCAGGGCATTGAGAACATCCTCTTGATTAAAACTGGCTGCTGTGGCCATGAATACTCCTCAAAAAAACAGAAAACAGATTATTTCTACTGCAGTTGCATGCACATGCGAGAGCAACTATGCAATATAAGAAGAACAACATGCCGAGGCATCTGGTTCATGAGCGATTCAGGATCAAATATGGGAGGGAAACGTCAGCACGAAGGTGGCGCCGTCTCCTGAATCTGATATCACCTCGATGCTTCCGGAGTGCTCTTTCATGATGTACTGGCTGAGTGTCAATCCCAGTCCTGTCCCGCTTCCCGAGTGAGATGCGGAATAAAACGGATCGAATAGCTTTTCAATTTGTTCTTCACTGATACCCGGACCGGTATCCTGTAAGGAGACGCGGATTGAGTCCCCCTCTTTTCTTCCCTGAATCGTGATTCCTCCTCGTTCCGGCATTTCGTTCAGGGCATTCGTGATGATGTTGTGTAATACCTGAACAAGCATGTCATGATTGCCGGCTACAAACAGATTATCCACCGGAACGTGATTAAAGATCCGAACATCCGTGAAATTCGCGTGTGAGGAAGCAGCTTCAATTGCATCAATAATTACCTGAGAGAGATTTACCCGCTGCCGGGGAAACTGTCCCCGGGGTTTACCAAGGGCAAGCATATTCTCCACGATCACGCCAGCTTTTTTGATACCGGTTGTGATCGTTTGAATGCATTTCGCACGAACCTCGTCCTCCAGGCTGTCTTCCTGAAGCAGTTGAGCCGCAGACAAGGCATAGCTGAGAGGATTTCGGAGTTCGTGGGCTATTCCTTCGGCGAGGATGCCGATTTTCGCCAGTTTGCGCGATTGCTGAAGTTCCAGATCCCGAGCGAGGTATTCGGATATGTCATACTCCATTCCGATGAACTGCGCTGCTCCGATCGGTTCGGAAAGATGTTGCCAGTGGGCCTCAACGGAACGAAGAATCCCATCCGGTATAATGCGTTCGGAGACCCCGTCCCAGGATTCTGCTGCACGGACAGTGGCGAGGATTGTCGACCGAAATGGAAGGGCGAACACCAGGGAATCGACTATGGATTGCCCCTGCAACTGCTCTGCTTCCCATCCTGTATGATGGAAAACAACGGGGTTTGTGTATATCACCACACCCGACCCATCAAGCAGATAGACGGAAGCAGGGAGAACTCTCAGCAGCTGCTCTAGCTGTCCGGGAAGCGCCTGCATTTTCTTTTTCAACGAAAGACCTCCATCGGTGGGCTGATTGAGGGATACTTACTGTTTTTCCAGACCGTAGTCGCTGATTTTCTTCAACAATGTCTTGTACGTCACACCCAGCAGCCGGGCTGCCTGGGATTTGTTCCAACCAGTGTGCCGCAATGCATCGAAGACGATTTGCCGCTCCACCTCCGAGACGTGCCGTTTGACCTGCTCCTTCAGCGGAGCCGCGGACACGCCAATCTTCGTCTGCTCGGTGTTCTCAACAGTATCATGGGGAACGGGCAAATCTATATCATCGATGCCAATTGAATCTTTTGAAGTCAAAACTGCATGCCGAATGGTAGATTTCAATTGATGGACATTGCCCGGCCAATCAAATGAAACCAGTGTTTCGAGGGCAGGATCACTGATAACTCTCAGATTCCGGCCCAATTCCTCATTCGCTTCTTTGAGGAACTCCAGTGAGAGGGTTGGAATGTCTTCATGTCGCTCGCGGAGTGGTGGCACCTCAATGACCGACTCTCCGTAAAGTTCTCTGAACTGAGGGGAGAGAATATTTCCGTCGATTCCTCTGTCAGATCCAGTACTCACGGAAAAAATTACTCTTGCACTGATTTCCTGGAGTTCACCGCTGACCGGACTTGCATACTGTTTCTGATGAAAGATTTCAGCGAGTATTTCCTGAAAAGACCAGGGAATCTCGCCTGCTTCATTAAACAGAAGCGTACCCTCCCCCGCCAATCCGAATTTCCCGAGTGTACCTTTCCCAATCGCCGAACCAAAAACTTCCTGACGAAGCATCAATTCACTCGCCCCGGTGCAATCGATGTCATAAAACTCGCCGGTCCGACCGCTCAGTTCATGCAGGATTCTGGCAAGATATCGTTTGCCTGAGCCAATTTCCCCGATGATCATCACCGGTGAGGACGCTTCAGCTATCCGCCGGCACTCTCTTTCCAGTCGTCGAATGGCAAGACTGCTTCCCATTGATGCGAACAACGGATGCAATGGATCGGGTACGGGCTCTGGTCCTACTTCAAGCTGACGCAGCTCGGCAGCGACCTTCAATGCCCGTTCGACTGTTGCGATCATATCATCATTGTTGAATGGCTTGGCGATATAGTCGAAGGCGGTTGCCTTCATCGCGTGCACCGCATCCCGAATCCCCGGCAGAGCGGTCATTAAAATAACCGGAACCTGAGTATCAAATTCACGGATTCGTGCAAGGACGTCAAATCCGCTCATTCCGGGCATGCGAATATCCATGATAATCAGATCGGGCCGCCGATCTCCAATCATGCGCAGAGCCCTATCGCCGCGATTTGCCGTACGCGATCCGTACCCATTCACTTTCAGCAGATGGGTGAGGACGAAGCAAATCAGTTCTTCGTCATCGACGATCAGTACGTCTATGGCTTTGGTTTCAGGCATATAATGTCGGTTGCGTCCGCTCGTTTTTCCATACTAAATATAGGGAACTCCGAATTCACTTCTGTGCAGGGCATAAAAAAAGTCCGCACGCGGCGGACATTTTTCTCTCTTCTCAAATCAATCCAAACCTGTGCGAATGTCAGGGCTGATCGGTACTCAGCACGAGTGTTCGCTGCTGCACACCTTTGTCCGTGTGGAGGCGTGCGTAGCACCCGCCCGACGGGAAGGTCTCTCCGTACAATCGCAACTCATGGTATCCCGGTTGCATGCGCACATCATCATAGAGGGTGTGAACAATCTGTCCGTACGTGTTATAAATCTTCAGCGACACATCCTGCTCCTCATCCAGCATAAAGGAAATCGTTGCGCTTGGATTCAGCGGATATGCATACTGCGAAAATGTAAACGGAATATTCAATTTTGCTCCAAAAGAGACGCGAGGCGAAGCCTCTCACAACTTCGCCTCGCGTTTTTAACAATTGTGCTCTCTCTCTTCCATTCTCACTTGTTGAGCACAAGTTTCTGCTGCTGCAGATCTCCGTTTGCCTCCAGTACTGCCATGTACACGCCGCTCGGGAGCTGCTCTCCATTAAAGGAGACCGTGTGCAGGCCTGCATCCATCGCGCTGTTGCTGAGCAGGGTAGCGACTTCCTGACCGAAGGTGTTGTACACCTTCAGGTTCACGTTCGCTGATTCCTTGACAGTAAAGCTGATCGTGGTTGCGGGGTTGAAGGGGTTCGGATATGCAGCGTACAATTCGACGCCGGAGGGCAATTCACCCGTCTTGACAAAAACGATGTTCGAATAGTCCGTCGTTCCATCGCGATCAATCTGACGCAGGCGGTAGGCCAGCTGCGGGGTACGGGCGGCATCGTCGATGAGCTTGTCGGTGTGCGAGTAGCTCTTCGGGCTGCTAGATGTGCCATAGCCAGGCACAAAGCCAATTTCTTCCCAGTTCTCGCTATCCTGCGAACGCTCGATGGCAAAGCCAAAGTTGTTGAGTTCCGTCGCGGTGTTCCAGTTCAGGCGCACCGAGTTGTCGATGTAGCGGGCACTGAAGGAAGTCAGTTCGACCGGCACAGGATTG
>SWCC01015807.1_pt1 | contig 10470 bp, 9 predicted proteins | sample 4692971 | NCBI WGS metagenome assembly SWCC01 (sample SAMN10267277, study PRJNA491770) | bioreactor metagenome | isolation source: DHS bioreactor inoculated with subseafloor sediment | place: Japan: off Shimokita Peninsula | collected 2006-08 | reverse complement strand
TTGTCGGTGTTGGTAACGTGGCTGAATTTGATCAGAATTTCACCGTCATCACATGCGGCAGATACGGCACCTGCGCTCACGGAAAGGGTCAGCGCGACTGCGGCTGTTGTCAGGAATTTCATGTGGTGTCTCCTCCCAGAGAACTGATTTTAATGTCTCGGCAATCGGAGCGTCCGACTGCGGTGGCGGAAGTAGATCGTTAAATATGATAGCTCACAAGCCTGTTAAGGCCGCGCAGGTTTCACCCCAGAAAGCCGATTGTTTTCGGTGGATTAGCGGTATTTCGCCGATCAGCATTAACCATTATCACGCGACGATGTGCGAAAACCCGCACGCACGCCAAAGCCGCTGTGCGGAAAACCGCACAGGTTCAACTGCGGTAGTCTTCGGCCCGAATCCCGTAGCGGGTCAGCTTGTCATAAAACGTCTTGCGCGGCAGCTTCAGCGCCGATGCGGCGGCACTGGCTTGCCCGCCTGCCCGCTTAAGTGCCGCGCGCAGCAGCGACTGTTCAACCTGCGCCATTTGTTCGGCAAGCCCCAGATCCGCATCGGGGGCCGCATCATCTGCCACACCCATCACGAACCGCATCGCGGCCGACATTAATGCGCGCGCATTCCCCGGCCAATCGCGCGCCATCAACCCCGCGATCACCTGCGGCGATATCGGCGGCACCGACAGGCCCGATTGTTCGGCCGCCTGATCGGCATAACGCCGAAACAGGATCGGAATGTCCTCGGGCCGCTCAGCCAGTGACGGAATGCGCACGGGCATCACCTCGAGCCGGTAATAAAGATCGGCGTGGAAACGCCCCTCGCCGACCATCGCCGACAGGTCATGGGTGCTGCCCGCGATCAGCCGCACCTCGGCGGTGTTTTCCAGTGCTTCGATCAGGGTCAGCTGCGTCTGCGCAGGCAGATGTGTGACCTCGTCCAGAAACAGACTGCCCCCGCCCGCAGCCGCCAACGCGTCGCTTAGATCAGCCGGAGACAATCCTTCGCCGGCGCGTTTCACAAACGGCGCTTTCGAGCGCGGAGAGGACAAATGGATAACCTCGGCCACCTTGGAAATCCCCGATCCGTAGGGGCCTGTTACCAACACCTCGGCGTCGGTCGTTGCCGCCCGCCGCACCTTGCTGCGCAGGGTTTCCGACAGAACAGAGCTGCCAAAAATCAGGCGCGCCGCCGGATCGCCGCTTTCGACCATCTGCAACAACCGACGGTTTTCCAACACCAGCGCACGGGTTTTCAACGCGCGTTCAACCACCGCCAACAAAGCCGCAGGCGCACAGGGTTTTTCCAGAAAATCGAACGCCCCTGCTTCCATCGCACGGACGGCCATGGGGATGTCGCCCTCGCCCGTGAGCAAGATCACCGGCAAATCGGGGTCTTGGTCATGGGCATATTGCAGCAGGTGAAAACCGTCGCGCCCCGGCATGCGCATGTCCGACAGGATGATGCCGTCAAACCCCGCTGTAATCTGGTCTTTTGACGCCACGAATGACCCCGCCGCAATCACATCGACATCTGCCAGTTCCAGCGTTTGGGCCAACGCCTCGCGCACATGGGCGTCATCATCTACCAGCAAAACGGTTCTGCTCATGCGGCGGCCTCGGTCATCTGTGCGCGTTCCAGCCGGACAGAAAACATTGCCCCGCCGTCGTCAAGGTTCTTACCGCGAATTTGCCCGCCCAGACTTTGGACAATGCCATAGCTGATCGACAGGCCCAGCCCCATCCCGCTGCTGCCCCCGACCGATTTCGTTGTGTAGAACGGATCGAACACCTTGTCGGGCATTTCGATCCCCGGCCCTGTGTCCATGAACTGCACGAGTACCGCATCCGCCCAATCAATATGGATCGTCAGCCTGCGCGCCGGCGCATCGGCCATGGCATCTGCGGCGTTGGTGATCAGGTTCACGAATACTTGGCTTAGCCGGACCTCGCCGCCGCGCACCCACACAGGCGCGTCCGGCGGGGTATATTCAAGCGTCACACCGGCCTTGGCCAGATAGCTTTGGGTCAATTCAATCGCGCTTGCGACGACACGCGTCACGTCAACTTGGGTCTGGGGCACGCTTTCCTGGCGGGCAAATGCGCGCAGGTTCTGGATAATCCGCGCCATGCGATCAGCCATCTGAGAAATCCGCGACAGGTTTTCGGTCACCCGCTCGGGCTTGTCGCGGGCCATGAACTGACCCGCGTTTTCCGCATAGGATTTGATCGCCATCAGCGGTTGGTTCAGCTCGTGACTGATGCCCGCCGACATTTGCCCCAACGCCGATAACTTACCCGCCTGCACCAGATCGGCCTGCGCGCGGCGCAAGGCGGCTTGGGCCTCTTCACGCTCGGCGGCCTCGCGGCGCAGTTCGGTGTTGCTGGCGTTCAACGCGGCGGTGCGTTTGGCGACCTGACGTTCCAGTCTGACGTTCGCCTGCGACAGCGCACGGCGGCGTTCGGTTGCCAAAAACAGCAGCGCGCCAAAGGCCAGACACAGTGCCGCCACCGCCGCCGACTGTGATAGGGCCAAACGGCGCGCGGGCGCGACGTCCAGCAGCACCTCGCCAATGAACCCCACAATGGGCAGCGGCGTGGTCAGATGCAGCGCCTCGTCGGGCAGATACGGGCCCCACCCCATTTGCCATATCTCATGCCCGTTGACCGATCCGGCCTTGAACGCCAAGGCCGCGCCGTCGGGCGGGATCAGGCCAGATGTGCCTTTGGGGCGCTGCCAGAACAACATTTCCGACCGATTAGAGATCTGCACAACGCCAGCGTCATCGGTAAAAAACGCCGTCGGGTTGCTGCCGCGCCAGCCATAATCGATGCCGTTCAGATCGGTCGACACAACCACGGCCCCCTGAACCTGACCGGCGTCATCAAACACCGGTGCTGCGTGGAAATAGGCGCGGTCGGTCAGCGGCAGACTGGGCCCGTGCCCCCAGCCAAGTGCGCCCCTCAACGCACGGGCCACGATGGGCAGGTCAATCAGCACCTCGCCCGGCGCGCTGCGGGGGGATGCGAGAACACGGCCCGCCATATCAACCACGCGCACATCCAAGGCCGCCGATTTATCCGCCACATCTTGCAAGAAATCACGTGCGGTGCCCCGTGCCCTGCCCTGCAATACATCACTGACCTGCGGGTGATCGGCCAGAAATACCGCCAGATCGCGATAGCGCTGCAACTGCGCCACCAAACGGTCGCTGGCCACTGACAGATCGGCCTTGCCCCGCGCGCTAAGCTGGTTCAGCCCCTGCCAATAGGCATAGCGCCACACCCCTGCTGACAGGGCGGCGACGACCATCAAAAATATCGACCACGTCGCAATGCGACGACCAAGTCCGGTGTTCATTTTCACAATTTGGCACAGACCTGCTTGCAAAGACCAGAGGGCGCGGTATTCCTGCGGCCTATGAAAACCTTTCTCCAATCCCCGCAAGACCCTGATTTCGTGCAAAATCCCTATGCGGCCTATGCCCGTGCGCGCGCCGATGGTCCGGTGCAGTATTGGGACGATTACGGAATGCTGGCCGCCTTTGATGCCGCCACCGTGCAGGCATTGTTGCGTGACAGGCGGTTGGGGCGTGAAATCCCCGCCGATCAGCAGCAGCCTGTGCCTGCGCATCTGTCGGATTTTCATGCGGTTGACCAACATTCGATGCTTGAGCTGGAACCGCCCACCCACACACGTCTGCGCGGCCTTGTGTTGCGGGCGTTTACCTCGCGCCGGATTGCTGGACTTGCCCCCGAGATCGAGGCGATTGCCGCTGAATTGCTGGCCACCCTCCCCCAAGGCCCTTTCGATCTGATCCCGGCCTTCTGTACGCAATTGCCCGTGCGCATCATCGCGCGCCTGCTGGGTGTCCCCGAGGACATGTGGCCCGATCTTTTGCGCTGGTCCAACGCCATGGTTGCGATCTATCAAACCGGCCGCACCCGCGCGGTTGAGGACGCGGCCAACAGCGCCGCCGCCGATTTCACGGCATTCTTGCGCGGATATGTCGACCAGCGCCGCACGGACCCGCGCGATGATCTGATCACGCAGTTGATCGCCGCCGAAGAAGATGGTGAACGCCTAAGCACGGACGCGCTGATCGGGACCTGCATTTTGCTGCTGAACGCCGGTCACGAGGCTACGGTGCATGCGCTTGGCAACGGGGTCGCCTGCGCGCTGGCGAATGAAACACCTTTGGCCGCGTTTCAGCCCGACACCATCGCGGCCACAACCGAAGAAATCCTGCGCTATGATCCGCCGCTGCATGTGTTTGAACGCTTTGCCTATGAGGATATCGATCTGAACGGTATCACCTTGGAAAAAGGCAAGAAAATCGCACTGGTTCTGGGCGCTGCGGGGCGTGACCCTGCTGTGTATCCTGACCCCGATCGCTTTGACCCCTCGCGGCCCGTGAAACCCCATGCGGCCTTTGGCGGCGGCCTGCATTTCTGCGTCGGTGCGCCCTTGGCACGGCTGGAAATGCAGATCGGCCTGCGCGCGCTATTTGAACACGCGCCTCAACTGCGGTTGGCTGAGGTGCCGCATTACGCGAACACCTATCATTTTCACAAACTTGAACGTCTGATGGTCGAGATTTAGCCGTCGTTTACAGCGGCAACATCGTCGTCGACTTGATCTGTTCCATCGACAAAAGCGCGGTGACATTATGCACCCGAACCTCTGAAATCAGCGCCTGATAGAACGCGTCATAGGCGCGCGCGTTCTTGACCCGTACCTTTAGAATATAGTCGATGTCGCCCGCCAAACGGTGTGCTTCCTGCACCTCGGGACGGTCTTGCAGCGCCTTTAGAAACGCCGCCTGCCATTCCGCCTCGTGCTCGGATGTGCGGATCAGGACAAAGAAACACGCCTCGAACCCCAAGGCTTCGGCATCCAGCACCACGGTGTGTTGCCCGATCACGCCTGCTTCGCGTAATTTGCGAATCCGGTTCCAGACGGGCGTCTTGGATGACCCTACCTCACGGGCAATATCGTCCAAAGATTGGCTCGCATCCCGTTGAAGCTGCGCCAATATTTTCCGATCCACCTCGTCTATCCGAACGTCCATTCTGCGTATCCTTTGGTTTGTGGTCTTCTGTTCTGCCTTAGCTGTGAATTAGAACGTATGTTCTTATATGTCCAGACACCTAGCGCCATAACGGAATTATTTCCTATATACACAACAAGCCAAGCGCAAGGACAGCATCATGGATCATTTCCCAATTTTCCTTTCCACCAAAGGGCAACGCATTGTGTTGTCCGGCGGCGGTGACGCGGCATTGGCCAAGCTGCGCCTGCTGATGAAATCCCAAGCCAAGATCAGCGTTTACGCGACTGACCCCGCGCCTGAACTGGTCCAATGGGCCGATGCGGGTCGTCTGACGCTGCACACCCGTGCGCTTCAGCTTGGTGATGTTCTATGCGCGAAACTGTTCTACGCCGCTGACGAAGATGCCGTGGAAGACGCCCGCACCGCCGCCATCGCACGGGCTGAGGGTGCGTTGGTCAACATCGTCGATAACCTGCACGACAGCGCCTTTATCACGCCCGCCATTGTTGACCGTGATCCCGTCACCATCGCCATCGGTACCGAAGGGGCCGCCCCCGTGCTGGCCCGCGCGATCAAGGCCGACCTAGAGGAACGCCTGCCCGCAACACTGGGTACGCTGGCGCGCATCGGTAAAGGGTTTCGCAAAGTGGCAGACGCTCTGCCCTTTGGTCGGGCGCGCCGCGATTTCTGGCGCGACTATTATTTCAACGCTGGCCCCCGTGCTGTAGCTGACGGCGAAGCGGCAGTCGGCGAGGCGCTTGATAACCTGCTGGCCGATCACCTGACCCGTGCGGCGCGCGCCGGTCACATCGCCTTTGTCGGTGGTGGCCCCGGTGATCCCGAACTTCTGACACTGAAAGCCCGCCGCGCCTTGGACGAGGCCGACGTGGTGATCTATGACCGCCTGATCAGCCCCGAGATCCTTGAGCTTGCGCGCCGCGAAGCGTTGATGATCGATGTCGGCAAGGAAGGCTTCGGCCCCTCGACCGCCCAAGAAACCATCAACGATCTGCTGGTCGAACACGCGCGAAGCGGTGCCCAAGTCGTACGCCTGAAATCCGGCGATGCGACAGTGTTTGGCCGTCTGGACGAAGAAATCGACGCGGTTGATGCCCATAATATCGGCTGGCACATCGTGCCGGGCATCACGTCAGCCTCTGCCGCTGTCGCCGCCATCGGGCAAAGCCTGACCAAGCGTGGGCGCAACGCCAGCGTCAGGTTTCTGACCGGCCACGACATGAAAGGCTTTGCCGATCACGACTGGGCTACCTTGGCGCGTCCGGGCGAAGTTGCCGCTATCTATATGGGCAAGAAATCCGCCCGTTTTATCCAAGGCCGCCTGATCATGCACGGCGCGGATCGCGCCACGCCTGTGACCGTGATCGAAAACGCCTCGCGGCCCGAACAACGCATTCTGGAAACCACGCTGGACCGTTTGCCCGCCGATCTAACCGACGCCGAGATGAACGGCCCCGCGTTGACATTCTACGGCCTTGCCCCGCGCGCGGCGGCACTGGCCTCAACAGAAATCCTGCAAGAGGAGATGGCATAATGGCCAAGCCCTTTACCCCCAAAGTTGTCACTGCAAACGCCCTGCTTGAAGGCGACGTGATCTATCAAACCGCCACCGGCTGGACCCGCGATCTGACACAAGCCGAGGTGCTGACCGACGAGGCCGACGCCGATCTGCGCATGATCGACGCCAGCCAACAGGTCGATCTGGTCGTCGGCGTCTATCTCGCCGATGTCGATCCCGATCCGGTGCCGCGCCCCGTCCATTTCCGCGAGGCGTTTCGCGCCAAAGGCCCGTCAAACTATGCCCATGGCAAACAGGAGACCCTGTAATGTATAGCTATACCGAATTCGACGACGCATTTCTGACCGAGCGCAACGCGCAATTCCGTGCGCAGGTTGAACGCCGCATTGATGGCTCCCTGACCGAGGATGAATTCAAGCCGCTGCGCCTGATGAACGGGCTCTATCTGCAACTCCACGCCTATATGCTGCGCGTGGCGATCCCCTATGGCACGCTGAACAGCACCCAAATGCACAAGTTGGCCGATATCGCGGATAAATGGGACAAGGGCTATGGCCATTTTACCACGCGCCAGAACATCCAGTACAACTGGCCCCAGCTGCGTGATGTCCCCGATATGCTGGACGCATTGGCCGAGGTGAACATGCACGCGATCCAGACCAGCGGTAACACGATCCGCAACGTGACCGCCGACCATTTCGCCGGTGCCGCCGCAGACGAGGTCGCAGACCCCCGCCCCGTGGCCGAACTGATCCGTCAATGGTCCACCGATCACCCCGAATTCCAGTTCCTGCCACGCAAGTTCAAGGTCGCCGTTTCAGGTGCCCCCCAAGACCGTGCCGTGATCAAAGCCCATGATATCGGGTTGCAAATCGTTGAACGTGATGCCGAACTTGGCTTTCAGGTGATTGTCGGCGGTGGCCTTGGCCGCACACCGATGATCGGCAAAGTGCTCTATGATTTCGTCGCCAGCGACGATCTGCTGCCCACGCTCGAGGCCATCGTATCAGTCTATAACCTGCTGGGCCGCCGCGATAATAAATACAAGGCGCGCATCAAGATCACCGTCCACGAGAACGGCATCGACGATATCCGTGCCCGTGTGGATGCACGCTATGCCCTGATCCGCCCGCAATTTACCGGTGTGGATCAACAGATGCTGTCCCGGATCGAGGCGGATTTTGCCAAGCCGACGTTCAAAACCGCGCCGCTAGACGCGTATACTACAGCCTACGACAGCGATCCCGTCTTTCGCAGTTGGGCCGATACGAACCTCGCCGATCACCACGCGCCGGGCTATGCGATCGTGTCGATCAGCCTCAAGGCCCATGGCAAGACGCCGGGCGATGCGACAGCGCACCAGATGCATGTGATGGCTGACCTTGCCGCTCAATATGGCCATGATGAACTCCGCATCAGCCACGAGCAGAACGTGATCCTGCCCCATGTACACCGCGCTGACCTGCCCGCCCTGCATGCCGCCCTCAAAAGCGCAGGCCTCGCCACGGCGAACATCGGGCTGATCAGCGATATCATCGCCTGCCCCGGCATGGATTATTGCGCGCTCGCCACAGCCCGCTCGATCCCGATTGCGCAGGAAATCGCGACCCGCTTTGACGAGCTTAAGCTGGAACACGAAGTTGGCCCGCTCAAGATCAAAATCTCGGGCTGCATCAACGCCTGTGGTCACCATCACGTGGGCCATATCGGCATCCTTGGCCTTGATCGCGCAGGGGTGGAAAACTACCAAATCACCCTTGGCGGTGACGGCACCCAAGACGCAGCCATCGGTGAACGCGCTGGCCCCGGTTTCTCGGCCGATGAAATCATTCCCGCCATTGAACGTCTGGTGCGCGGCTACCTTGATCTGCGCAGCGAACCGACCGAGACCTTCCTGCAAACCTACCGCCGCCTTGGGTTGGCCCCTTTCAAGGCCGCCCTCTATCCAGAAGCCCGTGCCAATGCCGCGTGACACCCTCGTTCCAAATGGACAAAAAATCCTCCCCGAAGGGCCGGATCGCATAGCGCAGCTGACCTCTCAGACGAATGCGCTGAACGATCAGCTGCGCCATCACAGCGCCACGGATGTGCTGCGCGCGGCGATTAAACATGTGCCGAACCTCGCTCTGGTGTCGAGCTTTGGCGCGGAATCGGTGGCTTTGCTGCATCTGGCGGCCATGGTAAAACGCGATCTGCCGGTCGTGTTCATCGACACCGAAATGCTGTTTGCAGAAACGCTGGTCTATCAGCACGAGCTGGCCGAACGTTTGGGCCTGCGCAACATCCAGACCATACGTGCCGCGGACATCGCGGACAAAGACCCCGACGGCACGTTGCACCTGCGCGATACCGATGCCTGCTGCGCGCTTCGCAAAACCTTTCCCTTGCAGACCGCACTCGAAGGGTTCGACGGCTGGGTCACGGGCCGCAAACGTTTCCAATCTGGCACCCGCGCGTCGCTCCCGTTTTTCGAGGTCGAAACCCCGTCAAACGCGCCTGCGCGGATCAAGGTGAACCCGCTGGCCCATTGGCAGGCATCAGACGTGTCTGATTATATTGATGAAAACCGCCTGCCTCGGCATCCGCTGGTGGCCCAGGGGTATCCCAGCATCGGCTGCGCGCCCTGCACATCAAAGGTCAAACCCGGCGAAGACCCCCGCGCAGGGCGTTGGCGCAACAGTGAAAAAGAAGAATGCGGCATCCATTTTGTCGACGGTAAAATGGTGCGGATAGGAGCAGACACATGACACAATTGGTAACCGATCAGGGCTTTATCACAGACGACTGGACAGCCGGTTTCACTGCAATGGACTGCGCGAATGATGCAGCCTCGCTTGATGTGCCCTCGGACGCACAGCCGGATGACATCCAGCTTACGTCGACCTTGCAGATGATCCGTATTGATTTCCCCAGCTCGGCCGACGGTCGCGGGTTCACAATCGCACGCAACCTGCGTTTGCGCGGCTATACCGGTCGGCTGCGCGCCCACGGTCATGTGCTGGCTGACCAATACGCCATGGCCAGACGTTCAGGCTTTGACGAGGTCGAGATCCCCGATGATCTGGCCGCGCGTCAGCCGCAGGATCAATGGCTGGCCCGCGCCAACTGGCAAAGCCATGGCTATCAGTCGCGGCTGCGCGGCTAAGACCGGCCTTTTCCCTCCCCCCCACTTGCCCCTATACAAAGGACGGCGGGCCAATTGCCTGTCGATGAAATAATGACCGAGCAGACAATCGTGCCCCAAACTGACGCCAAACCCGTACCCACCTTGCCCGACGCGCAAACAGTGACCTCCGTAAAGCACTGGACCGATCGGTTGTTTTCCTTCCGCGTGTCGCGCCCTGCGTCGTTGCGGTTCAGGTCGGGTGAATTCGTCATGATCGGGTTGATGGGCGATCCGGACCCGAAAACAGGCAAGCAAAAGCCGCTGCTGCGCGCCTATTCGATCGCCTCGCCGTCATGGGACGAAGAGTTGGAGTTCTATTCGATCAAGGTGCAAGACGGCCCGCTGACCTCGAAATTGCAGCACATCCAGCCTGGTGACCAGATTATCCTGCGCCCCAAGCCTGTTGGCACGCTTGTGCATGACGCGCTGTTGCCCGGCAAACGTTTGTGGCTGTTTGCCACAGGCACCGGTTTTGCGCCCTTTGCGTCGCTCCTGCGCGAGCCTGAAACCTATGAAAACTTTGAACAGGTGATTGTCACCCACACCGTGCGCGATGCCGCTGAACTGGATTACAGCCGCAGCCTGATCGAAGAAATCCAGAACGACGAGATGATGCACGAACTGATCGGCAAGGATAATCTGGCCAAGATCGTTTACTATCCAACCACCACCCGTGAACAAAGCCCCAAGATGGGCCGTATCACCACCCTGCTAGAGGACGGC
>SWCC01010684.1_pt2 | contig 10477 bp, 10 predicted proteins | sample 4692971 | NCBI WGS metagenome assembly SWCC01 (sample SAMN10267277, study PRJNA491770) | bioreactor metagenome | isolation source: DHS bioreactor inoculated with subseafloor sediment | place: Japan: off Shimokita Peninsula | collected 2006-08 | reverse complement strand
ACGGCCGGAATCGCCCACAATGCCAAGCCATTCGCCCAACCGAATCGTTCTGCCAGAGGCGCGGCACTGGCAGCGGCGAGAGCAGCGCCGCCCATGATGCCGGTGGTGTAGAGCCCCATCAGCGCACTGGTCCGCTGCGGATGGCAGCGGTGGATGTACGCCGGTATCAGCGCCTGCACCAGGGCAATCCCGACGCCACCCAGTGCGGCGGTGAGGATCAGCCCCGCACCGTTCGGAGCGCCCCAGCGCAAGGCACTGGCCAGCGCCACCAGCGTGAGCCCGAGCGCTACGCCACGGCGCTCGCCCAGCTTCGCTTGCAACATGGCGCCGCCAAGTGCGCAGAATCCCATGGCAGCGATGGGTAGGGTGGTAAGTGCGCCTGCACCGGCGCTGCCCAGACCGGTCGCGGCCTGGATTTCATCGAGTAATGGCCCGATGGCCGCTAGGATAGGCCGCAGGTTGAGGCCTACCAGCAGGACGAGCATGACCGCCAGTAACGCCTCGCCGGCCCGCGATAGTGAAGATGACGCGGGTGATCGAACGGAAAGCATGGCAATCTCCAAGTGGGCAGTTAATGTCTTTGCGATAAGTATCTTAACATCAAGATAAATAGACGAGGTATCCGGTGATCGATAGAGCTCAACTCGCCGTTGAACAATGGCAACAGCAACGGCCGGACCTGGACACCTTGCCCATGCGCCTGATCGGCCGGCTCGGCGAGGCGGTGCAGGTGCTCAACCGAGACGTGCTGCAACCCTTCTTCGATGAGCACCGTTTGCACTACGGCGAATTCGATGTGCTGGCGACCTTGCGTCGCGCCGGGGCGCCGCATGCCCTGAGCCCGACCGCGCTGTATGAGGCGGCGATGATTTCGTCAGGCGGCATGACCAATCGGCTCGACCGCCTCGAGCGTGCCGGGCTGATCGAACGCAAGCCGAACCCCGAGGACCGCCGTGGCACCCTGGTCGCCCTGACCGAAGCCGGCTTCACTCTGATCGACGGCCTGATGACCGCCCACGTCGAGAACGAAAAAACGGCCCTCGCCACACTCAGTCGCGACGAACAGGAACAGCTCGACAGGCTGCTGGGCAAGTGGCTGGCCGGGCGCTAGCGCGACGCCTTGCGTAAGCCGCGATAAGGACCGCGCGGTTCGATAGGCGAGGCGTATATCCGCGCGGGATGGTGTGGTCGTGGATGGCGCAGCTGCGCGGGCTCGGTATCACCCGAGCCAGGTGACGTCTCGCTCGATCAATGCAAACGCCGAACGCTCGATTGCTGCACCAGGTCCTGCGCCTGGCGCGCCAGTTGATCGAGCAGACGGTCGCGTTGTTTCTCCGCCTCGCTCATCGCCTTGCGGCCATTCTGCTGCACCAAGTAGCTGTAGATCTGCCGAACTTCCTTGGACTGGAAGATCGGCTCCAGATCCTGCACCGCCACCGCACCGTTCGAAGCCTCGTTACGGGTATTCATCACCACCTGCGGGCCACGCGCTACCAGCGGCTGAAAGCCCAGTGCGCTGAAATACGGCACCTTGCCTGCAACGCACGCCACCTCGGCATGGGGATAGCGCGTCACCATCGCTTCGACCATCGCCCGGCCAATGCCCTGGCGGCGACGGCCGGCGTCCACCGCCAGATAGACCAGCGCGCAGGCTTCGGGATCGTCCACAAATGGCAAATACAGCGCGAAGCCGAGCAGGACCGCCGGGTCCTCAGCATCCAACGCCATGATCAGCTCCGGCTTGCCGGCCTGCGCGCCGTCCATGCTGTCCAGATAGCGATGCACCTCGAAGCCCACCACGTACTGATACAGCTGATACAGCGGGTTGCTAGGCGGCAGCGAAACCGGGCTGATGTCGCCGAGATAATCCACCACCATCTGCAGCACCTGGCTTTTCAGCGATTCCGGCGGCGGGGTGTCGAGGTGGGTGAGGGTGAACATGGGCTGGGCTCCGGCATGGCGGTAAGGGGGCGGCATTGTAGCGGCGGATGCAGCACGGAGCTTGGTTAGACGCTGCTCAGTGCCCGGATTACGCGCATCCCGTGCCTGCTCGGAGGCACTCAGTCATCCAAAAAAATCTGTTCATGCTCGCTTGCCAAGCCATCGTCTATCGACCCAATAGCGAAAAACGATATCAGGCCTGTCGGCACTTCTTCGATGCGAGCCAAGCCCCGTCGTTGCTGAGCTCAAGGCTTCAATCGGCGGTGCCAGAACTGAAAAACGCCCGCGGTATGGCTTTTGTTCAGTCAGGGCCTCGGTGCTAGCTTGAGTGAAGCGGCGCCTGACTGCGCCATAGAAAACCGTGAGGAGCAGAACATGAACGAAGAGACTGGCGAAAAGACGGGTGGTGGCTGCCCATTCGGTCATGGCGCTGGCGCGCCCCGCAAACGTCCGAGTAACCGGGACTGGTGGCCTGAAGCGCTGAGCCTCACATCGCTTAACCAGCATTCACCGCGTTCCAATCCATACGGTGGCGATTTCGACTACGCCGCCGCATTCAACTCCCTCGATCTCGACGCGGTGATTGCTGATCTCCACCAAGTGATGACCGACTCCCAGGACTGGTGGCCGGCGGATTTCGGCCATTACGGCGGGCTTTTCATCCGGCTGGCCTGGCACAGCGCCGGCACCTATCGGATCACCGATGGCCGCGGCGGCGCCGGTGGCGGTCAGCAGCGTTTCGCACCGCTCAACAGCTGGCCGGACAACGCCTCGCTGGACAAGGCGCGGCGCCTGCTCTGGCCGATCAAACAGAAATACGGGCGCAAACTGTCGTGGGCGGACCTCTACGTGCTCACGGGCAACGTGGCGTTGGAATCCATGGGCTTCAAGACCTTTGGTTTCGCCGGCGGTCGTGCAGACACCTGGGAGCCGGAAGAACTCTTCTGGGGCCCCGAAGGCACCTGGCTGGGTGATGAGCGTTACAGCGGCGAGAGGCAATTGCATCCGGGGCTGGGCGCCGTGCAGATGGGCTTGATCTACGTGAACCCTGAAGGCCCCAACGGCAATCCCGACCCCAAAGCCTCGGCCATCGACATCCGCGAAACCTTCGCCCGCATGGCGATGAACGACTACGAAACCGTGGCGCTGATCGCCGGCGGCCACACCTTCGGCAAGACCCACGGCGCGGGTGACCCCTCGCTGTTGGGGCCGGACCCGGAAGGCGCCGTCATCGAAGACCAGGGCCTGGGTTGGCGCAGCCGATTTCAGACCGGTGCGGGTGCCGATGCCATCACCTCCGGCCTCGAAGTGATCTGGAGCCAGACCCCGACGCAGTGGTCCAACTACTTCTTCGAGAACCTGTTCAACTTCGAGTGGGAGCTGACCAAGAGCCCGGCTGGCGCGCATCAGTGGGAAGCCAAGGACGCACCGGAAATCATTCCAGACCCCTTCGACCCCAACAAAAAGCGCAAGCCGACCATGCTCACCTCGGACCTGGCGCTGCGTTTCGACCCGATCTACGAAAAGATCTCCCGCCACTTCCTGGAAAACCCGGACGAGTTCGCCGATGCCTTCGCCAAGGCGTGGTTCAAGCTCACCCACCGCGACATGGGGCCCATCGGCCGCTACCTCGGGCCGCTGGTGCCGAACGAAACGCTGATCTGGCAGGACCCGATTCCCGAGCGCGACCACCCGGTGATCGATGACGCGGACATCGCCGCGCTGAAGCAGAAGCTGCTGGGCATGGGCTTCTCCGTCCCCGAACTGGTGTCGGTGGCCTGGGCTTCGGCAGCGACCTATCGTGGCTCGGACAAGCGCGGCGGGGCTAACGGGGCGCGTATCCGCTTCGCGCCGCAGAAAGATTGGGAAATCAACAAGCCAGCCCTGTTGGCCCGCGTGCTGCAAAAACTGACCGACATCCAAACCGAGTTCAACGCTTCGGCTACCGGTGGCAAAAAGGTCTCCATGGCTGACCTCATCGTGCTCGCCGGCTGCGCCGCCATCGAGAAAGCGGCACAGGAAGGCGGTGTGACCATCAACGTGCCCTTCACGCCAGGGCGGATGGATGCACTCGAAGAGTGGACCGACGGGCCTTCGTTCGAGGCGCTACGGCCGGTCGCCGATGGGTTCCGCAACTACTACCACGAGTCCCACTTCATGGCGCCCGAGGAAGCGCTGGTCGACAAGGCACACTTGCTGCGCCTGAGCGCACCGGAAATGACCGTGCTGGTCGGCGGCATGCGCGTGCTTGGCACCAACGCCGATGGCGGTCAGGAGGGCGTCTTCACCAAGCGCGTGGGCACGCTTTCGAACGACTTCTTCGTCAACCTGCTGAGCATGCAGAACGAGTGGGTCGCGACCGAGCACAAGAACCGCTTCCAGGGCCTCGACCGCAAAACCCGCCAACCCACCTGGACCGCCACTCGCGTGGATCTGATCTTCGGCGCGCAATCGGAGCTGCGTGCCCAGGCCGAGGTGTACGGTATGGCCGATGGCAACGAGAAGTTCGTGCAGGACTTCGTCAAAGCCTGGGACAAGGTGATGAACGCTGACCGGCTCGATATGGGCAAGCCCGCTGACAACTTCAGCCAGAAGCTTTCGGCGTAAAACGGTGCGGCGGCGCCTTCGGGCGCCGCTGACCAAACAGACCGTAGGGAGGAAAGCGGCAACGCCTTTTCCACCCGTCCGTTCTCGGCCGTCTAGAAATACTGCGCGCCGGCAACACCACTAAACCGCCTCCGCCTGCCTCTGCTCGACCCGACCCACAGGAGCTCCATTAGGCTCCGACTGCAGCTCCTTCACCAAGGCATCGACCTGGCGCAGCGCCTCGGCCACCGATGCGGCCAATACCTCGCCGCCGGTTTCCTGACCTTCAATGGCAATCTGGTGAATGCGGGTGATCCCGATGAAATTGAGTGCCGTCACTAGGTTCGGCTCCAGGTGATTCATGTGCGCCATCTCCCCACCGGGACCAAAGCCGATGCCGCCCCGGGCGCTGAGGATGACTGCATGCCGTGGCCGGTCCGCCAGCAAGGGTACGTACGGGTCGGGCAGCTTGCTTTCGTCGACCTCAACCGTCCGGCCCGGGCGCACGATCTGGTCTATCCAGGCTTTCAGCGCCGCGGGCATGCCGAAGTTGTAGAGCGGCGTCCCGATGACCAATACATCGGCGGCGATCAGCTCGTCGACCAGCTGGTCGCTTTCCGCCAGCGTGTCCCGCATCCAGGGTTCGCGGCGTTCTTCCGGCGTAAAGCTGGAGGCGATCCAGTCATGGCTGATAAAGGAGGGCGGGTTCTGGCCTATGTCGCGGTAGACAATGTTGTCATGCGCGCGGCCGGCCGCCCACTGGCTGACGAAGCGCTGGGTGAGGTTACGGCTGTGGGAACCGTGCTCGTCCTTGCCGGCAAGGCCGGGGCGGGCGCTGGCATCGAGGTGCAGAAGGTGCGTCATGATGATTCTCCTCTGTGATTGAATTCATCTGTCGTTCGCGGTAAATCCAGCCTAGGGCTAGCCTGTACGAGCGACAAACGACCATTTCTTCCAACTACAGATGAGGGAAACTCAGCCATGGCGCACCGCCGGTTACCTTCGCTTTCTGCGCTACGGGCCTTCGAGGCCGCGGCCCGCCACGAGAGCGCCAAGCAGGCTGCCGAGGAACTGTCCGTCACGGCCACGGCGATCAGCCACCAGATTCGTTCGCTGGAGGAATCCCTCGGTGTGGCGCTGTTTCTGCGCAAACCGCGAAAGCTGGAACTGACCGACCAGGGGCGTGAGCTGCAACAGACGCTGGAAGCCGCGTTCGACAGCATCAGCGCCACGGTCGAACGCCTGAGTGCGAAGCCCTGCCGCCAGGCGATCACGCTCAGCACCACGCCGGCCATCGCGGTGCGCTGGCTGGTGCCTTGGGTCTGCCTGCTGCGCGATTCCCACCCGGATATCGACCTGCGCTTCCACACCTCCCATGAGCCAGTCGCGCTGGATGGCGTCACGGCGGATATCGCCATCCGCTACGGCGACGGCCGCTGGCCGGGGCTGGTGGCGGAGAAGCTGTTCGACAACACCTTCGTCCCGGTCTGCAGCCCGCACCTCGGCTTGCGGGATATCGCCGAGCTGCCCAAACACCCGCTGATTCACTTCCGCGCGCAAGCGGCCTTGTCCGCGCCGATTCATTGGGCGTCGTGGCAGAAACTCGCCAACGTGCCGGGGCTGGACGTCAGCGCCGGGCTGGTCTTCTCCGACGAGACCCACGCTATCTCAGCCGCCATCGGCGCGCAGGGCGTGGCTCTGATGAGTCGGCAGTTGATCGAGGATGAATTGAGGGAAGGGCGGCTGGTGCAGCCATTCGGGCCGGAGATGGAGGGCAAGCCGTTTCATCTCGTGTACCCGGAGATCCGTCGGGATGATCCGACGGTTCGGGCGGTTAGGGAGTGGGTGATGAAGGTGCCGGGTGGGTTGTGTGAGTTGACCGGCTAATCGCGACGCCGCGTAGGGTGGAAAACGGCGAAGCCTTTTCCACGCGTTGCGAACTATTCGTTAGCCAATGCGCTACTCAGCAGGTTTGATTATCGCCCGAAGAAACCTGAACGGAATTTGTATAACGCGGCCGTCGCGCCGCAGTATCAATGTTTCGCCAAGGGACCATATGACGTGGATGTTACTCATCGCGCAACCAGCATCCAAGGGCAGGTGCTCCACTTGCTCATCACAGTAGTCCCGTTGCAGGAGAATCGCTTCGGCTTGAAAGTTACCCAACCCCAGTGCACGGACCGTCTTCTCGGGCAAAGTAGTTAGCAGCCCGCTGTATAGGGCGATCAGCAGTGCGAAGAAAATGGAGAAGTGCAGGGCTGCGTTCCAACCCGCCACGAAAACGAAAGCGCACAAAGCTGCTATGAGCGGAATGACTAGAACTACAGCAGCGTAGATTGCCCACTTCCACGCGCCGATCTGAAAGCCTTCGATGATCGGTGCGGATTGACCGAGCGTGAAGGTCGCCAAAAGGCCCGCAATCATCACCCCAATGTCGGTCGCCCACATGTACCGTAGGAAGCTGAACGGCTTCAGTTCGAAGACGACTTGGATAATCAGGCCGAACAAAAGCGTTACCGCTATCGGGACCAGAACGACTGATATCGGAAATAGCGGCGGCTTCAGAATTACAACGGCCATCAGGCCTAACGTGCAAATTATGAACGGCAGCGCAAAGACCAGGCTTCCTAGTTTTACTACCCACCAACCTCGACGTTCCTCTAGGTATGGCAGTGAGTATTTGAGGTCGTCCTTGACCTTTTGGTGCTGCAGGAATTGGTGGTAGATCAATAAGCCTGGGCTGAACAGGGCAAGAACTAGCAATCCAATAATCGTAAATCCGATAGCGGCCGCAGCGATCAATAGCGATGAAAATTGGAACAGATCGAAGCTTGGATAGAACTGGTGACGGTAAAAATAGAAAACGAATATCGCGAAGCCGAATAGTGGCGGTCCGGCCTTTAGAATGATTGATATATGCCGGCTGAGAACCGCACTGGATGATGCGAGCAACTGGTCAAACACGTCTTCATCTGACGACACTGGCTGGTCGATCCATTTCGGTTGCATCACGTCATCCTTGAAGCCGAGTCGGGACGGCCACGCTACGGGAGCAAGCGAAGCGCTGCAACATGCGTCTCACGATCCATCATTTAAGGCAGAGAAAGAGTCAGCTCTTCACCGCACCAATCAAGCGGGTAGACCCCAGCCCCGACCGCCCGATGAAAACTCGAATAGGGCCAGTCGACGACACGCTCCACCAAACCGTGCTTCAACGGATTCCGATGCACGTAGTCGACGTGATGCCGGTAATCCCGTTCATCCTGAATCAGGTGTTCCCAATAGCGCCGTTGCCAGATCCCGCGTTCGCCGCGGGAGCGCTGAGTTGCCGTCAGTACTTCGGTCTTAGGCAAGCGTCGGGCGAATGCGAATTTGATGACTTTCCAGCGCAGGGGGAAATCGGTGTCGCCGCCCGGTAGCGTCCAGACGCAATGCATGTGGTCGGGCAAAACGACCCAGGCATCGATGTGGAAGGGGTGGCGTGAGCGTGTGGCTCGCACCGTCTCGCGGAGCAGGTCGATATGGCGGACCAGCAAGTCGCTGCGACGATTGAGCAGATTGACGGTGAAGAAATACGTGGCGCCCGGCACTTGGGCGCGGCGGTAGCGGGACATGGCGGCTCATCCTTGAGCGTTGTGTTGGCGGGAGGACCGTATCGGTGGATAAGCAAAGCGTTATCCACCCTACGACATCTCAACCGCCCACACCACCGACGCACCGACGTTGTCGGAGGTAGGGTGGAAAACGGCGAAGCCTTATCCACGCGCTACTTCCAGGCTACTCGCTTTCCGGGCTATTCGTTACGCAGTCTCTGATATAGCCTCAATGATTCCTCTTTTTACTTCGAGCATTGCTGAGTTTCCTGTGCCTGTAGAAGGTGAGGGGTTATTTTTCAGATATTTTAAGAAGATTTTCTCAAAATATTCTTTACTGATGGTCCCTTGTTTCTTTCCGGCGCTAATTAAGTCGTTAATTGATTGTATTATTCCTCCGTATCCGGAGGTTCTGTAGAAGTAATCTGCAGGATAATTGTGTAGTGATTGTTCTAGGGCTGAGTTTATTGCGTTGAATACATTGGTTATAGACTTTCTTATAGCCCAGTCTTCGTTGCTCTCGTAGAATGCACCGATTTCGCTGTTGGTTGCATTAATTGCTTTTAGTAGTTGGTCTATGAAAGCTGCTTGTGAAAGTGTTTCTGTATCTTCTATTTTCTTTCCAAGAATCTTAATTTTTCTGTAAAAAGGGGATTCGTAGTCGTCATTCAGTGATTTTACAATTTCATGACAAACCCTAGGCTTGCTTCTGTTTGGGTCGAGGGAGAATAGGTCGTATATCAGGGATTTTGATACTTGTTTTTGATTGCTGTTAATTGTTGAGAATATTGTGGCTTCTGAGTATATGTCTATTTCAAATACAAAAACTATTAATAGCTCAATCTGCTTGAGTTGCAGTGGTTCTCTTGCGGCTAGTGCGCGAAGTCCTAGCACTCGGTGCTGGCCATCTAGTATATGTCCAATCAGTTCGCCAGCTTCACTGATTTCTAGGTTGTTGTTTTCAATGCGAACAGCGTCGCGAAATGCAGATACTATTATTGGTGTTGGTATTATTGCTTCCGGCTTTTGAAGGTAGTTTTCTATTTCTTTGACCCGTTTCTTGTCGTCGTCGCGTTGTATCCCGGAGTCTGAGTCTTGGCTTCGTCTTCTTATCTCGAGTCTGTTAATTATCTCTAGGGCATTGATGGTGATCGCGTAGAAACTACCGCCGGGCTGGTTGTACTGAATGTAATTGTGTGTGCTCATGCTGGGTTCCTTAAATCTTTAGCCCGGAGGAAGTGCTATCGCTGCTGGAGGAAAGTTGTGTGATTTTTTCTGAGTTCTTCCCCCATTTTTGTACTTCCGCTTTTGCAGACTCTTCGGTTTCTATATTCCATAGGTTTATGGATGTAAGTATTGATAGTGCGTAGATTAGCCAGTGGACTATAAGCTGTAGGCAGCCACTGAACACGGGATTTTGAATTAATTTAAAGGCTGTGATATCGCTTGTGAATCCTAATATGGCGGCATAGAGAAGTGTTCTGGACTTTTTTGCTCTATTTTTTATCTCGGTTCCGTTTATATATTCTTTGATTATGAAATAAGATGAGCTGGCAAGTAGTGCAGTGGTAAATAAAAGAAAGTTGCCTTGACTTGCTTGATTTATAATTTCAGTGGTTAGGATTTTTCCATCCCACCAAGCGTTAAAGGCAGTGAGGATTGGTCCTAGTTGACCAAGAAATATTACGATAAAAAGAAACCATCGCAAATTTATCCCCATATTAGGGCTGTTGTCGCTAGCGTCTTTGTCGTGCTGTACCAATTTTTTGATTTTGCACATTATTAGTATCTTTCCTCGAATAAAAAGCCCCGCACTAGGCGGGGCTCTTAATTTAACTCGCCACCCCAAACATCCATTTCAGGTAAAGCGCTCTTAATCTCTTTAGTGAGTGGCTGACATCAATCCCAGCTCAACGCCCCACCAGTCTGATACTCAATCACCCGCGTCTCGAAGAAGTTCTTCTCCTTCTTCAGGTCCATGATCTCGCTCATCCATGGGAACGGGTTGGTGGTACCCGGATACTCTTCCTTCAGGCCGATCTGCGTCAGGCGACGGTTGGCGATGAATTTGAGGTAGTCCTCCATCATCGCGGCGTTCATGCCGAGGACGCCACGGGGCATGGTGTCGCGGGCGTATTCGATTTCCAGCTGGGTGCCCTGGAGGATCATCTGGGTCGCTTCGTCCTTCATTTCGGCGTCCCACAGGTGCGGGTTCTCGATCTTGATCTGGTTGATCATGTCGATGCCGAAGTTCAGGTGCATGGACTCGTCGCGCAGGATGTACTGAAACTGCTCGGCGGTGCCGGTCATCTTGTTGCGGCGGCCCATGGAGAGGATCTGGGTGAAGCCGCAGTAGA
>SWCC01004788.1_pt1 | contig 10484 bp, 8 predicted proteins | sample 4692971 | NCBI WGS metagenome assembly SWCC01 (sample SAMN10267277, study PRJNA491770) | bioreactor metagenome | isolation source: DHS bioreactor inoculated with subseafloor sediment | place: Japan: off Shimokita Peninsula | collected 2006-08 | reverse complement strand
AATAAGTTTGTCGTCGGGCGTGTGCAAATCGCAGAACATGCGGGCAACGGCATCCTCCTTCGGCCTCCATGGCAATATCTCAAAAGTTGAAGGGTCCGGTTTCGCGATAAGATCGCTTTCGTAAATTCTGGCGAATCCCTCAATGGAAGAACCGTCAAAGCCCATGCCGTCTTCAAAAGCTTTAGGCAATTCATTCTTCGTCAGCGTAAAAGATTTGACGGCGCCCAGAACATCCACAAACCAGATTTTTATAAACCTTACGTTTTTCTCTTCCGCAAGTTTCAAAACATCCTTTTTAGTCAATTTATTTTTCATATTGCAAGCTCCTTAATTTTGATTTTCAGCACACGCCCTGCTCCAGCATGGCGTTGGCCACTTTCATAAAACCGGCGATGTTCGCGCCTTTGACATAATCCACATAGCCGCCGTCGGCTCTGCCGCATTTCACGCACTGGCTGTGTATGGATTTCATTATATCCCTCAGCTTTGCGTCCACCTCTTCTCTCGTCCAGTTAAACCTCAAGCTGTTTTGCGTCATCTCAAGACCGGAAGTTGCCACGCCGCCGGCGTTGGCCGCCTTACCCGGACCGTAAAGTATTTTGTTTTTTCTCAGAATATCAACGGCTTTCGCGGTGAGAGGCATATTGGCTCCGGCAGCCACGCAAAAACATCCGTTTTTAATAAGCGCTTCCGTGTTTTCTTTGTTGAGCTCGTTCTGGGTGGCGCAGGGAAGAGCTATATCCACTTTTATATTTTTTTCTCTGATAACTTCCCACACATTTTTTCCCATAACGCACTCGGCCGGATATTTATTCGCGTATTCTTTTATTCTTCCTCTCTTCACATTTTTAATGTGTTTCACATGATCGAGTTTATCACTGTCCATGCCGCTTTCATCAACGATTGTTGAATCAGAATCGCAAAGCATTATCACCTTTCCGCCGAACTGAATAACTTTTTCAGCGGCATACTGCGCAACATTGCCGGAACCGCTTATGGCGACAATCTTATCTTTTAAATCTTTGCCTGCCAGTGCAAGCATATCCTGAACGAAATAAACAAGGCCGTATCCTGTGGCTTCCGGCCGTATCAGACTTCCGCCCCATGTGGCGCCCTTGCCCGTAATCACGCCCGTAAATTCATTCTTTATTTTTTTGTACTTTCCGAACATATAACCTATTTCCCTCGCGCCGACGCCGATGTCGCCGGCGGGCACATCCGTGTTCGGACCTATATGCCTGTACAATTCCGACATAAAAGCGTGGCAAAAACGCATGACCTCGTTATCCGACTTGCCCTTGGGGTCAAAATCGGTGCCGCCTTTGGCTCCGCCCATAGGCAGAGTCGTGAGACTGTTTTTAAATATCTGCTCAAACGCAAGAAATTTAAGCAAGCCGAGATTTACGCTGGGATGAAAACGCAGGCCGCCCTTAAAAGGTCCGATGGCGCTGTTAAACTGCACCCTGTAGCCGCGGTTGACGTGCACATCCCCCGCGTCGTCCTGCCACGACACCCTGAACATTATGATTCTTTCGGGCTCCACTATGCGTTCAAGTATTCTCGCTTTTTTAAATTTATCGGAAGCGCTGTAAACATCCCACACCGACTCAACTATTTCCCTGACGCACTGGATAAACTCCGGCTGATCCGCATTTTTCTTTTCAACCCGCTCAATAAATTTTTCTTTTTCGCTCATAATATTCCCCCGCAATCAATCTTAATTTCTTCTCTACCGAATATCATAATCCTCTTAAATATTCTACAAACCTTCCTGCATTATTGTAAATTTTTCAAAGAAGCTCTTTTCTGAGTTCTTCGCCCGTCTTCGGGCTGAGGTCGGCGGCGGCTATGTCAAAAACCGTGCGGGCGCCGGTCAAACCTCTTTTGTTCAAACGGTACGCCGCGCGCGCATAAGAGACAAGAACGCTCGCTGTAAATTCGGGATTGCTGTCAAGCTTTAATGAAAATTCAATGAGCTGACTGTTATCAGGGCTGGTCTTTCCGCTTCTCAGGACAAAGCCCCCGTGCGGCATTTTTGAATGCTGCGCGTCCATTTCATCCTGACTTATAAAGGTGACTTTTGTGTCGTAATCCGCGAAATAATTGGGCATATTTTTTATTGTCTTTTCTATCGCCGCCTTATCGGCGCCCTCTTCTGCGACGACATAACAGTCCCGAGTGTGCTTTTCTCTTGTCGTCAGTTCGAAATGTTCCCCTGATCTCACCTTTTCAACAGCAGAGGCTACGGGTATCGTGTACTGCCTCGCGTCCGCGACGCCCGGAATTCTTCTGACGGCATCGGAATGCCCCTGACTCACGCCCCTGCCCCAGAAAGTGCAGGCTTTCCCGTCGGGCAAAATGGATTCTTCAATAAGACGCTGAAGCGAAAAAATTCCCGGATCCCAGCCCGTTGATATAACGGATATTTTCCCCGACTCTTTCGCCGCTTTATCCATAACAGAAAAATATTCGGGAATTTTAGCGTGAGTGTCAAAGCTGTCAACCGTGTTAAACATTTCAGCGAAAAGAGGCCCCTGTTTATCAAGGTCAGTGGCCGAACCGCCGCAGAGTATCACGACGTCTATGTCCTTCGTGTATTTTCCGGCTTCGGAAACATCCACCGCAGTCACGCCGGAAAATGTTTTAATTTCCGCGCGACGCGTAAAAACAGCCTTGAGCTCCATATCCGGATTTTTTGCGCAGGCCGTATCAACCCCGCGCCCCACATTTCCGTAGCCCGCAATCGCTATTCTTATCTTATCGCTCATTTCAATTTCCGGTTATTTTTCTATGAAGGCCTTGAGCTTCGTCAGGCCCTCTTCCATCTCGGGAATGTTTATACCCGAATAGGCGAATCTCACATATTTATTTTTCTCGTCAGGAAGCTCACTGCCGAAATGAAGTCTCGTGCAGAAAGAAACGCCCGTTTCCTTCAAAGCGGCAAGTCTGAATTCGTCATAAGTTTTAAAGCCGAGATTGTCCATGGCTTCCGTGACATTCGGGAAAAGATAAAAAGTCGTCTCCGGTTTAAAACATTTAACGCCTTTTATGGAACTCAATATTTCATAGCCCTTGTCCCTTCTTTTTCTTAATTCATCCACTATAGCCATCACGGGTTCCTGACTGTCTGTGAGACCCGCGAGCGCGCCGTACTGCACAAAATGATTTGAACAGGACTCATCGTTGGTGTTGAGTTTCCCGATTATGGCCGCCAGATCCTTAGGAGCCACAGCCGCGCCGAGCCTCCAGCCCGTCATCGCGAATTTCTTGGAAAAAGTGTAAAGAATCACGCATCTTTCCTTCATACCTGGAAGAGAGGCGAGAGATTTTGATTTTCCCGAATACCTCATATCAAAATAAGCCTCGTCGCAAAGAACATAAAGATTGTGCTTTATGGCCAGTTCGGCTATTTTTTTCAGTTCATCTTCGCTTGCTTCCGCAGCCATGGGATTCTGAAAATCGTTGAATATAAGAAGCTTCGTTTTTTCAGTTATCAGTTTTTCAAGCGAATCCAGATCAAGCAGAAAACCGTCGGAGCCTTCTTTGTAGGAATACGGCACAGCCACCCCGCCGTTAAACTGTATCTGCGATTCGTATATGGGATAACCCGGATTCGGGTACAGCACCTCGTCGCCGGGATTCATCAGCGACAGAATAAATTTTCCTATGACAGGTTTTCCGCCCGGCTGAATAACAACATTTTCCATGGTGTAATCCGTGCCGCGGGCTTGGTTAATATCCTCCGCCAGAACTTCGCGAAGCGCAGGCACACCCGCGTTGGGACAGTATCCCGTCTTGCCGTCTTTTATGGCTTTTTCCGCAGCCGTCACTATATTTTCCGGCGTGGGAAGATTGAGATCTCCCAGATGAAAAGGATAAACCTTATTTCCCTCTGCCGCGAAAACAGCCGCTTCCGCCCCCACCGCAAAAGCGGTCTCAGTTCCCAAATTCTTAATTCTGTCAGCTAATTTCATTTTTTCCTCCCTATTCATTAATCTAATTTTACGAAAGAAGATTCTATCAAATATACGTCAAAAGGTGAAGATGTGACGGGGACGTTTATTGACTTACTTGGCTTTTCATTCTGGAATTTCCCGCCAGTTATATAAGAAATTATGCGCTTTAACTTCATAGTGACAATTTATACGTTCCCGTATAAATTGTCAGATCAGCATCAATCATTCCCCAAACAGCATTACGAGCTGCGGCTTAGTCCGTCGGTAAAAATATCAGTTTATAGCCGTAAACGGAGAAACGTATTCGCCGAATCCCGCGAGCGTTTTTTCAAGCCTCCGCTTCTGGGCGAAAAGAACCTCTTCAAGCTCACCGGGAATATCACTGAATTTTGAATATATCTCCGTTATCCTGTCTATCTTCGCTATGTTTTCTCTGACCCTGAGCATGAATTGCTTTTCGTAAGCGTCTTTCGTGTATTCAATCCCCAGCACCTCCGCGAACAATAGTGCCAGATCCTTATATTCGGGAATCAGCCCCGTGGGTCTTTTAATCGCGCCGACTTCGCCGTTTATTCTTTTTTCTATCCATTTCAGCCAGACCTTTTTGTCGTTCTTCTCATTGAGGAAATTTCCCTCTTTATCGCGGATAAAATAATTGGCTCCGAAAACAACGGGCGTTTTGCTTACGCCCTTGCCGAATTCCAGATTGGCCCTGATATATTTCCCCAGCGGCGCCGAAAGAAAATCCAGATTGGACATGGGATTGAAAACCCTCACGCCTTCTTTGCCGATGGTGGCGGCCGTCGTCTCCGATTCCAGAGACGCGCCTTTGCTTATAACGCCGTGCTCCCAGTCAAAAGACTGCTCAATGGGCACGCTGGTGTCCGAATCCCTGCCGCCGTAAATAACGCCGCCGACGGTCACGCCCGCGGGGTTGTGAATGTTTTCATCCACATTCGGAAGCCGTTCAAGAGAGACGGTGAATCTGGCGTTGGGATGAGAAGGGGGAATGTCATTACCCTTATCATCTTTTTTGCCGGGACTCCATTTCCCCGTATGATTGACGCCTTCCGCGGGCGGCTCGCCGTCGTGATCTATCCAGTATGTTTTGCCGTCATCCGTTACAAGAATATTAGAGCATATCATTTCTCCGGGGGAATTCAGCAAATCCCACTGTATTCTGTCATCTTTTGAGTTGATGCCCTGAATGATGCCGAACATCCCGTTTTCCACATTGACCGCTTTTATGACGCCGTCAATTTTTCTCAAATAAGCTATATCGTCCCCGACAATGCTTTCTCCGTCCAGCATGGCCGTGGAAGTTTTTCCGCACAGCGAAGGATAGGCGCCGGTGATATAAGTCTTTCCGCTTTTACCGTTTATGCCCATAACAAGCATGTGCTCCGTGAGCCAGCCCTCTTTTACAGCTTTTTTTATAGCAAGCCGCATAGCGAGCTTTTTCAGGCCTATCGTATTTCCGCCGTATTGGGTGTTGGAGCTGAAAACCGTTTCGCTTTCAAGATCTATGTACACCCTTCTCTTGTCAAGATTTTTTGAGGTGCCGGCGCCGTTAAGTTCTCCGGCGGAATGAACGAATTTAAAAAAAGAAACATTTTCGCCCTGACGGATGAATTCATCGTAGCCCTGCCTGTAAAGTATGTTCTCGCTGTGCGCGACATAAAAAGAATCCGTCAACTGAAGACAGGGAATTGAGAAAGGCGAATTTTCCGGCCCAAGGCAGAAAAAAGACACTATCACTTCCTTACCTTTCATTATCCCTTCCATAATAGCGTTTATTTCAGACAGAGCCGTTTCCCTCTCCAGCGTATTGATGGAAGCGCCGAGGTCCTTTCCGGCGGGAACAAGAATTCTTGTGTTTTTTTTGTCCCTCGCCTGATCGCCGGCGTTGTCAAAATGAACAGTCTGGCCTTCCAGCGAAAGAGAACGCTCCTCACCTTTTTCCAGAGCTTTCTTTCTGATGTAATCTAAGTCTTCAGGAGAACCGTCACTGACAAAAACCGAGTCCGGTTTACAGTGCTCTATGTATTTTTCTATAAAATCCAGAACCGCGGGGTTCGGGATCTTTTCCAGCTTGCCAATGTTCGCCTCGCCAATTATTTTTTTGATATCCATAGAGAAAACTATTATATTTTTCCGTCTCTGTCAAGAAAAAAATCAGAATTTTATGTCAAAACCGGCAGGGGCATCATCCTGCGCCGGGGAAATTTTTATGTCCGTCACCTCACCGGGCCCGCCGTAAAGAGACCTTATAAATTCGTTCACCCTGGTTTTCTCACCCGCGGCGAAAATTTCCACTCCGCCTCCGGGGAGATTTCTCACCCAGCCGCGAAGCCCCATGGCCCTCGCCGTTCTGCTGACAAACCAGCGGAAACCAACCCCCTGCACGAAGCCCGTGACCCTTATAAGTTTTTTATCCATTTTTTTATTATAGATTTTTTTGTATACTTCTCCAAATAATTATGAAACGCATAGAAAATATACGGAATTTTTCCTTTATCGCCCACATAGACCACGGCAAGTCAACGCTTGCCGACCGGGTGCTTGAAATAACAGGCATTTCAAAAAAATATAAAGGCAAGACGCCCCAGATGGACAACATGGCTCTGGAGAAAGAGCGCGGCATCACAATAAAAGCGAAAGCCGTAAGCCTTCCTTATAAAGGATACAATTTCAATCTCATAGACACGCCCGGGCACGTGGATTTCTCATACGAAGTTTCCCGCTCCCTCACCGCCTGCGAAGGCACGGTGCTCATTGTTGACGCCTCCGGCGGCATTGAGGCGCAGACCATGGCCAACCTGAACATGGCGCGGGAAAACAATCTCACAATAATACCCGTCATAAACAAAATAGACCTCCCCAGCGCCCGGATAGACACCGTGAGCTCAGATATCGCGCAGCTTCTCGGCTGCGGAAAAGACGACATAATTCTTGTATCGGCCAAAACCGGAGAGGGAATAGATAAGCTCCTCGACAGAATAATAGAAATCATACCGCCCCCCGAAGGAGACCCCGCAGGAAAACTCAAGGCGCTGATATTTGATTCCACATTCGACCCTTTCAGGGGCGTGATAATATACATCCGCGTTTACGACGGCCAAATACGCGCGGGCATGAAAATAAAAGCCATTTCCACAGGCAGAGAATACGAGGTGCAGGAAACGGGAATTTTCCGGATGAAACCCGAAAAAAAGAAAAGCCTCAACGCGGGCGAAGTGGGCTATTTCATAGCCGGCATAAAAAGCCTTGAGGAAATAAAAATAGGAGACACCATCACCGGCGCGGGAGATAACACCGCCCCCGTTCCGGGATTCAAGGAAATAAAGCCTTTCGTTTTTTCCTCATTCTATCCCATAGGCGACACAACCGAAAAAACGCTGCGCGAAGCCATCATGAAACTCAACCTCAATGACGCGGCCTTCACATGGGAACCCGAACAGTCCCGGACGCTGGGGCTGGGTTTCCGGCTCGGTTTCATGGGATCGCTGCACATGGAAATAATACAGGAGCGCCTGGAAAGAGAATCGGACATAGAAATTCTCGCCACCGCCCCGCAGGTGGTTTACCGCGTCAAAACCCATGACGGCGAGATGATAAACATATCCCGCCCCGACGAATGGCCTGACAAAAAAGCCGTAGCGAAAGTTTACGAGCCTGAAATAACGGCGACAATTATAACGCCCGACAAATGGCTGGGACAATGCATGAAGCTTCTTGAATCGCGGCGCTCTAAATACATCAGTCTCACCTACATCAATCCCCAGAAGGTCATACTCAAATACAAACTGCCGCTGGCCGAAATGATAGCCGACTTTTATTCCGACCTTAAATCCGTGAGCAAGGGCTACGCGTCATTCGATTACAAACATTCCGGCTTCAGGGAAGCGAAGCTGGAAAAAGTGGAAATACTCGTAAACGGCGTGCCCGTGGAGGCTCTCTGCAGCATACATCCGCGGGAAAGAGCCGCCTTCTTCTCGCGCGATGTGCTTCTGCGGATGAAAAAATTCATAGACAAACAGCTTTTTGAGGTGGCGCTTCAGGCGAAGATAGGCGGAAAAATCATAGCGCGGGAAACGGTCTCCGCTCTCAGAAAAGACGTCATAGCCAAATGCTACGGCGGCGACATTTCAAGAAAAAGAAAACTGCTTGAAAAACAGAAAGAAGGAAAGAAGCGAATGAAAAGAATCGGCTCCGTGGACTTGCCACAAGAGATTTTTTTTGAAATACTCAGGAAATAAAACGATGAAAAGCATATTAACAAATCAGCTCCACTCTCTTAATCTACGGGCAAGGCGGCCCTGCGGCGTGAGTTGCACCTAATGGAACAGCTCGTATTTTTTATATCTCTCGGCATCGGGGCGGTTTACCTTGTAAACATTCTCCGCGAAAAATGGCAGAAAATCCTCGCCGGAATAATCGTCTGGGGAGGCTGGGCTGTGGTGTTCTGGAAATTCAACGGAGAGGAATGGCCGAAAGTCGCGATTTTAACCATACTCGCGTGCGTCCCTTTTCTCTTTGAGGCATACCCTCAAAAATACACCGGCACGATTAAAGAAGAAGTCAAATCTTTCTTCCACACGCTTCTTGTCGTATCCGCGCTTATGTACTTCATAATACAGGCCTTCAAAATACCGTCGGGTTCAATGATGAGCACATACCTCATAGGAGATCATCTCTTCGCCTGCAAATTCCGCTACGGCTGGCACATTCCCTTAACAAGCAAATACTTAAAGTTCACGTCTCCCGTCCGCGGCGACGTCATAATTTTTAAATACCCGCTCAACCCGAAGAAGGACTTCATCAAAAGATGCATAGGCCTTCCCGGCGACAACCTTGAAATCAGGAACAAGCAGGTTTTCATAAACGGCAAAAAGCTTATTGAAAATTACACCCAGTTCGCCGACGGAGAACGTTCTTTCCCCGCGCAGTTAAGCGTCCGCGACAACTACGGCCCCATAAAAATACCGGAGAACTGTTTTTTCGTTATGGGCGACAACAGGGACAGAAGCATGGACTCCAGATTCTGGGGCTGCCTTGAGAGAAAATATCTCCGGGGCAAAGCTTTGTTCACCTACTGGCCGCCCCGCCGCATAGCCGGAGGCCGTCACGAGCGCCCTCAATTTGAAAATTAATTTTATTTTTGTATAATAGCCCGATTGGTGAGCCCATTCGAAACCGATTTTTTACATTCCGCGGTAGCTCAGTTGGTAGAGCAGCTGACTGTTAATCAGCGGGTCGCAGGTTCGAGCCCTGCCCGCGGAGATGAAACAAACAGTGCGCTAACAGGTTCATTCAGATTAACAGGAGAGAGGGCAATATTGACGTGTTTATCGTCGAGCTTTACATAAGATATGACCTCTCTCAGCTTGTTTCTTGTTCTATTGGCAGGTGGTCGGAAAACAGTTTTTAGCCTGTCGCTATACTCCTGAAACAGGTTATTATCATCTTGAATCAAATTTTCTAACCTCTCAATTTCATGCCGGATATATATATTTTTATCGCCAATCTCTTTTTTTGCATGGTCTAATTTTATTATGCTTTCCTCAATGGTATTTTTCACAATTTCTGATTTGGATTTTGTTAATTCATTGAGCCTTGCTTCAATCTCTTTCACAAGGGCTTTCTTTTCTGTTTTCAATTTAGCAATCGCCTTATTCAGAAAATCAATTCTTTTCTTTATCCTGATTATTCCCTGTTCTTTTAATTCATTGAACCTGTCACCGTTATTTGAAATATCATCTAACCAATCAAAAATTAGCTTATGCGTTACCTCCGCATCTATGCCGCTTATCCCGCTATGTTTGCAAGTATTTTTATGCGAATAGTAATAATGCTTTTTGTTTATTCTGGAATAAGCGCATTTCCCCTGTAATTTTTCCCCGCATTTTCCGCACATCATCAAACCGGAAAGCAGATAATTAAATCTTCCTGAATTTCGCCAATGCAATCTATCTTTATTTGCTTTCAATAGATTCTCTGCCCGTCCGAATAATTTCACGTCGATTATTCCATTCCATACAGCTTTTACTTCTTCATATTTACTTTTATCCTTTTTATAAATTTCCCGGATTCCGATATATGCTTTATTTGTCAAAATTGAGTAGATTCTGCTTTTTGTTATTTTTTTCAATCTTGAATTCAAACCCTCATATTTTGATTTTATTGCCTCAGCCGTCCTTTGTATTGATTTTTCTTTTATGTAAGTTTTGAATATTTCCTTGACGATAGCCGTCTCTTTTTTATCAATAAGCAAATAGCCCTTTTTATTTTTATCCCGCTTATATCCCAAAGGAGCAAAACCGCCGTTTGCCAAGCCCCTTTTGCTTCGCTCATAAGCATTTATGCTTGTTCTCTGAGATGTCATTTCCCGTTCAAATTCACCGAACACCATTAGTATTTTTGTGATTAAATTCTTATACGGGGATGTTGTATCAATATCAGTTTTCAGGCAGATTAAATCACAATTGTATTTTTGCGTAAATTCAAAAATATTTAAAAAATCTTTCA
>SWCC01015851.1_pt1 | contig 10507 bp, 6 predicted proteins | sample 4692971 | NCBI WGS metagenome assembly SWCC01 (sample SAMN10267277, study PRJNA491770) | bioreactor metagenome | isolation source: DHS bioreactor inoculated with subseafloor sediment | place: Japan: off Shimokita Peninsula | collected 2006-08 | reverse complement strand
ACTTAACGAAATCGATGACTCTGTCTTGGATGCAATCAATCAAGTACGTGCTCGGGCTTACCAGGCTGATTATACAAACCCGTCAGCATATCCTGCGGTAACAACAACAGATCAGACTGAGTTGCGAAAAATTTTGCGAGCTGAGCGCCGTATGGAGTTTGCTTTTGAAGGAACACGCTATATGGACATCATTCGTTGGAGAATTGCAGAGAATGTGCTCAATAAAGACACTTATGGGATGCTTGATGTTGACGACTTACGCGAGAAAGTAGTAAATCCGGGACTGTGGTTTTTCCCTTCAACGCCAGACATCGACGAAGATGGGGCGGCCGATTTTACGCCCATGTATAACGCAGGTCTGATAAAACGATTAGCGCAGCGTGATTTTGATGCTACCAAGCAATACCTTTGGCCAATTCCAACGAAAGAAATCTTGATTAACAGCAACTTGGAGCAGAATCCGGGGTACTAACCTAACTTGATATTAGTTGGACAACTTTTAAGTTGTCCAACTAATTAGCTGAGATTTGCTCAAACGCTTAATGTAAACTAATTATAAAATGAATCGAATATTCTTATGTAGTCTCCTGCTCTCGGTTACCATATTCAGTGCCTGTTCGTCAGCAAAGAAAACGGAGCCTAAATCTTACAGTGGAGTCTATCCGCATCTGGCGTATTACAACAATGAAGGCGAGTGTGGAACCGGAGCGGTTGCGCCATGGGCTGATCGCCTCTGGGTCATTACTTATGGCCCTCATCTGCCCAAAGGATCATCTGACAAGCTTTATGAGATCACGCCTGATTTGAAACAAATAGTACGTGAGGAAAGTATTGGTGGAACACCTGCCAACCGAATGATTCACAAAGAAAGCAATCAACTTTTTATTGGTCCTTATGCTATCGATGAGAACCGGAATGTCCGAGTCATACCATATTCGGTCATGCCGGGACGCCACACCGGAAATGCCCGGCACCTTTCAAGTCCTGCCGAAAAGATATATTATGGCACCATGGAAGAGGGATTTTATGAGGTGCATGTGGATGATTTGGATGTCGATACACTTTTTCTGGATGGAAATATGCTACAGAAAGAAGGAGACATGGCTCAAACTGCTGAGTTATTGCCCGGAGCTCACGGCAAAGGGTTGTATTCAGGACAGGGGGTGCTGGTGTATTCTAATAATGGAGAAGCCAATCAGGCAGCACTGAAGAAGTTTGATATTCAGGCGGGTATTCTCGCTGAATGGGATGGCAAGGAATGGACAACAGTTCGCCGCAACCAGTTTGTGGAAGTGACAGGGCCGGGTGGAATTTATGGTAATACCAATCCTGAGACTGATCCGATCTGGGCAACAGGCTGGGATCATAAATCGGTATTGGTTGGTGTCCGCAGCCCTGAAACGGGTTGGGATTTCTATCGTTTGCCCAAAGCGAGTCACAGTTATGATGGCGCCCATGGCTGGAATACCGAATGGCCACGTATCCGCGATATTGGTACGCCAGAGAATCCGGATTACTTGATGACCATGCATGGTATGTTTTGGCGTTTCCCGGGAACCTTTACAAAAGACAATTCAGCTGGAATACGTCCCCGCAGCGCGTATCTGAAGGTGATCGGTGACTTTGCCCGCTGGAACGACCAACTTGTTTTTGGTTGTGATGATTCGGCCAACAAAGAATTCCTGAATAAACGAAAAGCCAAGGGAAACATTGAGGGCCCCGGACAGTCTAACTCGAATTTGTGGTTCACCTCCCTTGAAAAGCCAGATGAAATGGGGCCGAACACCGCGGAAGGTGCAGTTTGGCTTTCTGAAGAAATCCAAGCCGCTGAAGCATCAGAACCATTCCTGTTTTCAGGATGGGATCACCGTTCAGCATGGGTTCAAAACGAAGGCAAAGCTACTGTCAGCTTTTCCTTTGAGGTTGATCAAGAAGGGAACAACAGCTGGACACCACTGAAATCGGTTGAGTTGAAAAGTGGAGAATCGGCAAATGTCATCTTTAAAGACAATGAAATTGGAGAATGGATTCGTGTTTCAACGAATAACGATACCAAAGCGACGGTGCATTTTTATTATGCACAAAAAGACGCACGAGATGGCACCGTCGATCCAATGTTTAATGGGCTGGCTGATGCTGCCGAAGGTTCAACAAAAGCTGGTCTGCTTTGGGGATTGGGAGAGAATCGTCGCGCATTGGGAATCCTTGCGGGCACTGCCACAGATACGGGTTTTGAAGAGACTGGATACTATGAATTGGATGGCAATATGAAACTTGTAAAAAAAGAAGATCCGGGAACTGCTTCTTTTATTCGTGAAAAATTTGCCATACCAGAAGAGGTAATCACCATCGACGAAGCATCAGTATTGGTGGTGGATGACAGTGGAAGGCGTTGGCGCTTGCCCAAAGGAAATGAAAAATATTCCGCATTGACAGAAAAAGGCTTGCTCCGTATTTGCCGGGAAGTGGCTACCGAACGTGATTTATTCAACTGCTCGGGTACATTCTACGAACTCCCTGCAGAAAATGCCGACGGATACGCAAAGATACGGCCAGTAGCATCGCATAATTTTAGAATTTATGATTACGCTTCTTATCGGGGAATGTTGGTCATGACAGGGCTTCAAACTGAGTTGCCGGATAATGATGATCACATCATTCAATCTCAAGACGGCCATGCAGCTGTTTGGGCAGGCGTCATTGATGACCTTTGGAAACTGGGAAAACCAGTCGGAGAAGGTGGTCCCTGGAAAGATTCGGATGTAAAAGCAAATGAGCCTTCAGATCCGTATCTGATTGGCTTTTACGACCAAAGAAGCCTGATGCTTTCACATGAATCGAATCAATCAGTTAAGTTTAGAATTGAAGCGGAGCCCATCGGGCATGGTCCCTGGATGGTTTACCAGGAAGTGACTGTGAAGCCGGGGGAAACGTTCGAATATCAATTCTCGGAAAGTTTCCAATCGCGCTGGATTCGATTTGTTGCTGATCAAGATTGTCAGGCAACAGCATGGTTGAAATATGAATAGAGAGCATCTTGAAACATTACCGCGATAACAATAGGAACCCGATATAAAAAATAGGCATGAACAAAATAGCATTAATCACATTCGTATTTATTTGCAGCGTGTTTGCCCTCCAGGCACAGTCTGTTTTTGTTGAAGCTGAAAACTTTGAGAATCCAGGCGGCTGGGTCATTGACCAGCAGTTTATGGATTTGATGGGGTCGCCTTACCTGATGGCACATGGGATGGGAACTCCAGTTGCCGATGCAGAAACGACCCTTGACTTTCCGGAGGCAGGAGAGTATCAGGTTTTTGTCCGAACCTTTAATTGGACCTCGCCGTGGTTTAAAGGAGAAGGCCCCGGCAAATTTAAGCTGTTAGTCGATGGAAAAAGCACTGGCGCGACACTGGGCGCTTCCGGGTCGGCATGGCTGTGGCAAGACGCCGGCAAGGTGGGCATTACGAGCAACAGGGCAACGATTACTTTGCACGACCTGACTGGTTTTAACGGCCGGGTGGATGCCGTCTATTTCACCAAAGGCAACACGGCGCCACCAGGCGAATTGGCCGCACTTGAAAAGTTCCGCAGGAAACAGTTGGGCATCCCCAAAAAACCTGAAAAGGCAGGTGAATTTGATTTGGTTGTGATTGGTGGCGGTGTTGCCGGCACAACGGCTTCCATTTCTGCTGCCCGGTTAGGTTTGAAAGTGGCATTGATCCAGGATCGGCCTGTTTTAGGGGGTAATAACAGCTCTGAGGTACGCGTGCATTTAGGGGGACGAATCAAGGTGGAACCCTATCCCTCATTGGGCGATGTGGTGAATGAAATCGGGCCCACGCAAGGAGGAAATGCGCAACCGGCCGCCTATTATGAAGATGAGAAAAAGATGGAGATGGTACTGGCCGAAGAGAATATCTCGTTGTTTACCAACTACCGGGCCTTCGACGTGAAAGTGAAACGTTCACGCATCACAGAAGTGCATGCCAGGCACATTGAAACAGCGGAAGAATTGTCCTTTTCAGCGCCTTTGTTTGCCGACTGTACCGGCGACGGCACCATTGGGTTTCTGGCTGGTGCCGACTTTGCCATGGGCCGTGAAGGAAAAGATGAATTTGGCGAGCCCACTGCCCCGGAAAAAGCCGATAAAATGACGATGGGATCATCCGTTCAGTGGTATTCGGTTGAAAGTGGAGAAGAAAGCTCTTTTCCTGAATTTAGCTACGGTGTTGAATTCAACGAAGAAAACACGGAAAAAGTGACCATGGGCGAGTGGACCTGGGAAACAGGAATGAATTTCGACCAAATAATGGAGTTTGAGCGTATCCGGGATTACGGTCTGCTGGTGGTCTATTCCAACTGGTCGTTCCTGAAAAACAAAAGTTCGGTAAAAGAAGACTATAAAAACCGGGAACTGGAATGGGTAGCCTACATTGCCGGGAAACGGGAATCGCGCAGGTTGCTGGGTGACTTGATATTGAAAGAGCAGGACATTACCGATTATGTGGTTTACCCGGATGCTTCGGCTCCAACCACCTGGACCATTGACCTGCATTACCCCGATCCAAAAAACACGGAACATTTTCCCGACAAGGAATTTAAGTCGATTGCCGTGCATAAAAAAATCCATCCGTACCCAATCCCTTACCGCTGTTTTTATTCGCGCAATGTGGACAACCTGTTTATGGCCGGACGGAATATCAGCGTAACGCATGTTGCTCTTGGGACCGTCCGGGTGATGCGTACCACGGGTATCATGGGGGAAGTAGTTGGGATGGCTGCCTCGGTTGCCGCAAAGCATAACACTGACCCGCGCGGGGTTTACCAAAACCACCTGGATGAACTAAAAGACCTGATGGAAAAGGGTGTTGGAAAGTACGATGTGGAAAACATGCAGAACTATAACGAGGGTTCAACCCTTGGACCGAAAGAATAGAACCTTTTTACCAACTGAACTTGTTACAAGTTTTACACTTCACCCGGTGGTCGAAATTCCACCGGGTGAAAATTTGTCTTATTAATGGCGTTTAAAAATAAGAATTACATTAAAGGATTGACAGCGATCATTTTTCTGTTGCTTTCCAGCTTTACTGAAATCCCGCGAGGTTTTCGGCAGATGGATTTCAGCGATAGGGAAGGGACATTGGTAATCCACCACTTTGAAAACGAAGTCGATTCGCTTTCAAGTCCCGAAATTATTGAACTTCAGGATAATAGTGGCTTGCCCGTTTGGTTTAGCCGGCATTTTTACAAAGATGTCTGCATGACCGGCGAATGTAAAATGATCCGTTTGACACTGTTTTGGGACGGTGCCGGGAATTATCTGGGTATGGAAGTTCCGGCAGAAGAACCACTGACCAAATCAGACCATACCGAATTTGAAGCTGCTGACTATGAGAAGTTAAATGCCATTCTTAGCGACACGGCTTCAATACTGAAAGATTTAGAGTCGGAAGAATTAATTCTGGTGCCTGATTCAATTGATCCTTACACGGCTTATGAAATCGATGGATACACAGCAGCTACGCAACCTGCCCTTGCGGAAGTTGTAGTAAAGGACGCGGTGTATACTTGTCATACCCTTTGGCACACGGTTTATGGCCCTGTTCAAACAAAAATACTGGAGTTACTGGATGAAAGAGTTGATGTGGATTTTTTAAAACGCGTGTTTGAAAGTCATGAGACAAAAAAAATACTTTGGGGGATTCGGGCGGTGGAGAAAGATTCATCGTACCATGAGGATTTTTATCCCCTTTTTATCCAGTACATCCAGTCTGATACCCTTGAGATCTCAGCAAGGGCACTTCAGTATTTTCAGCCATCCGGACTGGAAGATGCTTCCCTTCAAAAACAGTTGGTTGAAGTGATGCCTGGCTTATCAACAGAAAAGAAGAATACGATTATCTGGAAACTTATTGAATCAGGTTACGCAACAGAAGAGGCTGTCTTTAAGTTATTAACCCTTTTCCAGGAGCAACAGCTCAGCATTGGCTCCCTGAACCTAATTTATCGTTTGATCCGTCCGGAACACCTCAATAACCAGCAAGTCATGTTAGCTTTGGTAGGTCTGTCGAAGCATGAGGATGCCTATGTTCGAAACCTCACGGGCAGGTTGTTGGGTAAATTTGAAAAATAGCAGTATATATTAAAATTAGCGAAGCAAATGATTTCACTTATCGTATCAATAGCTATTCTGACGGGGGGATATTTTTTATATGGAGGTTATGTAGATCGCAAGTTTGGAAGCGATTCTTCGCGGATTACGCCTGCTATGGAAAAGAATGACGGGGTAGATTATGTCCCCCTAAAAACAAGCAAAATCTTTTTAATTCAGTTTTTGAATATTGCCGGACTAGGTCCTATTTTCGGAGCAATTGCAGGCGCTTTATGGGGGCCGGTCGCTTTCATTTGGATCGTTTTTGGATCTGTGTTTGCTGGTGGGGTACATGATTACTTTTCGGGTATGCTCTCCGTTCGCCACGAAGGAGAGAGTATACCCGAAATTGTGGGAAGGTACCTGGGAGAAGGGGCAAAAAACTTCATGCGGGTTTTTGCTGTTGTTTTGTTGATTTTAGTTGGAGTTGTGTTTGTCAAAGGCCCGGCAACCATTCTTACCGAACTTTCAAATGTGCGTCAAGTTTATTGGATCGTCATGATATTCCTGTACTATATTTTGGCAACCATGATTCCGATTGATAAACTAATTGGAAAAATTTATCCGCTTTTTGGTCTATCGCTCTTAGTTATGGCTGGGGGAATTCTGGTTGCCCTTTTTTCCGGGAACTATGCCATCCCCAATCTCACACCAGAAACCTTTGGGAATATGCATGCTCAAGCAGACAAGTTTCCGGTCTTTCCTTTACTCTTCATCACCATTGCATGCGGCGCCATTTCCGGCTTTCATTCTACGCAATCGCCGCTAATGGCCCGCTGCCTTTCGAATGAAGCCGATGGCAAAAAGGTATTTTTTGGAGCTATGATCACAGAGGGCATTGTTGCCTTAATCTGGGCTGCAGCAGCCATGTCCTTCTTTGGTGGCGTTCGTGAACTAGGCGATACGATGGCTGCTCAAGGGCATAACGCGGCCTGGGTTGTGAATCAAATTTGCAATACGATGCTCGGGAAAGTGGGAGGATTATTGGCTATCATTGGCGTGGTCGCCGCACCCATTACATCGGGCGATACTGCTTTTCGAAGTGCTCGTTTGACGATAGCTGATTCGTTTCGTTTCAAGCAGGGCTCCCTTCAGCAACGTTTGGTGGTGACGATTCCGATTTTTGTCATTGCGTTTCTGCTTACAACCATCAACTTTGGCGTGATTTGGCGATACTTTGGATGGGCAAATCAAACGTTAGCAACTATTGTGTTGTGGGCTGCGGCAGTTTACATGCTCAAGCAGGGAGGCAATTATTGGATCGCACTCTTGCCTGCGGTTTTCATGACCGCGGTTGTTACAACATACATTCTTGTTGCTCCTGAAGGACTACAACTTTCTTATTATCTATCGTTGAATACTGGGCTGGTCACTTCAATTGCGCTGGTTGGCTGGTTCTTTTATTTGAAGTCAAAGATATTCATTGAAGAGCAAACTCAATATGAATAAGCTCACGAGCCGCTCACTCCTTTTTTCAAATGCCATGTTAGGGTCTTCACCCACCCGGGTGCAGTGTTCATGCTCTTCCTTATAGTTCTTGGACAGCAAAGTAGGGGAGGCTAGCTAAGAAGTTGAGCAAATGGCCTTTCTTCCTTGCCCTGAAGCAATGCTCATAAAACTTACTTTTAACGCTTGCAGGCAGGTCAGGCAGACCCCGGCGCAGGAATAGATTTCCAACGGTTTGTTTTTTATATAAGCCCGTGAACCATGGAGGCATGCGAAGGTAGCAGCTGGTCCGGATTACCGGTGGCGCAAGCCAGAACCTCGATGTCATCCGGTATTTTCTCATCCGGGAAAAGTTTTGTAATCGAACGAAATGCCAGTTCCGCGTTGGTGTGCGTCATCTTTTGATTTTCATCCAACGCATAATACCGGCATCGAATACCATTTTGCTTTAATACGATGCGTTTTACCCGGGAATGGCTTCCTATTAATCAGGCCAAGATAGCGCTCCATATCATCGTTGGAAACAGGAGCGTTGGGTAAAAATTTACTCAAAGAAGTAATAAAAATATCTGCTTTGAGAGGGCTAAATCATACTTGAAAGTATGTGAAATAATCAAATCTCACATGTGGCAGTAGAAAACCGAGCTAAGACTTCAGCTTAAGCTGGTTGTAGAGGTCCATGTAGATTGTAAGTAATTCTTCCGTGTCCAGCCCGTAGGACAGGCAGCGGTCGAAGGCAAGCCCCAAAAAACAGCTTCGGAAAAGGATAGCATAATGCCTGGGATCTACCTTCTTAATTTCCTTGTTTTGGATGGCCCGGCTGATCGCTTTTTCCCAAAGGTTGATTTCGACGATCGAATGCTGGGTCATGATCTCGGAAAAATGGGGATAGATGCGTGATGCCTGCAGGTATAAAGAGAAATATTGCTTGTAGATATTCACCACCGACAGGGACAACATCCGGGACATGGTGGTGTTTATCTCCTTGATATACCGACAAATAAACTGCTCCAAAGAAAGATCATCTGAAAAGTCAAATTTCTCATCAGGAGCCTGCTTTTTAATGATGTAGATTTCAATCACAGCGTTGAATATCTCTTCCTTGTTTTTGAAAAAGTAGAATATCGCGCCTCGTGTTTTTCCGATCGCTTCTTCGAGATCCGAGATACTTACTTTTTCGTAGTTGTGATTTAAGAATAATTTGAAGGCTTCTTCAATAATTCGGTCTTTTGTCGTCATAGCAGCATTGATCTATAGATTACTAACTTACGTAAAAATGATGATTTCTTGATGGTTTCAGGAAAGGTTTATTGGCAGACAGCATGTTTCCATAGCGAAAATCAGGCATTATCAGGATCGGAAATACTCGAAGTTGAAAATAAATTCACACACTCAAAGCTGGCATGCAAATATGTATTTTCATAGTCATTTTGAGTATGTGCTATTGTCTATTTATTATTTTTTCATATATCTGAAAGACCATACATACCGTATGCAATTTTCACGTTATTTAAAAACTGGCTTTTGCTAAGTGACCAACCTTTGGTGGGTCTTTTTTTATAGTATTCTGTTAAGTTGATTTCTTTTTCAAGGTAGCTTAACACCCACCTACAGCTATAAAAATCAACGGTTAATCCTTTGATATCACCGTGAAGATACTGTTGGATTCGGAGAACAGTTTGAAACCTAAAAATCTTAACGATGAACAGAAAATGGACTATCAAACAGGAAAAAAGCCGATTTCTTCCGGGTAGCCGTGACCATGAAGGTGAAAAGAAATGGTTTATCTTTTACCTGCGACCCCGTTCAGAAAAATTGGTTTATCACCTTCTCAGGGATCTCAATTTCGACGTATTTTTCCCGACAATCCGTTCTCAGAGGGTTTGGAAAAACCGGCAGAGAACCAATTACATTGCCGCTGTTCCCCAATTGCCTGTTCGTTAACACCTATGATCATGAACTATACAATATCAGATGCCAAGCCAGGGTGGCGACCTGTGTTTCCTGCGATAGGAAACCAGCTACGATCTCCGGGCAGGATCTTGCAGGAGTCAAGCGTCTGTTGGGACTGGATAAAACGATCTCCGTTGAAACAAGATTCACCAAAGGGGAACCCGTCAGAATCGTATCCGGACCTTTAGCCGGGTATGAAGGCGTACTGGTTCAGCAGAATGGCAGGACACGGCTTGGTATCCGGCTGGAGGCGATTAATCATACTGTCCTGGTCGATATCAGCCGATCGGCATTAGAGAAACGCTGATAAGACTTCTTGGATAAAAATTACTGTGCTGACACCTAAAGACACGAAGAAGATGTGGTTTATTACGGAGGATCCTTCCCTTTTATCCCTTCTTCAATCCATCCCGTTTCCGTTTCTTCCCCCTTTAAAAAATAACCGAACCAATCCAAAATCCGGGTGGTCAGGTCAAATTGATTCTGTAGCTTTTGCAGGCCATGTCCCTCGTTTTTATAAAACAGCGCGATCACATCTTTTTTGTTCCTGCGCAGGGCGTTGTAAAAAGCCATGATGTGATCACTGGTTACATTCTGATCGTCCAGTCCTGACCATAACAGCACAGGTGCATTCACTTTTTCCGCATGATAAAGCGGGTTGTTTTTAAAATACAGGCCTTTATCCGAGGAGAAAGGCTTTCCCAGTCTGTAGTTGTTGGCTTCAATCCGCACATGATCAGGAAAACGGAAGTTATAGTTAAAGGCATGGGAAGCCCAAATGATATCGCTGTGGCCCGAGCCCGAGACGTACGCAGCAAAACGGCTGGAACGCGTAGCAATGTAGCTGGTTTCATAGCCACCAAAAGAGTGCCCGATCAGTCCGAACCGGTGTTGGTCAATCACGGGGTTGCGGGCCAAAGCATCCAGGGCATGGTTCACACAATCCAAAGC
>SWCC01017041.1_pt2 | contig 10509 bp, 10 predicted proteins | sample 4692971 | NCBI WGS metagenome assembly SWCC01 (sample SAMN10267277, study PRJNA491770) | bioreactor metagenome | isolation source: DHS bioreactor inoculated with subseafloor sediment | place: Japan: off Shimokita Peninsula | collected 2006-08 | reverse complement strand
TGACGAAGGATGTTGTACCAGTTGTTGGGTGCCTCGCGGACGACGTTCCAGTGGAAGCCCTGGAGGATGATTTCGTCGCCGCCGTGGTAGCGCACGGCGTTGGGGCTCTTGCCGGCCTGATCGGCAAGCGCCGGCAGCGGCAGCAGGATTGCCGCCAATACGGCGGCACGCAGGATGTGGCTCATCGCAATACTCCGGTTCTTGTGCTTGTTCGGGTATCCGACGGCGGGGCCGCCAGACGAGGATGAACGCCGGCCGGGTCTTCGACCGGCACCCGCAGGCTGCCCCTGCAGCCCCCCGTCACCAACCTCCCCCGCCCATCCGCAGGCGGCGTAGTGGCCAGGCCGAAGGCCCCTGGCAATCATCTGCGCCCCTCTCGCCTCATCCCCGCCCCAGGGATTACGCCGTACTCATCCCTGGTACGCCCTCGCCCTGCGCCAACGAAATCCGCTGCTGGGAGGATGCCACCCCCGGCCCTTTCCCCGAGGCTTCTGCCACCGAGCTGCGCCCCTTACGACACGCAGCGAAGGCGTGATCGATTCGGCATTAACAAGAAAAACAAGGACCTCGTCATGAAGCACACCGCGCACCCAAGCTTTGCCCGCAAACCCGCCTGTCTGCTCGCCGCCCTGCTGGTCAGCGGCCCTGCCCTGGCGGTCGATTTCCACGGTTACCTGCGTTCGGGCGTCGGCGCCACCGCCGGTGGCGGCGACCAGGCCTGCTTCCAGGCCGCCGGTGCACCAGCGAAATATCGCCTGGGCAACGAATGCGAAACCTACGCCGAGATCGGCCTTGGCCAGGAGGTGTGGAGCGAAGGCAACCGCAGCTTCTACGTCGACAGCATGATCGCCTACCGCTCCGACCAGGGTAACGACTGGGAAGCCGGTGGCACCGACACCAATGGCGGTGAGAACAACCCCTTCGACGAGGCCGGCACCACCTCCATCCGCCAGTTCAACGTGGTCGGCAAGAACCTCATCCCGAGCCTGCCGGGCGCGACGATCTGGGCCGGCAAGCGCTACTACAAGCGTCATGACGTGCACATCAACGACTACTACTACTGGGATGTCTCCGGCCCCGGCGCCGGTATCGAGGACATCGACCTGGGCTTTGCCAAGGCCAGCGTGGCGTGGATCCGCAACACCGATGGCGACTGGGTCTACCAGGGCTCGGGCACCGGCACCAACCTGGCCAACGACACCCTCGACTTCCGCCTCGCCGAGATCGACGTCAACCCGGGCGGCAAGCTGGAGATCGGCTATGACTACGGCAAGGCCAACCTCACCGACGAGCAGGAACGCGACCCCGGCCACCAGGACCAGAAGGGCCATCTGGTCACCCTCGAGCACACCCAGAGCGACTGGTTCGGCGGCTACAACAAGCTCGCCCTGCAATACGGCACCGACGGCATCATCGGCAGCAGCGGGCGCAACAACACCGGTAACAGCGACGGCAAGATGTTCCGCCTGGTCAACCAGGGCGTGGTCGGCCTGACCGACAACATCGAGATGATGTACGTGCAGATCTACGAGGACCGCGACTTCGACAACGACTCCGGGCAGACCTGGGCCAGCTTCGGTGTGCGCCCGGTGTACAAGTGGAGCGACGTGATGAGCACCGCGCTGGAGTTCGGCTACGACCGCGTCGATCCGCAGGCCGACGGCGAACGCAGCCGCGACCTGAAGAAGCTCACCCTCGCCCAGCAATGGTCGGCCGGCAACAGCTTCTGGGCGCGCCCGCAGATCCGCGTGTTCGCTACCTATGCCAAGTGGGACGGCGGGCGTTACCAGGCCGCCAGCGAATCCATCGATGCCGGTGACGACGACGGCATCACCTTCGGCGTGCAGGCCGAAGCCTGGTGGTAAGCCGCAACGTTTAAGTGCCGTCGCGGGCCGACCGCGACGGCGCCCTTTCCGCTCCCACCGTCCAGACGGTGCCTTTGCCCCGACGCTGGCAGGTCGGGGCATTTTTTGTTCGGAGAACCACCATGCATCGGATGTTCTTTCTTGCCGCCGGGCTAGCCGCCCTGACGGTTGCCGGCTGCAGCAGCGAGCCGTTGCGCCGGGTTGACGCCCTCACTGCCACCCCGGCGCCGCTGCAACGTTCGGTCGAGCAGTCGCGTGATGCGCTGGCCGCCGCACCGACCTGCTGCAGCAGTATCGACCAGCTGCCCTTCCAGCCACTCGAAGCCGGTTTCACCGGCGACGTGCTGATCGACACCCAGGCGCCGGCTTACAGCTTCGAGACCGGCAAGAGTTTCTTCCGCGCCTTCGCCCTGCCGGCCGGCGGCCCCTCGTTCGAGATCCGGCTCTACAGCCAGGCCGGCAGCAGCGTGCTGGCGCCCAATGCCATGCTCTTGGACAGCCGTATGCGTCCGACCCGCCTGCTGGATGCCGACGACTTCGTCTACGTTCCGCCGACCGGACTCAAGGGCGACAGTCTGGACGCGCGCCTGCGCATCGACCGCTCCCAGCCCGAGCACCCGGGCAACGAGCGCTACCTGATCCTCTACACCAGCGACGCGCAAATGGCCGGACAGACCGTACTGCAACACCCGGCCAAGGCCTATGCCAAGGCGGCAGGCAACGAGCCGCCGAGCATTCCCGACCCGGTGGCGAAGCACTCGCCAGTAGGCGTGATCCGGCTGGTGATGATCCCCGACAGTGCCGCCGGCTCGACCGCCAAAGGCTACGTACCGGGTTACAGCATCGGCCAGGATATGGGTAACGAGCTGCCCAGCACGCCGGCGCCGGCCGTGCTGCCAGAAACCGCGGCCTACTACCGCCAGGCAATCGATGCGGCACTGGTGCAGAAGGACCTCGAGCGCGCCCTGCGCCTGGCCGACGAAGCGGCACGAGTGGGTGACACCCAGGCGAAGCAGCACCTGCTGCAACGAATCGAGATTCGCTGAAAAACCGGCAAGCACCGTAGCAGCGGTGGATGGATAAAGCGCCATCCACCCTACGGAGCTCTTGGCGGCACCGTAGGGTGGAAAACTGCGAAGCAGTTTCCGCGGACGCCGGCACGAACGAGGCGCCTTATACCTTGGGAAATCGCAGCGGTGGATGGGTACAGCGTCATCCACCCTACGGGCTCGATTGTTCCGACGCTGCTGAGAGCTACGGTGCCGCCACTGCCCGCAGACACCGGTAGCGGCGCGGTCAGGCCGTCAGCTTCAACCCCACCAGCCCTGCCAGCAGCAGCACGACACTCACCAGCCGAGCGGGCGAGGCGCTTTCGCCGAAAATGATGATGCCCAGGGCTACAGTACCCAGCGCACCGATGCCGACCCAGATGGCATAGGCGGTACCCACCGGCAGGACCTGCATGGCACGAGCAAGAAGAAAGAAGCTCCCCGCCATGGCCACAACGGTGAGCGCACTGGGCAGCGGGCGAGTGAAGCCTTCGGAAGCCTTGAGGCCAATGGCCCAACCCACTTCCAGGAGGCCGGCAATGGTCAACATGATCCAGGCCGAATGCATGACGATGACTCCATCAACAGCAGGGCCGTCCCCGCACGATTCGACATGCCAGCGGGTCGTCCCGCGGCGGACGCGACCCTAGCACAGGGGCGCACCGTTTTGGACCACTCATAGTGCGCCTTGATCGCTGGCCTGCAGCCCGACACGAGAACGGTGGCGCGATCACGCGTCGGGCGGTGGTGTGCCGAACCGGAAGTGCCGGCTTCCATCGAGAATGCCGGACGGTGGATGGATGAAGCGTCATCCACCCTACGAGCCACCCCGTAGGGTGGAAAACTGCGAAGCATTTTCCACCTCGGATGCGGACAGATCTCCCCTGCCTCAGGCCACCTCATGCCCGCGGGCCGCTTCGCTGAGGTAGAACCAGGCGGGACGATCCAGTTCCAGCTCGGCGCCCTGCAGTGCCTCCTCAATGCGCTCCCAGCGCAGGCTGCCGAGGATCGGCAGCGGACGGCCGGGCAGCTGCCGCAGCCAGGCCAGCGCTACCTGATTGGCAGTCGCGCCCCGATCCGCGGCGACTTCATCGAGCGCGCTGCGTAACCGCTCGCCGAAGCGCCCACCCGCCATGGGCGACCAGGCCAGCACTTGCAGGCCCGCGGCCTGCAAGGCATGCAAACCGCCGTCCCATACCCCTTGCTGGGCTTGCAGCGAGAGTTCGATCTGGTTGCAGCGCAGTGGCACGCGCTGCGCCAGCGCCTGGCAGTGCAACACCTCTGCGTTGGACAGCCCGACCCAGCCCACCTTGCCGCTGGCGATCAGCTCGCTCAGCGTGTCGGCCACCTCGTCGACCTGCAGCAGCGGGTCCGGGCGATGCAGCAGAAAGCCGTCGAGCCGATCGACACCCAGCCGCGCCAAGCTGCCATCGACCGCTCTGCGCAAATGCCGGGCACTGGAGTCGTAGTGCTTGACCCGCCAGCGCGAGCAGTCCTGCCCGGCCGGCACGATATCGGCCTTGCCGATGATCTGCAGTCGCTGGCGCAGCCCCGGTGCCAGGCGCAGGGCCGCACCGAAGTGCGCCTCGCATTGCCCGCCGGCATAGATGTCGGCATGGTCGAAACCGTTCAGCCCACGCTCGACGCAGCGCTCGATGAAGCCCAGCAATGCCTGGGGCTCACCCAGCTCGGGGTATTCCAGCAGGCGCATCATGCCCAGCAACAGCGGTTGGTCGAGCACGGGCGAGGCCATGAAAAAGCTCCGTCAGAAGATGTAATCGGTGGTCAGGAAGCTCGACTGGCGGTCACGAATGATTCGGTCGACCAGCTGCTTGTTGGCCTCGTTGAAGCGGGTCGCCACCAGAGTGCGGATGGAGAACACGCGCAGCGCGTCATGTACCGACAGCGTGCCCTCGGCGGAATTCTTGCGACCGTTGAACGGGTAGCTGTCCGGCCCGCGCTGGCACTGGGCGTTGATGTTGATGCGGCCTACCTGGTTGACGAAGGCATCGACCAGCTCGCCGACCTGCGCCGGATCGTTGCCGAAGATCGACAACTGCTGACCGTAGTCGGAGGCGGTGACGTAGTCGATCACCTCCTGCAGCTCGCGATACGGCACCACCGGCACCAGCGGACCGAACTGCTCTTCGTGGTAGACGCGCATGGACGAATCCACCGGGCTCAGCACTGCCGGCTGGAAGAAGGTCTGGTGCGACTCGCCACCGCCGGCGTTGATCACCCGCGCGCCCTTGGCCACGGCGTCTTCCAGCACCGCATGCAGGTAATCGGCCTTGCCCGGCTCCGGCAACGGCGTCAGCGCCACGCCCGGCTCCCAGGGCATGCCCGGCTTGAGCGCGTTGACCCGCGCAGCAAGGCGTTCGAGGAAGCCATCGAGCACCGCCTCATGCACGAAGAGAATCTTCAGCGCCGTGCAGCGCTGACCATTGAACGACAGCGAACCGGTCACCGCCTCTTCCACGGCATTGTCGAGATCGACCTGCGGCAGAACGATGCCCGGGTTCTTCGCGTCCAGCCCCAGCGCAGCACGCAGGCGGTGCGGACGCGGGTGCAGTTTCTTCAGGTCAGCGCCCCCTTGGGCGTGCCGATAAAGGCGAACACGTCGATCTTGCCGCTGGCCATCAGTGCGCTGACCGTCTCGCGACCGCGACCGTAGATGACGTTGATGACGCCAGCCGGGAAGCTGTCGCGAAAGGCTTCGAGCAGCGGACGGATCAGCAGCACGCCGAACTTGGCCGGTTTGAACACCACCGTGTTGCCCATGATCAGCGCCGGGATCAGCGTGGTGAAGGTTTCGTTGAGCGGGTAGTTGTACGGCCCCATGCACAGCGCCACGCCCATCGGCACGCGGCGGATCTGGCCGAGGGTGCCCTGCTCCAGCTCGAAGCGGCTGGAGCTGCGGTCCAGCTCCTTCAGCGCATGAATGGTGTCGACGATGTAGTCGCAGGTGCGATCGAACTCCTTTTCCGAATCCTTGAGGTTCTTGCCGATCTCCCACATCAGCAGCTTGACCACCGCCTCGCGCTGTTCGCGCATGCGCGCCAGAAAGTTTTCGACATGGGCGATGCGCTCGGCCACGCGCATGGTCGGCCAGGCACCGCGGCCATAGTCATAGGCGGCAACGGCGGCGTCCAGCGCACGCAGCGCGGCGTCGGCATCCAGCAGTGGCGTGCTGCCGAGGACCACCTGACGCTCACTGCCATCGGCCTCGCGCAGGAACACCGGGCTGCGAACTTCGGCCAGCGGGCCGTCCCAGTGCATCAACTCGCCATCGACCAGATAGTCGCGCTGCGTCACCGGTGCGTCCGGCCGATAGGCTTCGGGAATCTCATCCAGACGGGGGAAAAGCTCGGAAAGCGGGCGCGCGTTGCTCATGCAACCTCCAGGTAGCGAGAAGATGGGGAAGATGCGGCGGGCCTTGGCCCGCCGCGAGGGGCTGGGACGATTACAGCTCGCGCTGTTCGGCACGCTCGGCGCGCAGGTCGAAGTCGCGCGGCAGCTCGGCCGCCGGCGCGCTGTCCAGCGCCTGCAGGGCCTGGCGCGTTGCGCTTTCGATGGCGGCCCAGTCGCCAGCACGCACGGCCTTGGCGTCGACCATCCAGGTGCCGCCGACGCACATCACGTTGGCCAGGCTGAGGTAATCCCGCGCATTGCGCGCATTGACGCCGCCGGTCGGGCAGAAGCGGATGTCACCGAACGGCCCGCCCAGCGCCTTGAGCGCTGCCACGCCGCCACAGATCTCGGCGGGGAACAGCTTGAAGCGGCGATAGCCCATGGCGTAGCCGAGCATGATTTCCGAAGCGCTGGCCACGCCTGGCAGCAGCGGTAGCGGGCCCTGCAACGCGGCTTCGAGCAACGCCGGCGTGCTGCCGGGCGAGACGATGAACTGTGCACCGGCGGCCTCGGCCTGCTCGAGCATGTTGGCGTCGAGCACGGTGCCGGCGCCGACGATCAGCTCCGGGCGCTGCTCGCGCAGCAGGCGAATGGCGCCCAGGCCCAGCGCCGAACGCAGGGTGATTTCCAGCACGCGCAGGCCACCGGCAGCCAGGGCGTCGGCCAACGGCAGGATGTCCGCCTCACGCTCGATGGTGATCACCGGCAGGATGCGCGCAGCGCTGCACCACTTGTCGATCAGGGCGATCTTGTCGTTCATGGCGTCGGCGCTGGTTTGGATAGATGTCATGGAAGATTCCTTGCGGCCTCAGGGGCACCAGTAGATTTCGAGGGGACGGGCGAGGAAGGCGCGGATCGGCATCGCTTCGTAGGGCTCGCCAGCCAGGGCCTGATTGAGCGTGGCCAGTTTGCCGCGACCATGCAGTGCGAGCAGCGTCAGCCGCGCGCTGGCCAGCAACGCCAGGGTCATGCTCAGGCGCTGGCGCGGCACAGTCGGCGCCTGCATTGGCAGGCAACGCCGCGTGCCACGCAGGTCGAGCGCCTGCTGCAGATTCGGGCTGTCCGGGAATAGCGAGGCGGTGTGGCCGTCTTCGCCCATGCCCAGCACCAGCACGTCGATGGGCGGCAGTTCAGCCAATACGGCATCGGCACGTTCAGCGGCCTCTTCCAGGCTCGCCGCGCTCTGGTACAGGCCGACCAGGCGCGCCGCGGCGGCCGGCCCCTGCAGCAGGTGGCGACGCAGCAGGCCTTCATTGCTGTCGGGATGGCTGACCGGCACCCAGCGCTCGTCGGCGAGGCTGAGGGTGACCTTGGCCCAATCCAGTTCCTGCTGCGCGAGGCGCTCGAAGAAGGCGATCGGGCTGCGGCCGCCGGAAACCACCAGCGTCGCCGCGCCACGTTCGGCAATCGCGCTGCGCAGCGCGTTGCTCACGGTCAGCGCCAATTCGCCGGCCAGCTGCTCGGCGTCACCGAGGCTGAAACCGAGGGTCTGCACCGGCAGATCGAGATTAGAGATCGTCATACCAACTCCTGCCATCACGGCTGATCAGGGCAATCGAGGCAGCCGGTCCCCAGCTGCCTGCTGCATAAGGTTTGGGCGGGGCGCCGACGCGCTGCCAGCCGTCGATCAGCTGGTCGCACCACTTCCAGGCGTATTCGATTTCGTCCTTGCGCACGAAGAGGTTCTGGTTGCCCTTCATCACTTCCAGCAGCAGACGCTCGTAGGCGTCGGGGATGCGCGGGCTCTTGTAGGTTTCCGAGAAATTCAGCTGCAGCGGGCCGCTGCGCAACTGCATGCCCTTGTCCAGGCCCTGGTCCTTGGTCATCACCAAGAGCGAGATGCCCTCCTGCGGCTGCAGGCGGATGATCAGCTTGTTGCCGATCAGCTGGCGCTGTTCCGGGGCGAAGATGTAGTGCGGCGGCGCCTTGAAGTGGATAACGATCTGCGACAGCTTCTGCGGCATGCGCTTGCCGGTACGCAGGTAGAACGGCACGCCCGCCCAGCGCCAGCTGCAGATTTCCGCCCTCAGCGCGACGAAGGTCTCGGTGTCGCTCTGGGTGTTGGAGTTTTCTTCCTCCAGATAGCCAGGCACCTGACGCCCGAGGATGCTGCCGGCGACGTACTGGCCGCGCACCAGCTGCTGGCCAAGATGTTCTGGCGCAATCGGCGCCAGCGCCTTGAGCACCTTGACCTTCTCGTCGCGGATGCTGTCGGCCGAGAGGTCGCTGGGCGGGTCCATGGCGATCAGGCAGAGCAGCTGCAGCAGGTGATTCTGGATCATGTCGCGCAGCTGGCCGGCCTGGTCGAAGTAGCCCCAGCGGCCCTCGATGCCGACGGTTTCGGCGACGGTGATCTCCACGTGGGAGATGTGGTTCTGGTTCCACTGGGTTTCGAACAGGCTGTTGGCGAAGCGCAGGGCGATCAGGTTCTGCACCGTGTCCTTGCCCAGGTAATGATCGATGCGGTAGGTGCGGTCTTCCGGGAAGAAGCGCGCCACCGCGTCGTTCACTTCGCGGGAAGATTCCAGGTCATGACCGATGGGCTTTTCCAGCACCACGCGGGTGCGCTCGGCCAGCCCCGCCTCGGCCAGCCCGGCGCAGATCGCGCCGTAGACGGAGGCCGGGGTAGCGAAGAAGGCGACGATGCTTTCCGCGTTGCCGGCCTTGTCCGCCAGCGCAGCGAAATCCTCGGCGCGGCGGAAATCCATGCTCAGGTAGTCCAGGCGCGCGATGAAGCGCTGCAGCACGGCTTCGTCGAGTTCGCGCTCGCCGACGTGGCGACGCAGATGTTCTTCGATCATCGCCAGATGGCTCGCCGGCTCGCCGCTCTCACGAGCCAGCGCGAGCAGGCGCGTTTCGGTTGGCAGCAGGCCGGCGCGATCGAGCTGATAGAGCGCGGGAAACAGCTTGCGCAGGGCAAGATCACCGAGGGCGCCGAACAGCGCCAGGGTGCAGGGTTCGACAGATAATGGCGTCATGATGTTTGTTCTTCTACTAAAACTGCACTATGAATACACGGCGACGCCCTGCTATTCAAGTTCAATGTAGTAATAAAAACAACATTTACCGTAAATTTAGATACCTGTGGCCGCCCCGCAGCGCCCTCAGTAGGATAGGCCACCCCTTTGGCAAGCCGCATCAGGACCGACATGGACCGCGTACACAACCTGCTCGAGCAGATCCAGCGCCGCATCGAAGACCTCAACAAGGCCGAGCGCAAGGTCGCCGAGGTGATCCTGCGCAACCCGCAGCAGGCCACCCGCTTCAGCATCGCCACCCTGGCGCAGACCGCGCAGGTCAGCGAGCCGACAGTGAATCGCTTCTGTCGCTCGTTCGGCGTCAGCGGTTATCCGGAACTGAAGATGCAGCTGGCGCAGAGCCTGGCCAGCGGCGCCGCCTACGTCAGTCAGGCGGTGGAACCCGACGACGGCCCGGCAGAATACACGCGCAAGATCTTCGGCTCGGCCATCGCCTCGCTGGACAGCGCCTGCCAGAGCCTCGACCCACAGTTGGTCAGCCGCGCCGTGGACCTGATGATCCAGGCCCGGCAGATCCACTTCTTCGGCCTCGGCGCCTCGGCGTCGGTGGCGCTGGATGCGCAGCACAAGTTCTTCCGCTTCAACCTGGCGGTCACCGCGCATTCGGACGTCCTGATGCAGCGCATGCTGGCCTCGGTGGCACACACCGGCGAGCTGTTCGTGATCATTTCCTACACCGGCCGCACCCGCGAACTGGTGGAAGTGGCGCGCATCGCCCGCCAGAACGGCGCCTCGGTACTCGGCCTGAGCGCCGCCGGCTCGCCACTGGCGCAGGCCAGCACGCTGAGCCTGAACATTCCGCTGCCCGAGGACACCGACATCTACATGCCGATGACCTCGCGCATCATCCAGCTCACCGTGCTCGACGTGCTCGCCACCGGCATGACCCTGCGCCGCGGCGTGGATTTCCAGCCGCACCTGCGCAAGGTGAAGGAAAGCCTCAACGCGAGCCGCTATCCGGCAGATGAAGAGCCGAGCTAGAGCAACCGCGACGGCGGAAATGTTGTTTTAACAACATTTCCGCCATCACACACCGGAAAGCGCCGGATCAGCGCGCCAGCGCCTGCTCCAGCGCCACCCCGGCGCCCTCCAGCCCTGGAAACTCAGCAGTCACCAGCCACACCGGCACATCGCCGAGATAGCCGC
>SWCC01018471.1_pt2 | contig 10516 bp, 12 predicted proteins | sample 4692971 | NCBI WGS metagenome assembly SWCC01 (sample SAMN10267277, study PRJNA491770) | bioreactor metagenome | isolation source: DHS bioreactor inoculated with subseafloor sediment | place: Japan: off Shimokita Peninsula | collected 2006-08 | reverse complement strand
ACAAGCAGGACATGACCCTGAACCTGAAAAGCCACAAGCACCAATGGCTGCTTGTTCTGGCTGTTTTGTTGCTGATTTTCATCCTTTCATTTATTCTTTTTCCCGGCTCTCAGCCCGACTATGAAGCCATGGAGCAGCACCTGACAGAACTGAACCAGGAGATGGACCAAACGCCGGTTTACCGTTCCCTGGATATGCCGGTAGATACCTTTGAGCAACTTTTAAAACGTAAAATCCATGAAAGGATTTCTAAGGAACAATAAAGCCCAGCTACTTTTACCCTGGGGCCTGCTGCCCTTTGTGGTGCTCATCTTTTACATACTCGGAGGAGGCAATCCGCAGGATCAGGGACAGGTAGCAGAAATCCAAACCGGAGGGCAGGGGGTCAACTACGAACTTCCCAGGGCTGACCGCTCGATCGAGATTCCCGATAAGATGGAAGCATACCAGCAAGAAGGTAACCAGGTGGTTACCCCGGATTACCAAGTGGATGTCAGTCCGGATTCAGTAGTCGTGGGAACGACCATGGAATCATGGGAAGAAGAATCAGGGGAAACCGATTTAGGTACCTCGGATCAATTAAGTAATACAAGCCCGGAGCAACTGCTGGCTCATATCAAGCGGCAGGAAAATCAGGCCAGACAGGAACTGGAGGGAAGCAACCCGGAGAAGGCGAGGAGGCAGGAACGTCCCGTATCGAAACAGGCCAGCCCTCAGAGACCGGAACCGACAACCAGACTTCTAAACCAAACCGGGATTGAAGAGTTGGACCGGGTATTTGATGCCAATATCAGCCTGAGTCGGGAGAATGATTCCCTGACCGTTTCTCTGGAGCGGGCCCAAAGACAACTGAAGCAACTGGTAAACAAGCAAGGAAGCCGCGCTGAGCTTACCAAAAGCCGGTTCAATGGTTTTAACGGTGAAGAAACACCTCGCTCCCCAATCCGGGCTGAAGTGTACGAAACCACCACCGTACTGGATGGCAACCGGGTCAAGCTGCGTTTGCTGGAGGAGGGTAGGGCAGGCGGAATGATCATCCCCGGGAACACCTTCGTTTACGGGATTTGTCAAATCAAAAACGAACGGTTGCATATTCATGTCACACAGATTCCTGTGCAAGACAACTTCCTGCCGGTAGATCTTTCCATCCATGACCTGATGGCATGGAAGGACTGTATGTTCCGGACAATGCAGCGCGGAAGGTAGCCAAGGAAGTGGGTGGTTCGACCAATACGTCCTCGCTGTTTGGCGTTACTGCCGATCCGCTAACCTACGCCGGAGTGCGTGCAGCTGACCGGACTGCCCAATCGCTGTTTAAGATGACCCGCCTGAAAAAAGTCACCATCAGGGAAAACACCCTGGTCTATTTAATCAATCAAAAATAAAAGCCATGAGAAACCTTTTAATCATCACTGTACTGGTGCTGATCCAAATGACCGCACCGGCCCAAAACAGGATCACCATCCACGAAAACAAAGCCACCCACCTGGTCTGTCCCGATCGCGTGAGCTACCTGCAGGTGGGCGATCCTACGCTTATTTTTGCCGAAGTGGTTCCTGAGTTACCCAATCTTATTCGCCTCAAGGCGGCCGAGCCCTTTGACGGGGAATCCTCCCTGACCATCGTCTGCCAGGGAAGGATCTACACCCTGGTTTTGGAAAGCGGAGTTTCAGATCAAATCACCTACCAGCTGGATGTCTTCACCTCTGAAAAAGCGGGCGGGTCACCTTCCGGTCTGATGCCTGATTACGTCCTGAAAGAGTTAAGTGAGCAAATTTTGTGGAAACGCAAAAGCCAGGTACGGGGAGTGAAACAGAAGAAAGACGGCATCAAGATTCAGCTCAAGACCATCACCCAGAAAAACGGCTTCCTGTTTTTTGAAGTGCGGATGACCAACACCACCAACCTGGCCTACCGGGTAGATCGTTTTCATTGGTGGATTGATGATCAGCGGCAGCTCAAAGCCACCAACACGCAGGAGTACCAGGTAGAGCCAGTCTATCGGCACCATGCTGTCAAAATTATTCCCGGCTATACGAGTGTTCGTGAAGTGTTTGTCCTACCCAACCTGGTTTTGCCAGGAAAACGTGTCCTCCGCCTGGAAATGATTGAAAAAGCCCTGGGAAATACCGGTCGCCGGTTGACTTTGGAGATCAAAAACAAAGATATTATAAGGGCCAAAGAATTAATTTCAAACTAAAGAAGGATGAGTTACGAACGGCAGGATTTGGTTCGATTGCATGAAAGCTTCCGGTTTGTCAGCTATTTGTTGCTGATCGCTTCGCTGTACCTGAGCCGGATCGACTTCTTTGTTGCCCGGGGCTGGTACATCACGGAGTTTGACGCCTTGTATCAAAAGCTGATCAAGCTGTCGTTTTTGTCTGATCCCGTCCATTCGAAAACGGTTTGCCTGGTGTTTTTGATGATCACCTGCATGGGTACCAAAGCCCATAAAGACCGGGAGCTGAGGGTTTCCAATATTGTAGTACAGGTAATTGCAGGATTGTTGTTTTATTGGGGAAGCTTGCTTGTGATTGATCAGGAACAGCTGGTTTACCTGGCAGCTTCATTTATTGGTTTTGTGATCCTGAATATCGGCTTCGATAATGTATCCAAATTGATCAACGTGAACCTGATGAAGGATCGTTTCAACCTGGAAAATGAAAGTTTTCCGCAGGAAGAGAGTCCAAGGATCAACCCGTATTCGGTGAACCTGCCCAGCCGGTACATCCAAAAGGGAAAAGATCGTGCCGGCTGGATCAACATTGTCAATCCTTTCCGGGGAACCATGGTCATCGGCACGCCCGGATCAGGAAAATCCTACTCCGTGGTTCTGCCATTTATACGCCAGCATCTTCAAAAAGGATTTTCAATGTGTGTCTATGATTTTAAATACCCCGATTTATCGCTGGTTGCCTACAACTATTTTCTCAAGGCGAAACGGAAAAAGAAGCTGCCGGAAACCACCCGATTTTATGTGATCAACTTCGATGATATCGTGAAGTCCTACCGTTGCAACCCCCTGGCCCCGGAGTTAATGGAAAGCCCGATCGATGCCTTTGAATCCTCCCGCACCGTGCTTTACAACCTGAATCGGTATTGGATCAAAAGGCAGGGCGAATTCTTCTCGGAAAGTGCCGTGTCTTTTTTTGCTGCGGTGATCTGGTTTTTGAAGCGACATAAAGACGGCCGATACTGCACCCTTCCCCATGCCATTGAGCTGCTACAGTTGGATTACAATGATTTGTTTGAAGTGCTCGGCACCGAGAAGGATGTGGTTAACATTATCAATCCATTTATCAGCGCCCACCAGCGCGGGGCTCATGACCAACTGGAAGGACAGCTGGGCAGCCTGAAAATCGCCATTGCCAAAATTACCAGCCGGGAGATTTACTGGATCTGCTCGGGCAACGACTTTTCCCTGGACATCAATAACCCGAAAGCGCCTAAAGTGGTTTGTCTGGCCAACAATCCGCTGCGCGTCGAGATGTATGGGGCAGTGTTGTCGCTATTTATCACCCGGATGCTGAAAATCATGAACCGAAAGGGCCAGCACCCGGCATCGCTGATCTTTGATGAGCTGCCAACCATTTATTTCCGGGGGCTGGATACCCTGATAGCAACGGCGCGGGCCAACCGGATCTCCACCTTGCTGGGGATGCAGACCATCGACCAGCTGATTCGCGACTATGGGAAAGAGCAGGCCAACGCTATCCTGACCAACATCGGGAATATCTTTTCCGGGCAGGCGGCAGGGGAGACGGCTAAATTTATGCAAAACCGGATGGGCAAAATCCTGCAGGAACGCCAGTCCATCAACATTAACCGGAACACCCAAAGCACCACTTTCTCGACCCAGATGGACTACCTGGTGCCGGAAGGCAAGATTGCCACCTTACCCCAAGGTTACATGGTGGGGCAGGTGGCTGATAACTATGGCGAACAGATCAGTCAGAAAAACTTCAATGGACTGATTGCTGTGGACACGGCGGACATCGAGAAGGAGGAAAAGAACTACCATACCATTCCGGATTGCTACCGGTTTGATGATATCGACAGCGTTTTGGAGCGCAACCGGAATAGGATTTATAATGAGGTGCAGGAAGTACTACAACAGGTTTTCGCGCTCAAACACGGCGATGAAGAAGAAATGGAAAAGCAGGAAACGTCGGAAAACAAGAGGCATCGGCCTCTGAATTATAAATAACCCTTTAAAAATTAAATGTTATGGAACAACAAAACACACGAATGAACGTGGCTGACATCCCGTTTGAGAAACTGGAGAAAGCCGGAATTGACCGCGACTTTGTATCCCGCATGGAAAGCCGGGAACTGAATGATTTTCTGAATGGTTTTCGCTCAGATAAGCTCTACACGATTAACGCCCGAATCAACGACCAGGATTATAAGATTCCGGCCAAAATCCGTTTGCAACAGGGTGAGGATGGCAAAGTCGATGTAAAAGTCCATCCGATCCAGCGGCTGTATATTCCCGATGAATACCTGGGACACAAGTTTACCAAAGAGGAAAAGGGAGCTTTACTGAACGACAAAAACCTGGGAAAAACGGTGGAACTGACCGGTCGGGACGGTAAGAAAGATACTTTATTACCTGAGCATCGATCCCAAGACCAACGAGCTGATCCCGCTTCGGGCCAAGCACATTCAGGTCCCGGATAAAATCAAAGGCGTCACCCTGACTGCAGAGCAAAAGGAAAAGTTGGCAGCCGGGCAAAAGGTAACGGTGGACGGAATGATGGGAAAGAACAACAAAAAGTTTGGGGCCACCCTGCAGGTGAACGCTGCCGATCGCAACATCAGTTTCTCGAATTTTAAGCAGGAGAAGATGGAGAAGTCGGAAGAGCTCAAGCCGGAAAAAAGTAAAGGTGCCAAACCGAAAGTGGGTTAAAAACCAAGGTTACTTGAATTGAAAAGATGGGGAAATACGAAATAAAGTTTCCCTTTCTTTTTGGCAGAAATATCAGAGATGAAAAGCAGGAAATCAGGGGTAAAATCTTAGATCAAAGAGGGGAGTGCAAGATACTATTATAAAAAGCAAATTTTAGAAGCATTTTTTTGCAGAAAAGACAGCTTGAAGAGGTTGGTTTCTACCTGGAACTAACGTAGGCAATGCAAGATGTCAGTTTGTATATACAAACTGCTTTTGATCCGCTTTCGCTACCCGGTTGCCCTACAAACGCTATTGGAAAATAGAAAACAGGAACAATGAATAAAACAGAGCATATCATACTCAGGTGTACAACCGGTGAGAAGAAAATCATCGGGCAGCTGGCCGAAAAATGTGGACTTAACCTTTCCGAGTATTGCCGCAGGCAGGCTATCCATGGTGAAGTGAAAGCCATACCGAAATTAACACAGGAAGAGATTGGTTATTTCCAGCTGCTAAAGACGTACTGTACCCATTTTAACCGGATATCCAGCCTGATCCGTAAAAAAGACCCGGGGTTGGTTGAAGAAATCAGACAGTTGGTGGGTAAGCTAACGCAGCTCCAGCAAAGGATCACCTGAACGGTAAAATAAAATGAATCATGGAATAAAAGTTTCACAAAAAACAGTCAACGATGATCGCCAAAGCAAAAGCTATTGCCCACGGAAGCCGGGCCATCGAATACGCCCTTCGGGAGTCTAAGAAAGGTTACCTGGTCATGTCCAATCTGGTGCAGAATCAAACGGCAGGAGCTATTTACAAGGAGTTTTTGCAGCTGCAGGAATGTAATACCCGGTGCAAAAATAAGTTTATCCGCATCGAGATAGGCATAGCCCCGGCAGACGAAAAACGGCTCGGCCATGATGATCTTACCAGGATCTGCACGGAATTCAGTAAGCGTTTCGGTTTTGAGAACCATCAGTGGATCGCCTGTACCCACCAGGATACGGACCATTTGCACATGCATATGATCGTGAACCGGATCGGGATCGACCGCAGTGTGTATGATACAAGTTTTATCAGTAAACGTGCCGGGAAGATTGCAGAAGAGATCAGCCGTGAACTGGGATTGACCATCGCCAACCAAGTCAAACGGCAAAGTAAGTATAGGCCGGAGGTGAGCAGTTTTGAGCGGATACTGGCCAGGACCATGATAAACACGACAGCCGGTGAAGTATTAGCCAGTCACCCCCGATCACTTGAGGAATTTACAAGTATGATGAAAAAGCAGGGGATCGAGGTGCAGGAGGCGGTCAATAAGAAAGGAAACACCTGTGGATTGCGGTTCATCGGTTATGACCAGACATTTAAGGCCTCCCAGATCGGTAAGGAGTTCGGGTACCGTACCCTGCTGGATACCTTTAAGGAAAACAGCCAAACGGTCAGGCAAGAGCTACAACAACAAAACGATCAGAGGCAGTCCCGGGGGACATTTATTCGCCGGGCGTTTGTGGCGGGCTTAATCGCAATGGGTGGATCTGGGGACAAATACAGTAACCAGGCAAGGCTGAGCAAAGAAAAAAAGCGCAGACAGAATAAGAAGAAAGGAAGAAGTTATGGCCGGAAAATCTAATCCACGGGAACAGTCGGTCAAAGATGCGATGCTGGCGGAAATCATTGTGACCGAACTGTCAAAGTTTACCGCTTCGCATCGGCAGATCATGGAAAGCACAGAAAAGATACTGGCCACCTACAATGATATGGACCTGCTTATCGGACGTATGGACCAACGTGACCGGGCGATAGCCCAGGGCATTAACGATATCCGACTCTCGGCAGAACAATACCAGTACCTGACAAAATTATCCGTATCCGTAGGACGTGACCTGAAAGAGCTTGACCGGCGTGGGGTGGGCATCGAGGCGGGCGCACTGGATAAAATAACCAGGGCAGTGGAACACGGCAATAAGCCCCTTCAGAAGCAACTTCGATGGATTATCTATGGAATGCTCATAGCCTATGCGAGCTTGCTGCTGATAATCCTGCTTTGACTATTTTAAAAAGTTATTGTTACCCATTATCTTTGTGCATAAGAGGTTATACCCGGTCATGTGACAGGGTAGAGACCATCTACCGTAGCCCGCTTGGTCGGGCTACTTTTTTGTATAACCGGTCACAAAAAGAATCTCACCTGTCATTACCAGGATACGCCAGAATATATTCTGTGTCGTTTTTATAAAGCGTATAGATCAGGATCAGTAGTTTTCGTTCAAGGGCAATAACCCCGGTTTTCCCGGGCTTACCGTTATCCTTGAGCCGGTTAAAGTAGATGCGCAGGGTCTGGTTGTGAATGATGGAACTGACTGCCGCCATGTAAAGGGCAGCACGGATATATGCGTTTCCCCGCTTGGATATATGGGGCCTCCAGGTCAGCGTTCCTGATTCCCGTATCACAACATCCAGCCCGGCATAGCTGACCAGTTGCCTGCGGTTACTGATGTTGGAAAAACCATCGGTCTCGGCAATCACGGTTGCAGCGGTGACAAAATTTATCCCCGGGATGGTAATTACCCGTTTTATTTTTTCATTCAACACCGGGGTTTCCTTGATCAAATCCTGCATTTGTTCTGATATCTCTTTCAGTTGTTTCTCAGCTAAAGTTATTCGTTCCTTCAAACGTTTAACAGACTCCGCAAATGCTTGATGGGAATGTTTTAAGGCATGCAACTGGTTGGTCAGGGCATTTTTATCCCGGACGATAGCGATCCGTTCCCGGCTCAGTCTTTTTAGGATCCGCAGATTTTCTGAAGGCCTGCTCCATAGGGTAAGATTTCTTTCCAGTCCCATCCTGGCCAACATGATGGCATCTATGCGGTCTGTTTTATTCTTTTCATCCAGGCTCTTCGCATATTGTTTGCCTTTCGCAGGTTGTATAATACTGAGCTTGTAGCCAAGGTCGTACAGGAAGTAGGCAGCTTCTTCATGGTAAACACCGGTAGCCTCCAGGTTTGCGAACAAATCAAGTGTCTGATCCCTTTTCTTCTCAATCCACTGCTGAAGCTTCAATAAGCCATTATTGTTGTTATCAAACTTACTTGTTGCGACCACTTTTACTTGCAGCCCTTGTGTGTAAACAGCCATACAGCAGTCCACTTTTTTCATCGAAACATCAATGCCCAGGCATTGCTTCAGGATTGTTTTTGTATTCATCGCTATTTTTTAGTTGTTTGCCTAAGATATAAAGAGATATTACCCCACCGTCCATCCTCATGTACTACGCAGGCTCGAAGTTTAAACAACGGCTTAAAATACTATCGGGACTCATGGATAAAGAAATCAGCAGGGGCAGGTTCTTGCAAAGAATCATATCCCATAAATGATTATGGACTGAAAGATGTGTTTGACGCTCATCTGCTGCTTCTCTATATATCATTAGCATTGTTTTAATAATCGTGTTAAAAATACAAAGAGGAAACGGGAGGAGTCTGGTATAATCTTGCTATGCATACACTGGATTCAGCGTTGCATGTTTATGTTTGATACTCTGGAAACTTTCCCATTTCCCCACATGTATTAATTGACGTGATAGAATCAGCAGAGGCAGGTTCTTGCACGGAAGCATATTCCAAAACCAGGTAATGGAACTGGTAGTTGTGTTTGATGCTCATCTGCTGCTTCTCTATATATCACTGCCATTGTTTCAATAATAGTGTTAAAATGCAGGGAGGAAAACGGGAAGAGTTTTGTATAATCTTGCTAAGCATACACTGGATTCAATGTAGCATGTTTATGCTTGATTCTCTAAAAATTTTCCCATTTACCGTCATGTATTAATTGATGTGGTAAAAGTATGAGTTGTGTTTTTGTATGCACAAAAACCTTTTCACCTTGCCCGGCAGGGGCCTTCCCACCTGATAGCAGGTTGGTAAAAATGATTCCCCCTCTTTGAACAATAACAGGAGCAGCAAACAATCCATGCGGCCACATTTACCAGATAAGGAAAAGCGAAACGACATGCTGATCATCCGGGTCACCCGGGAAGAAAAGATCCGTTTGAAAAGCCTGACCAAACGTGGGAAGTTTGCCTGCATGAGTGATTATATCCGGTCGCGGATTTTTAAGCAGTCAGATCGAAAGGTGATTTCCCTGGATGAGAATACAAACAACCAATTAAAGAGTCTGGACTACGAGTTGAATAAGATCGGAGTCAACCTTAACCAGCTTTCCAAGCGCATGAATTCCTTTGCCGGATACCGGATCAGTGACAGTGACCGGCAGCTTTTGAAACAGGCTCTTGAGATGATGCGTCAGTGTTTGATTTTGCTTCAAAAGTATCTGCGTTGATTCCTTCCACACCCTAAAAATCGGAAGATCATGGTTATTAAGATCCACCAAGCTTGCAGCACAAAAAACGCTTTGTTTTATAATGAGCGCAAAGTTGAGCGGCACAAAGTAAGCTTCTATCACAGTCAAAACATGCCGGTTGTCAATCCATTTCTGGGAGACAAGAACGATCGCTACCGGATTTTCAAGGAGATTGAAGACCGGAATACCCGGGTTCGAAAGCCCGGATTGCACCTATCCGTGAATCCGACGGTTGGGGACTTGGTTCGGCTGGGTGATACCGGAATGCGGACGGAGATCAATAACCTGATGAATCACCTGGGATACGGAAACCAACCATACTTTGTGTACAAACATGCTGATTTGGAACGGGTGCATTTTCATATTGTTTCAACCCGGATTGACCAGGAAACAGGCAAAAAAATCAAAGACAGCTATGAGAGGGAAAAGACGCAGCGGTTTATCAAAACCCTGGAGCAGAAATACCAGCTTTCCAAGGATGATTCTCAGGAAAAACTAAACTATCGGTTTTCCGGTTCCAGCAAGAACCTGAAAGAAAACCTGGAAAGCTTATTTGGTCAGCTCAACCGGATGGAGTTTGTCACCTCCAAGGAAACGTATGACCAGGCACTGGGACTGTTTCAGGTGGAGATCAGAAAAGCAGGGAGGGGACATTTGGTTTTTGTGACGGATGAAAACGGGAATCCGGTAAGGCATCCGGTGAGGATGAGCGATTTCGAGGAGAGGCCGAGATTTTACCTTCCAAAACAGAAACTGTTGTCTCAGGATCAGGTCCAAAAGAATTCCTCAGAGACGGTGTCGAAACAAAATATAAATGGAGTGGCTAAGAGTACATTAAAATCATTGATTATTAAGGAGCTGATTTGGCAAATGCAGCAACAGTTAAACGATGGAATTGTGAGCAAAAACAGAAAATATGGATTGAACCGTAGTGTTAAGAAAGGCAAACGAGGTAAACGTATTTGAATCATAGATTTATTTCGAGTTCGAAAGAAAATCCGTATTCAGGTTGCGTGCTGAAAATCAGACACTAGTCTGGTTTGCAATATTTTAATAAATAGAGCCATTAAAATTTATTAATTGTCGCGACTTTCCTTATTTTTGGTCTCTTATGGAAAAGCTTAAATTCTCCGGACACGATACCTTTATCGTCAGGTGTTTCTGGCCAAAAAAAGGATATGATTTTATTAATAATGGTGGAAATTTCAGCAATGAAAATGCTGTTGTTGATTTGGGTGTTGGTAAGAACATGGTTGCATCGAT
>SWCC01002972.1_pt1 | contig 10519 bp, 5 predicted proteins | sample 4692971 | NCBI WGS metagenome assembly SWCC01 (sample SAMN10267277, study PRJNA491770) | bioreactor metagenome | isolation source: DHS bioreactor inoculated with subseafloor sediment | place: Japan: off Shimokita Peninsula | collected 2006-08 | reverse complement strand
GAGCGCCAGCCGCGGCGACATTCGAATCGGCCGAGGTGGTTGCCGGGTTGATCGCGGCGAGCGCGATCACAGCGGCCACACCAACGCCCGCTGTGGCATTGGCGGCAGCGCGCAATCGCCTACCCCGGTAGATGCGCCGCGTCGCCGCAGAGGTAGAGATGCCCACGGCGTCAACGGGCGCCCTATCGGCAAGCCCGCGGAGTGAGTCTGAAAGTCGGGTCATGATTGGGTCCTTTCCTGAACGGTCACGGCTACGTCGTCCTCGAGCCCAAAGCCCGCGTCGTCGAGAGTGCCGAGCCGGAGTTCGAGCGCGCGTAAACCATCCGAGAGGTAGCGCTTGACGGATCCTGGGGCGAGTCCAAGTTGGGCCGCGATATCGGGAACCGTCAGATCGTCAAAGAACCGCAAGACGATGCAGGCCCGCACCCTGGGGGCAAGGTCTGCGAGGGCCATGGCAACGTCGGCACTGAGGTCAGAGAAGGGCGTGGTCGACTCGGCGACGACGGCTGGCCGGAACAGATGTTGGACCCGCGACCACCGCTGTTGGCGGCGGTATTGGTCCACATAGATGGTGGTGATGGCCCGGCGCACGTAGGCCTCGACCTTGACTTGAGGGAGGCCCTCCCTGGGCCTAGAGAATGTCTTGACGAGAGCATCTTGGACGAGGTCTTGGGCGAGGTAAGGGTCGCCGCACACCACGTAGGCGTAGCCCAGCAGGGCTCTCTCGCGTTCGCGAACGAGCTGCTCCATCCCCTCGAGCTTGGCCGCCATGAGTCCTCCTGATTCGATGTTCACCTTTACGACGCCCAACTGACCCAAAACGTTGGGGGTACTAAGTCCTCTACGTCCCCTAGACTCGCGGGGTATTGCATCAGCGCGCAATGGGGCGCGCTCATCGTCAAGGAGGACGAATGCGTCAAGCCGCGGGCTCTGGCATCGAACTGGGACAGTCGAGCATTGTCATCGTTGTAGTCATTGGAGTGGTCGCAGCCGCCGCTTTGTTGCTTTCCTGGACGCTACGCCAACAAGTGTTGCGCGCGCCGGACGGCACGACCAAGATGCGTGAGATTGCTCTCGCGGTCCAAGAGGGCGCGGCCGCGTACTTGAACCGGCAATTCCGCACCCTGATCGTTTTTGCCGCCGTGGTCTTTGCGCTCCTCTTTTTGCTCCCAGGTGACACCGGAGTGCGCATCGGCCGCTCAGTGTTCTTCTTAGTCGGAGCGTTCTGCTCCGCGTCCATCGGATACATGGGCATGTGGCTCGCTGTGCGTGCCAACGTGCGCGTCGCGTCGGCGTCTACCAAGGCGAACGGCAGGGTCAAGGGCGCGAGCATCGCGTTCCGAACAGGCGGCGCCGTGGGAATGGGTGTTGTGGGTCAGGGGCTCGCGGGCGCAGCCGCCGTCGTGTTCATCTATCGCGAGAACGCGCCCGCCGTGCTCGAGGGCTTTGGCTTTGGCGCGGCGCTACTCGCGATGTTCATGCGGGTGGGCGGCGGTATTTTCACAAAGGCGGCCGATGTTGGGGCCGACTTGGTAGGTAAGGTCGAGCAGCACATTCCCGAGGATGACCCGCGCAACCCCGCGACGATCGCTGACAACGTGGGCGATAACGTGGGTGACTGTGCGGGCATGGCTGCCGACCTTTTTGAGTCCTACGCCGTCACGCTTGTGGCCGCACTCATCTTGGGCAAGGTGGCGTTCGGTGAAGAGGGCCTCATCTTCCCGCTCATCATCACGTCCGTAGGCGCGCTGACGGCGGCGCTCGGTGTGTTCATCACCAAAATCCGTGACAATGAGTCGGGCCTTAAGGCGATCAACCGGGGCTTCTATACGTCGGCTGCGGCGGGGGCAGTACTCTCCGCCGTCGCGTCGTTCGTGTACTTGCCGGGCACCTTTGCCGAATTCCACGGCTCCAAGTTGGCCGACCTCGATGGCGACCCACGCATCGTCGCCACCATCGCTGTGACGGTGGGAATCACGCTCGCGGGGCTCATCTTGTGGCTCACGGGGTACTTCACTGACACGGCAGGCAAGCCCACCCAGCGCGTCGCCCGGACCTCTCTTACTGGCGCTGCCACCGTGGTGCTTTCCGGCATCGGCCTCGGTCTTCAATCGGCCGTCTACACGGCGGGCGTGATCGCTGGTGCGATCGTCGTGTTGTTCTGGCTCGCGGGAGGCTCGATCTCTCTTGCCCTCTTCCTCGTGGCGCTCGCAGGGTGCGGGCTGCTCACCACGGTGGGCGTCATCGTCGCCATGGACACGTTTGGTCCCGTCAGTGACAACGCCCAGGGAATCGCCGAGATGTCAGGCGAAGTCGACGAGGAAGCGTCGCAGATCCTCACCGACCTCGACGCAGTGGGCAACACCACCAAGGCGATCACCAAGGGCATTGCAATCGCTACGGCGGTGCTCGCTGCAACCGCCCTCTATGGCTCGTACTCCGATGCTGTCAACGTGGCGATCGTGAAGGCAGGCGCCTCGGTGTCGGACTTCAGCTATGAGGTCATCAACCCGCTCACGTTGGTGGGAATCATCCTGGGAGGCGCCACCGTGTTCCTCTTCTCGGGCCTCGCGATCGATGCTGTCACCCGAGCGGCCGGCGCGATTGTCTTCGAGGTGCGCCGCCAATTCCGTGAGATGCCAGGCATCATGACGCGTGAGCAGCGGCCCGACTACGGGCGCGTAGTGGACATCTGCACGCGTGACTCGCTGCGCGAACTGGTGACGCCAGGGCTGCTTGCCGCGATGGCACCGGTATTCGTAGGCTTCGGCCTCGGCGTGGGCGCCCTCGCAGGCTTCCTCGCTGGTGCGATCGGAACCGGCGTGCTCATGGCAGTGTTCCTGGCCAACTCGGGCGGCTCGTGGGACAACGCCAAGAAGATCATCGAGGACGGCCACTATGGCGGCAAGTACTCGCCCGCCCACGAAGCGGTGGTGATTGGTGACACGATCGGCGACCCGTTCAAGGACACAGCTGGCCCCGCCATCAACCCGCTTCTTAAGGTGATGAATCTCGTGGCGTTGCTCATCGCACCTGCCGTGGTTGCGCTGAGTTACGGAACCGAGGCCAACCCTGTGCTGCGGTGGGCGATTGCGCTCGCTGCCTTTGCCATCGCCGCCTTTGCCGTGATCAGGGCCACGCACCGCTCGCACGCGGGCGGCATCGAGTTCGCCGCAGACGAGGCCGCTATTGCCGAGGGCCACGCGACTCTGGAGACACCAATCGGCTAGCGGTTCTCCCTTTCTGAGTGAGCCTGCCCGGGGTAAAGTTCCCGGGCAGGCCAACGAAGGAGAACCCGTGCATCCCTACTCCCCACCGGTCACACTCGAGGCCGGCGACGCGGCGTCGCTACGTGCGGATCTCGCGCAGTGGACGGTCGATGCCGTGCATGACCTGGTGGGAGATCGCGCGGTGAGCGCGTTGGGTCGCGAGCATGTGGTGCCGGCCCGAGTCGCCGCGCGCGCGGCGGGCAGCGATCAAGTCGCGCTGCTCACGCGCTTGCTCATGCTCGGGGATGAGTTGACGCGGGCAGATGTGGAGCGCGCGCTACCGCGACTCGGGGCCGACGGCGCCGCCAGGTGCGGCATCGTCGCGGTGAGCGGTGCTGGGCGTGACGATGCGGCGCGGGCCAAGGTCGACGTGCGCCCCTATGCGGCCGCCGATGGTGATGCGGAGGTCACCTGGTGGGTCGCGTCAGACACGGGCGAGGCGGTCACGAGCAAGCAACTCGAGGGCGATCACGTGCTCGGGATCGGCGGGGCAACCACTACCTTGGCGTCGGTGACGATGCGCACTCCCGTGGGCAGAGTGCTCGACCTCGGCACTGGGTGTGGGATCCAGGCTCTGCACGCTTCGCTTCACGCACGTGAGGTGGTAGCGACCGATGTGTCTCGACGCGCGCTTGGCTTTGCGGAATTCAACCGCCGACTCAACACGCCCCCAGCCCCATGGGACGTGCGGCTCGGGTCGATGCTCGAGCCCATCGAGGGTGAGTTGTTTGACCTCGTGGTGTCGAACCCGCCCTTTGTTATCACCCCGCCTGGCACCCCGAGTTTTGAATACCGCGATGGCGGGTTGGACGGTGACGGAATTGTGAGGCGGCTTGTCACGGAGGTGGGATCCGTCCTGGCTCCTGGCGGTGTCGCGCAGTTGCTTGGCAACTGGGAGATTCGCGCGGGCCAGTCGTGGACGCAGCGGCTTGAGGAATGGCTCGACGATGCCGCGCACGCGGGGTGGCCGCTCGATGCGTGGATCATCCAAAGGGATGTGCTCGATGCGGCCGAGTACGCCGAGACGTGGCTTCGTGACGCGGGAGTGACCCCCGAGCGAGGCCGCGAGACGTTCGAGCCCTCGTATGAGGCCTACCTGGGGGACTTTGACCGCCGTGGCGTCGAGGGCATCGGCTTTGGCATCGTGACCCTGCGCCTCGCGACGGGCGCACCCACCGTGCGCAGGTTAGAGGAACACGAAGGTGAGCTCGCATCGCCGCTTGGCCCGCACGTCGCGGCAATGCTCGCAGCCCATGACTGGTTGGCGTCCCGCACCGACGCGCAGCTTCTCGAGGAACGCTATGTGGTTGCGGGTGACGTGACGCGGGAGACCTACGGGCGGCCGACGCTTCACGACCCGGAGCACATTCTGCTACGGCAGGGAGGCGCCTTTGGGCGCGCGATTAAGGCGGACACTGCGCTTGCTGGCTTTGTGGGAACGTGCGATGGCGAGTTGACGGCCGGGCAGATCGCGCATGCGCTCGCCGCGCTGCTCGACGTGCCTGCGGACCGCATGGTCCAGGGCTTGGCCCCCGCGATCAGGGAACTCGTGCGCGATGGGCTGCTGCTGCACGAGGCAAACTAGGCCACACGACGACGGCCTTCGCAAGGATACTTGGTACCATTTTGGATTCCAGGCTCACACGTATGCTGTTGTGCAGTTCCCGCAAGCAAGAGGACGCCGATGATGCCGTTTCCCAGGGCTATTGCCCGAACCCTCACCACCATGGTGATGGCGACTCTTGTGTTGTCAATGGGGATAGTCTCAACGTTCTCACCCCCTGCACGCGCCGCAGACGAAACGGCTATTGCGTCGACCGTGGGCAAGGATTTCTGGATTTCGTTTGAGAAGCCCCACAGTGCCGCAGCAGCACTTTCACTGTCGATCACGGGCGCAACCGACACGTCAGGGACCATCTCTTGGCCGGGTGGCGCGTCCCAGGGTTTCTCTGTGACAGCGAACGCCATCACGACCGTCAACGTGCCAGTGGCCGTGGTGACAGCACTCATGGCGCTCCCACTTGACGGCACGTCGACGGGTCTCGGTATTCACCTTACGGCCGTGGACGATGTCACCGTCTACGGCCTGAACTATGCCGGCTCCACGTCCGACGCGTTTGTTGCACTTCCCACCGACGCGTTAGGTCTGCGGTATCGCGCGCTGTCGTACCGCACCACGATCGCCTCCCTCCCTGCGCGGTTGATGGTACTCGCCTCCCAGGACGCGACCACCGTGACCATCACTCCGCAAAGGACGCTGGGGACGCGCACAGCTGGGGTGGCGTTCGACGTTGCGTTGGATGCGGGCGAGGTGTATGTGCTTGCCGAGGGAACAGTTGGCTCGGACATCTCGGGGACGCTTGTGACGTCTGATCGTCCGGTTGCGGTGTATGGCACCGTCGATTGTGGAAACATCGGCGGCGGGGCTTGTGACACCATGATCGAGCAGATGTTCCCCACCGATTCGTGGGGTGTCAGTTTCATCGCACCGCGGTTCCCCGCCGCCACTGCGGCCACCCCGGTGAGGGTGTTGGCGGACCTGGACGGCACGGAAGTGAGCTTGGACGGCGCTGTCGTTGCGACGCTTGATGCCGGTGAGTTCTGGGAAGGGGTGATTGCTAGGTCGGGTGACGGCAACAATGCCGCACTGATCGAGGCAAGCAAACCCGTCGCGGTGGGGACCTTCATGGTGGGCTCTGGCTCGTATGGCACCACCGGAGAGACCGGCGATCCGGCATTTCTGTTGTTGAGTCCGTATGAGCAGTTCTTAGCCTCCTACACGGTGGGGACCCCCGGAACGGGGTTCACGTTCAACGGCATCACCGTCGTCATCCCCACATCGGCCACGAGCAGTTTCTTAATCAATGGCGCGGCACCCGCGAGTTCCGTATGGGCTTCCGTCGCAGGCACCAACTTCTCGACGGCCCAGCTCGAAATTGCTCCGGGTACCTACAACATCACGGCGGATGCGCCGGTCGGCGTGTTTATCTACGGTGCCAACTCGGCAAATTCCTATGCTTATGCTGGCGGCACCGCGCTATCCCGGGTGGCGAATGTGGCCTCGATGTCTCTTCGTACGGATGCGGCGCTGACTGCGCCCGTGACGACTCAGGTGTGTATTGCTGTGTCTGTGGTGGATGACGAGGGTGATCCGGTTGCGGGTGTGCGCGTCAATGGTGTGACGTCTGGTGTGAATGCTGGTGTCACGATGACCGCTGCGACGATCGCGACTGGTTCCGCGTTGCTGTGTTACGTGGGCACCAACGAAGGTGAGGACACGGTGACGGTGACGGCGGGCGTGGCCAGTTCGACGACGACGGTGACGTGGACTGCGTACGCGGATGCTGCGCCATTGGTCGTGTTGGATCCGGAAGACGCGACGATTAACCAGGGTGGCACCGCGTATTTCGAGACGGTGGCCAGTGGCGCCCCGACCCCCACACTGCAGTGGGAGATTTCGACTGATGGTGGTGGCACGTGGTCCGCCATGGTGGGGGAGACGGGCCAAACCCTCGCTGTGGTGGGAGCGCTGTCTGACGATGGCAACCAGTACCGGGTGATTGCTACCAACACGGAGGACGCTGCGACCTCTGGGCCGGCGACGCTGACAGTGTTGCCCACACCGGTGGCGCCGACGGTGACCGACCCTGCTGATGCGACGGTGGGTGATGGTGAAACCGCGACGTTCACTGTCACCACGACGGGCACACCGACGGCGACGGTGGCATGGCAGATCTCGACCAACGGTGGTGGCACGTGGACCACTATCGCCGGAGCCACTGGTGCGTCATACACGACTCCAGCGACCGTGACCGGCGATGACGGTAACCAGTATCGGGCGGTCGCGTCGAACTCCGCTGGAGGCGCCTTCAGTAACCCGGCCACGTTGACCGTCGTGGAGTTGCCGACGGTGACGAACCCTGCCGACGCGGCTGTTGCGGTGGGTGACACGGCGACGTTCACGGCGTCCGCATCCGGCACGCCCACCCCCACAGTCCAATGGCAAGTGTCGACCGACGGCGGCGGCACGTGGGCGAATGTGGGAGGAGCAACCGACCCGAGTTACACGACGGGCGCTGTAGTTCTTGATGATGACGGTTCGCAGTATCGGCTTGCCGCAACGAACGCTCAGGGCACGCGTTACTCCGCTGCGGCGACGTTGACGATTCTGCTTCCCCCGACAGTGACGGACCCTGTCGATGCGGCAGCGGCCGAAGGTGGCACCGCAACGTTCACTGTGTCCACGACAGGAACACCGACCCCGACCGTGCAGTGGCAGAGGTCGGTCGATGGTGGTATTACCTGGGCCGACCTACCTGGTGCGACGGATCCGAGTTTCGCCGTGGGGCCTGTCGCGTCCAGTGACGACGGCGCCCAGTACCGCGCGATGGTCACAAACACTGAGGGCGTGGTCTATTCCGCCGTCGCGACCCTGCGAGTCTCCTCTGCAGGGGCCGGCGGGCTCGCTAGCACCGGTGTGCAGCCCGAGTTTCTCATCGCCCTCACAGGCACGCTATTGCTCGCTGGCGTTGGATTCTTGCTGGGTCTGCGCAAACGGCGTGAGGATAGCCACTAACCTTCCCGCACAACCTCCGCGACGCGCTCCCACACGGTGGGATGCGCCGTCAGAATCCCCGTCCGCCCGTCGCCTGGCAGGTATTCGCTCCCGTCAAAGCGGGCCGCGCGCAACCCTGCCTCCTGAGCGATCAAGGCGCCTGGGGCGTGGTCCCATGGCAGCGTGCGTGTAAAAGACGTGTAGTCGGTGAGGCCTGTGATGATGTCGAGGTAATCCCAACCCGCACAGAATCTGATGGGCATGGCGGGTCCCAGTCTTCCCGCACGCGCTAGCAGGTCGTCATCGGCGCCAGTGCCGGTGTAGATCGCCGAGAGCGCTCCGCGCAATTGCTCTGGCTGCGGGGGAGCGGGGGTCAGGTGCCTCGTGCCGTTCAGGAATGTACCAGCACCGCGACTGGCGTGGATCTGTCCACCATTGGTGGGATACGTGATCCACGCGGCTTGCGTGCGACCGCCATCGACCAGCGCCACCATGCAGGCAAAGGTCTCTTTGCCATCCACAAAGTTTCGGGTGCCATCCACGGGGTCAACCACCCAACACGGCGCACCGCTTCCCACAGCTTCCACCAATGACGGGTTTGCTGCGGTGGCCTCTTCGCCCACCACTGTGATGTCGAGTAGATCGCGCAAAGCCGCAGTGAGCATCCGCTCCGCCTCGACGTCAGCATCGGTGACGAGGTCCCATTCGTGGGCCTTGGTACGGATCTCATCCGCGGCTAAGGACCGCCAGCGGGGAAGGATTTCAGCGTCTGCTGCGTGGGCCATGGCGGCGAGTACGGCCTTGGAAAGATCTTCTGTCATCGCGTTTTCGGGGAGAGTCACTACCCCATGGTGCCAGGTCGTGGCGGGCGCCGATACGACTGTCGCTACAGTCGGTGGGGACCGAGGTACGTCGAGCGCACCTCGGACCGTATGTATTCTGTGACGGTCTCGACCTTGAGACACACCTCTTATAGAAGTCAGGTTTTCATGGCTCGCAAGCTCGTCATCGTGGAGTCCCCTACTAAGTCGCGCACCATCGGCGGCTATTTGGGCGACGACTACGACGTCGTTTCCAGCGTGGGCCATATCCGTGACCTCCCACAGCCGAGTGAGCTCCCCGCGGACAAGCGCGAGGGTGGCATCGGCAAGTTTGCCGTCGATGTCGACAACGGCTTTGCTCCTTACTATGTGGTGAGTCCGGAGAAGAAGAAGGTTGTCGCCGAGATCAAGGCGAAGCTCAAGAATGCGTCCGAGGTCTACCTCGCAACCGATGAGGACCGTGAAGGGGAGGCCATAGCGTGGCACCTTCTCGAGGTGCTGAACCCCAAGGTTCCCGTCAAGCGTTTGGCCTTCCACGAGATCACCAAAGAGGGCATCATGCGCGCCATGGAGCACCCTCGCGAGGTGGACATGGAGCTGGTTCAGGCGCAAGAGGCGCGCCGGGTCCTTGACCGCCTCTACGGCTACGAAGTCTCGCCGGTGTTGTGGCGCAAGGTCGCCTCGGGCTTGTCCGCTGGCCGCGTGCAGTCGATCGCTTTGCGCCTTGTCGTTGACCGCGAGCGCGAGCGTATGGCCTTCCAGGCCGCCGAGTACTGGGACCTCACCGCTACCTTTGCCGCCACGTCGGGCGCCGACGCGGGACGCAAGTTCTTGGCCCGCCTCGCCTCGGTAGACGGCAAGCGTGTCGCAACAGGCAAGGATTTTGACGACCGTGGAGTACTGACGACAGACGCTGCCAAGGTCACACATCTCACCGCTGGGGCCGCAGCGGCACTGGCTGCGGGTCTCGCCGACTCCGCGTTCGCCGTGTCCGGCGTCGACTCCAAGCCGTACAAGCGTCGTCCGGCTGCGCCCTTCATTACCTCCACGCTGATCCAGGAGGCGAGCCGCAAGCTGCGCCTCGGAGCCCGTGAGTCGATGCGCGTTGCCCAGGGCCTCTACGAGCGCGGTTACATCACGTATATGAGGACAGACTCGCCCACACTGTCGGGCGAGGCGGTGCGCGCAGCACGCAAGCAGGCCATCGAACTGTATGGATCTGACTCCGTGCCCGCATCGGCCCGTGTCTACTCATCCAAGGACGACAGCGCTCAAGAGGCGCACGAGGCCATCCGCCCGTCGGGAGACACGTTCCGCACTCCCGAGTCCGTCCGCGCAGAACTGCGCGGCGACGAGTTCCGCATGTACGAGCTCATCTGGAAGCGCACCGTTGCCTCGCAAATGGCCGATGCCACTGGCACCACCTCGACGGTGCGTATCGGCGCGAAGAGCGCGAACGGCCACGCGGTTGAGTTCTCCGCGTCGGGCACCATCATCACCTTCCAGGGCTTTCTCGCCGCCTATGAAGAGACGCGCGAAAAGGACCGGTACGAAGACGATGCTGTCAACGTCGCCGACGAGAAGGAAGCGCGGCTCCCTCAGCTTGGCGAGGGACAAGCAGTGGACGCCGACGGGCTCGTACCTGTCACCCACGCGACGACGCCGCCACCTCGCTTCACTCAGGGTTCGATGATCAAGGAGCTCGAGGACCGCAAGTTTGGGCGGCCATCGACGTACGCATCGACAGTTGACCTGATCGTTGCCCGCGATTACGTGCGCGTGGCCAACCAGACGCTCATCCCCACGTGGATCGCGTTCTCGATCGTTGGCCTCATGGAACAGCACTTTGGCTGGCTCATCGACTACGCCTTCAC
>SWCC01006205.1_pt1 | contig 10523 bp, 5 predicted proteins | sample 4692971 | NCBI WGS metagenome assembly SWCC01 (sample SAMN10267277, study PRJNA491770) | bioreactor metagenome | isolation source: DHS bioreactor inoculated with subseafloor sediment | place: Japan: off Shimokita Peninsula | collected 2006-08 | reverse complement strand
ACAACGCCGGCAAAGAGGCCATGAGCGAGGAAGACTCGCGTATCTCCTACTCTATCGCTCACGAGGTCGTCAGAACCGGTAAGTCCGTGTATGCTTCGGATGCTCTTTCCGATAAGCGTTTCGCACAGCAGAAATCTATCGTGGAACTCCATCTGCGGTCTATCATGTGCGTACCTATCACCGTCAAGGAACAGATTATCGGCGTCTTCTACCTGGACAATTCCAGCGAAAGCAAGATGTTTTTGAAATCCGATCTCTACCTGTTTGAACTCTACGCACAGTTGGTCTCCAACGCCGTGCACAACGCCGCCATCTATGACTCCCTGCTGGACCTTCAGCACTATAACGAATCCGTCATCTCCAAGTCGCCGGTGGGTATCGTTGTCATCGACTCACAATCACGAATAGCCACAATCAACGACGTCGCTTTTGAGATATTCGAAATCGAAAAAGACCGTGTCGTGCGCCTGGGGCAGGATGGCGAACGGAGCAATTTCCTTGACCTGCTGCCATCGAGCGAACGTAAGCGCTGGAAGCATATGATCCAGACGGCCCTGACCACCCGGCAGGATTTTTCCAATTCGCGCTATTTCCACAACACTGGCCATATCGAGAAAGTCCTCTCGATCAAGATCTCACCCATTTCACAACTGCCGCAAAATGGCGACGGCGTCGTCATGACGGTTGAGGACATCACCGAGAAGGTCGTGATGGAAAAATACGTGATCCATTTCGAGAAACTGGTCGCCAAGGGTGAGATGGCCGCCTCTATCGCACACGAACTCAATAACTACCTGGCCATAGCCTCCAGCAACGCCGAGCTTATGTCGCTGCACGTCGACCAGGGGAAATATGACAAGATCAACGTCAACGCGCGGATGATTACCGAGAACATCTTCAAGATCAAGCGCTTCGTTGACAGCCTGATGGAATTCAGCCGCCCGGAGGCCGACTTCAACAGCTACAGTATCAGTCATATGGTGGAAGACCTGCTCTTGTCGCTGCGAGTGCAACCACGCTTCGCCCGGATGCATTTTGACGTTGATCTCGAATCCGACATGCCCGACGTGGAAATCGATGTCGGCCAGATTCAGCAGGTTCTGATGAACTTGTGCAATAATGCCGCCGACGCTATCGAGGAGCGAGCCAAGCAGGAAGAGACCGAGGGCAACTCCTACAAGCGGGTGATTTCTATTGGTGCCCGCTACGATGCCGAGCCGGACCAGGTGGTGATAAAGGTTACCGACAACGGCACGGGCATGTCCGAGGACACCCTGTCGCGGATATTCAACGTCAATTTCACCACCAAGAAGACCGGTCACGGCCTCGGCCTGGTCAACTGCAAGAAAATTATCGAGCAACACCACGGTGTGCTGCACGTGGAATCGACTCTGGGTGAAGGTACCGCCTTCCGCTTGATTCTGTCGCGCTTCCAGCCAAAAGACCAGGAGGGTTGATCGGCATGGGCGGACTCACCCCTCCGTCCGGCTATACGCGCCAAGGCCCACTCGGAGTCGGAGGAACGGCCGAGGTTTTCCGGGCGTATTCCGAGAAACTCCGGCGTGAAGTCGCTCTGAAACTGCCCTTGCCTGACGCGGCAAACGGTGACATGTCGTTTGTCACCCTCGCCCGGCGTGAACTCAAACTAATCGGATATCTCAACCACCCGGGGCTGGTGAGAATACTTGATATTTCGACGGACGAGCCGGGATATATTGCCCTTGAACTCTGCCACGGCCCCACCCTTGACTCACAACTGCCGGTGACCGATCTCCTGAAGGCGCTGAATCTTCTCTCCGCCATCGCCGTTGACTTGGAATTTCTCAGGCTTAACAACCTCGTTCACGGCGATTTCAAGCCCCACAACATCTTTCTTCCGGCCAACTGGGATGACTATGGAGAGAATGACGTATTTTTTGTCAAGTTGTCGGATTTCTCGCTCGGCTGTCGAGTCGACGAACCGGCCTCGGCCCGCGCCGGCTTGGGGACGGTCGGCTACCTGGCGCCGGAGACTATCACAGACAGTCTAGTATCACACCAGTCCGATCTGTTCGCTCTGGGCGTCATCGCCTACCAGGTTTTCGCCGGCGTTCACCCGTTCATGCAAGATGAAACCGACCCGGTCAAGATTAACAGCCGATGTCGCGAAGAAGAGCCACACCCCCTGAGCGAATTCCGAAACGACCTGCCAGCAAAGGCGTTAGAGCTTGTCAAGCGCCTGTTGGCCAAAAACGAAACTAACCGCCCGTCTTCGGGCTGGGAGGTCTGCCGTACCCTGCGCGAGGCGGGCGCCACCTACCCGTACGAGAAAATCCTACACCCGTCATGGCTGGTCGACTTCCGCGCTGGCTTCACCGACAATGTTGACAGACTGCTGAAACTGACCGACCGCCAGACAGATCGCCTGGCTGCAATAACTAACGGCGACCTGGCTGACCTTCGCCTGGCACTCTCGATCAACTATCGTCGCGGCGACCTGATATATGATGGCGAGCGCTTTGTCTTTCCTCGAGAGATATACTGGCCCCACCACCTGCGCAAGCGGACGCTGACCTCGTTCTCGAAGTCCCCTCTGACAAAAAAGAAAACGACAGTGCTTACCGCCTTGGTCGGGGATGTCGCGGTCGCCGAAGCAATCGGTCTTATCGACGGCGACGAAGCAAAAGATATCGAGGCGCGCACGGTTATGCTACTGCGCCCGCTGCTCTCCTCCAGGATCTACCGGCGGCTCTGCCCATCGCTGGCTGAGCGCGCGGCGAAAAGCAAACAGTCTGCTGCCGCGGCACGGCTGTACGTTCAGGCCGGTGATCTCCCCAAATCTATTGACTGCGCCTACGACGCCGCCCAGGAGTTGCACCAACAACACCGAAGCAGTGAGGCGTTATCGCTGATCGATCACGTTGTCTCGTTCGGACAATTGCTGCGCGAAGAGTTCTCTCTCCGGCGGCTACTCATGGTGTACGCCGATATTCTTAAAAACACCGGCGAACTGGTCCGGGGCGAACTGGTGTACCTGAGGATCGCCCGGCTGTACGAGCGACATCCCACCGACCGGCTCCTGGCTGAAACCTACAAGGACCTCGGCGATCTCTACCGCATGAAGCAGGAGATCACCAACGGCCTTGACTCCCTGCAAAAGGCAATGGATATCTACCAAGAGCACGATGACGAATTGGAGGTATCCCACACGCTCAACAACATGGGCAATATCCACTGGATCAGCGGCGACATGGCCGCGGCTCTGGCAGAATACGCCCAGGCGTTGCGCATTCAGCGAAGGCTCAAGGCTGTCCCGGAAATCGCCTCCACTCTCAGCAATATCGGCTCCATCTACGCTATCCAGGGACGAATGGACCGCTCGATACGGCTGCTGACCATGTCACTCAATCTCAAGAGAGAACTGGGCGATCTGGGAGAAATCGCCCGCACTCTCAACAATCTCGGCTACGTCTACCAGATCACGGGAGCCATCGACAAGGCGGTGGAATGTCTCGAGGAATCGCTGCAGATAAACCGTCGACTGGATACCAAAAAGGAGATTCTCTACAACCTGGAGAATATCTCGTCGTTGATGATCGACAGTGGCCGGTTGAAAGAGTCCGTCAAGTATCTCAGGGAAGGACTCAGTCTCGCCAATGAGATCGGCGACAAACCGCACACCGGTTCGCTAAAACTAAATATGTCTACCGTTCTGAGTCGACTGGGGCGTCTGGCCGAGGCCGAGAAATGGCTGGACGAGGTTGACCGGATATTTCTTGAACTCGGAGATAAGATTTCCGCTGTCATGGCCAGAACCTGCCGGGCCGGCATCGTCATGAAGGTGGGCGGCGTAGAACGCGCCACCGACCTGGCCACGCAGGCGGCCGACACGGCGCGTGAACTGAACGCCAAACCGGAGCAACTCAACGCACTGTTGCTTCTGACCCGATTGCAGACCAACGAGGCCGTGCAGGGGACGGCCCGGGCGTTGGCCGATGACCTCGGCTTAAAACGCGAGAAGCTCCTGCTTCAGTTCAACCGCATGGAATCACTGCTGATACAGGGAGATCTGAAAACCGCATCAGAGTTGGGCCGGGAGATTGTCCCGCGGTTGAACTCGATAGATGCCGATGTCGAGTTGGCCAGGATGAACACCATCGCGGCTGAGTTGAAAGCTGCCGAAGGAGAGCCGGGCAAAGCGCTGGCACTCAGCAAGAAGGCCGTTGATCTGGCCCAGCAGTCCGACCTGGCGCTGGAGAAAATAGCGGCGCTGTCTCATCTGGCCAAGCTACAGATGTCACAGAAGGAGTTCGAAGCCTGCTTTGCCAACTACCAACAGGCTCTCAAGCTGAGTCAGTACGTTGCCAAGAATCTTCGCACCGACGCCGACCGCGCCACCTACCAGAACACCCGCCAGGTACAGTTGCTCGTTTCGGAGATAACCCGCCTGTCACAGATTCTCAGCCAAAAGCAGACCGTCTTGACATAAGCATCATTGCGGAGCTTCTTCGGCAAAGTCCCCGTCAACAAGCAACTTCACGTCGGAAGCGGTCGCTGCTTTTCTATTTGTGATTCCCTGCCGGCTTTTGTAATCTATATCATATTGTCAACATTGTAGAGAGGGTGCGAATTATGAAAATCCTTATTTCCACGGTATTAATTTTCCTGATCACATTATCCGCCACGGTGCCATCACAGGCCTGTTCCAGCCTGCTGGTTACCAAAGGTGCCTCGCAGGACGGCTCGGTGATTATCACCTACACCTGTGACGGTGAGTTCCACCCCATCCTTGAGAACCGACCGGCCGCCGATTACCAGCCGGGCGACTCCCTGGAAATTACCGACTGGCGCGGTAAAACGTACGGTGTTATCGACCAGGTGGAGCACACCTATGCCGTCGTGGGCATGATGAACGAGCACCAACTGGCCATTGGCGAGACGACCTTCGATGGCCGCAAAGAGCTTCACAATCCCGACGGTCTTCTCAGTTACTGGGACCTCATCGACCTGGCTTTGCAAAGAGCGAGAACCGCTCGCGAGGCGATCACCGTTATGACCGACCTGGTCGCTGAGTACGGCTATCGTTCCACCGGAGAATCGTTCTCCATCGCCGATCCGCATGAAGTCTGGATAATGGAAATGATCGGCCCCGGCGAGGGTGGCCCGGGCGCCCAGTGGGTCGCCCTGAGAGTGCCCGATGGTTATATCGCAGCTCACGCCAACAAAGCGCGTATAGGAACATTTCCGACGGATGACCCGCAGAACTGCCTCTACTCCGAAAACGTCATGTCTTTCGCCGTTGATAAGGGTTATTACGATCCGAAATCTGGAGAGCCGTTCAGTTTCTGCGATGCTTACTGTCCGGCCGACCCGAATAACCTCAAATTCTGCGAGACTCGCGTCTGGAGCTTCTTCCGTCGGGCGGCGCCGTCGCTGAACAATTCGCCGGACTACAATCGTGCCGTCAAAGGGGCCGAGCGCTATCCGCTGTGGATAAAGCCGGATAAGAAATTAGCTGTCGGCGATGTTTTCTCCCTGATGAGAGATCATTACGAAGGAACCGAGTTTGACCTCACCCAGGGTATCGATGCCGGGCCTTACGGCTGTCCCTATCGCTGGCGACCCCTGACTTGGACTATCGACAGCGTGGAATACGGCTGGGAGCGGGCTATCTCAACTCAGCAGACCGCCTATTCTTTCGTCTCTCAGTCGCGTTCGTGGATGGTGAACGCTGTCGGCGGTGTTTTCTGGTATGGCGTCGATGATACCTGGACCACCTGCTACACGCCCCTTTACTGCGGCATCAGCGCTTTGCCCAAATCGTATACCGTTGGTTCCGGGCAGGAATTCTCATGGAAGTCGGCCTGGTGGGTTTTCAACCTGGCGGCCAACTATGCCAACCTGAAATACTCATACATGATGCCGGAGATACAGGCGTTGCGGGAGGAGATTGAAGGCAATTACCTCAAACTTCAACCGGCTGTTGAAAAACAGGCACTGTCTCTGGCCCAATCCGACCCGCAAATGCTGACGCAGTTTCTGACAGACTACTCCGTCTCTCACGGCGAGCAACTGGTGGAGCGCTGGCGAGAGTTAACCAGGCATCTCATCACCAAATACAATGATGGTTATGTCAAGGATGAGACCGGGCGCGCCCGCGACAAAGGCTACCCGGAAGGCTGGCTGCGGCAAGTCCTCAAGGAACGTCCCGGCCATTTTCGACTGAAAGAGAGAGAGCCGGGAGTGCCGGAATCAAGACTGACTGATTAGGGATACAATCTATCGGATTTGCCAGTTACTTATGAATCTGTCCTGACCGGGCGATTTCTTAGTCAAGTAAAAGGCTAAATAGAAACCGCTCGGCTTCCGATAATAGTACAAAGGGCAGGCACATGGACAACCAGTTTATACGACAAATATTAGGCGAGAATCAAGAGCTATCCTCCCTACCGCAGACTATGATCGAGGTTCTGCGGGTAGCTCGTGATGAACAATCCACGGCCGCTGAACTGGCCGAGGTAATTCTTCACGATCCCGCTTTGACCACCAAAATTCTTCGTATTGTCAATTCACCTTTTTTTGGCGCCGGTCGTCAGATCGGTTCCATGACCCAGGCGGTGGTGACAATGGGGATGCGTCAGGTGACGGCTCTGGCTCTCTCGTGGTCGGTCTATCGGATGGCCAAAGACTGGAAATCGGCCCTCGACCAGAAGCGGTTCTGGCGGCACTCCCTGGAAGTTGCTATTGCCGCCCGTCTGATTGCCGAGAAAACCGGCTATCCCAATACCGAGGAATCGTTCGTTTCCGGTCTCTTGCACGACATTGGTCTGTTGGTTCTCGAAAAATCATTCCCGGAGAAATTCGGCCGTCTGTGGAATCTGTCAAGGCAAGAGAGGGACTTCTGTGATCTTGAACAGGATATCTGGGGCACCAACCACGCTCGGGTCGGTGAGTTTCTCCTGAGACAGTGGCATATTCCGGAAAACATCTGCGACACTGTGGGGCGGCACCATACTTCTTTCCCGCCACAGTCGTCTTCTCCGGAGCAGGTACCTCCTCAGATTATCTGTTTGGCTCATCACATCTCGAAGTTCAGCGTCGGAGCGCAGCGCCGGGCGGACACCGTCAACCTCATGCCCAAAGAAATCCTTCGAGAAAACCTGGAGCTGCCAGCCGAACAGTTGTTGGCCATTGAGAGAGACCTCTTCACCATGACCATGAAAGAGGCGGCGTACCTGGAAATCGAGATCGGCTCGGACAACGACATAATGATTGAAGCTAATAACATGCTCTTTGACCAGTACGTGACCGTGGAGAGTCTTCTCAGGGAAATTCAGAAGATGCAGCTCAGCGGCATCCGTCCAATGTCCGGCACCGGTCCCAAAGAATCCATCCGCGACCTGGCGCAGCATCTCAACAACGCCTGCGATCTCATCGACAGCCAGATAGAAATCCTCAGAACATCGCTGAATGACAACGCCACCGACAATCTGTCCGATCAGACCGAGAGCACACTGAATACCATCCTCACCACCGGCGAGGCAGTCCGCCAGACTGCCCTGGAACTGATGCATGAAGGTGAGCCGGAAGACGATACGGATATCCCCCGGTCCCGCCAGACTGCCCCGGCCGATAAATAGCCCATCTAAGACCGTATCTCCCCATAATCGAATCACGCAATCTCGAGCTACAAGTCCTCAATCTCAAACTTAGCACCGCCCGGCCATTATCCTTTTGCCAAACAGTGACATAGCTCATTGCGCCGCGGACCAAGGGCAGTTCCAACTCGCCTTTTCGGTTGATTTTGCCGCGATGGTGATGTATATATTGACACAAATTAAAAGGTGACAGCGGCTTTTCAGGAAAGCACTCGTCTCTTGCGCACCGTTTGAGCCGACGTCAACAGACAATTTCCAAAGGTTGAGGTTTACTGGTATGAAGACATTCTTAGTGACCGGCGCAGTGGGCCAGATTGGATCCGAGCTGACGATAGCGTTGCGGAAGAAGTACGGTGAAAGTAGCGTAATCGCAACTGATATCAAGATGCCGTCCGACCCCGAACTGCGAGATTCCGGCCCTTTTGAATTTCTTGACTGCCTCGACCCCCACCACATCACCCGCGTGATGCAGATTCACAAAACCGATACCATTTTCCATCTGGCGGCCATTCTCTCGGCGGTCGGCGAAATCAAGCCGAACATGGCCTGGCAGGTAAACATGAACGGGCTGTATAACATCCTTGAGGCGGCCCGGCAGTACAAGTGCTCCCTTTTCGTGCCCAGTTCTATTGGCGCTTTCGGTCGGTCCACCCCCCTGGATAATACACCCCAGGATACTATTCAACGACCGGACACCATGTACGGTGTAACCAAAGTCGCCGGTGAACTCCTGTGCGACTATTACTTCAAGCGGTTCGGGCTCGATACGCGCGGTGTGCGCTTCCCCGGTCTGATTTCTCACAAGACCGAACCGGGCGGCGGGACAACCGACTACGCCGTGGAAATCTTCTACGAGGCGCTCAAGCACCGCAAGTACACCTGCTATCTGCGCCAGGACACGTCACTTGATATGATGTACATGCCCGACGCGCTCAATGCCATGATAAACCTCATGGAGGCCGACCCGGCCAATCTGGTTCACCACAACGCTTTCAATGTCACCGCCATGAATTTCACGCCGGCGGACCTTGCCAAAGAGATTCAAAAGCACATCCCCGAATTCGAAATCGACTACGAGATAGACCCCGTACGGCAGGAAATCGCTGATTCCTGGCCGAATTATATGGATGACTCGGCGGCCCGTAAGGAATGGGGTTGGAATCCATCCTACCTGATCGAAACCGTGACCGCCGACATGCTCGACCAGCTTTCCCAGCGCCTCAAACTGCCACATGAACAGAAATCTCGATGATACACGGCATTGGTATAGATCACATTGAAGTGGAACGTGTTAACGCACAGATCAATGACAACGAGGGTCTCCGCGAACAACTGTTCACCCCCCGAGAAATCGAATACTGTGAATCCAAGAAATTCGCAGCTCAGCACTACGCCGCCCGGTTTGCCGCCAAGGAGGCTTTTTTCAAGGCTATCGGGACCGGTTGGCGCAACGGCATGGCCTTTGATGAAGTTGAAATAACCAACGATGATCTGGGCCAACCGGATTTGGTCGTGCATGGACGGGCTGGAAAAGCAATAGAAGAAAATAAGATCACTAACATTCAGGTGTCATTGTCACATACGAAAGACTTCGCAAGTGCAATCGTAACACTGGAAAAAACCTGAGGAAACCTGAAATGCCAAACATCGGCAGCTACGACGAAAGAATCAAAGACTTCGATTGGTCAATATCCGAAAAGGAGTTGGGCTACAAAGACGGCGACGTCATCAATATCGGCTGGTACTGCTCCGACCGAATTTGCCAGATGGGCAAAGCTGACAAGCTGGCCCTGCTGTGGGAAAACGCTACAGGTCGGGAGAAAAATTACACCTTCAACGACGTCCGCCTGGCCTCTAACACAATCGGCTCCTTTCTCCGCGGCCTCAGCATCAACGACGGCGACCGCGTCTGTCTGTTTCTGGACAAAATTCCCGAACTCTATCTCGGTTTTTTGGGCATCCTCAAAATCGGGGCCGTGGCCCAGCCACTGTTTTCGGCTTTTGGGGATGAATCGCTTTATGTCCGCCTGGCCAACGCCGAGACAACCGCTATCATCACCCAGCGCAAGCACGTGGCCAAGGTCCGCAAGATTCGCGACCAGATGCCTTACCTGAAACATATCATCGTGGTTGACTATGATGGCCGCAAACCGCTTCGGGAAAGGGAGATTGCTTTCTCACTCGAGGAGCAAACGCCGGTCGAAGACCTCGAGATATTCCCCACCAAGGCCGAGTCGACATCGGTACTACATTACACCTCCGGCACAACCGGCCAGCCCAAGGGCGTCCAGCACGTGCATTATTCCCTGATTTCACAGTACCTGACCGCAAAGTGGGTGCTGGATCTGCGCGATGACGACATTTACTGGTGCACGGCTGATCCCGGCTGGGTAACCGGCACCTCTTACGGCATAATCGCCCCCTGGAGCCTGGGCATCACCCAGTGCGTGCAGGATGCCGGGTTCTCGGCGGAAGCCTGGTATCGGTTTATCCAAAAACGGAAAGTGACCGTCTGGTACTCCGCCCCCACGGCTATTCGCTCGCTGATGAAAGCCGGTGAGGAAATCGTAAAAAAATTCGACCTTTCCTGCCTGCGCCACCTGGCCTCGGTGGGCGAGCCGCTCAACGCCGAGGCGGTGATCTGGTCGGAGCGCGTTTTCGGACATGCCTTTCTTGACACCTACTGGCAGACGGAGACCGGCTCGATAATGCTGACCAATTTCCCCGGAATGAAAATCAAGCCTGGATCCATGGGCAAAGCTTTCCCGGGTGTTGAGGCAACTGTCCTCGACGCCAAAACTTATGAGCCACTCACCGAACCGGGACAGGTTGGGCTTATCGGTTTCAAACCGGGTTGGCCCGCAATGATGCGCGGCTACTGGAATA
>SWCC01013877.1_pt1 | contig 10527 bp, 14 predicted proteins | sample 4692971 | NCBI WGS metagenome assembly SWCC01 (sample SAMN10267277, study PRJNA491770) | bioreactor metagenome | isolation source: DHS bioreactor inoculated with subseafloor sediment | place: Japan: off Shimokita Peninsula | collected 2006-08 | reverse complement strand
GGATGCACGGGTCGACGCCTGGTTTCTCGACGGCTTCGCACCGGCTAAGAATCCGCAGATGTGGCAGCCGGCGTTGTTCGCCGAACTGGCCAGACTGTCCGCACCGGGCGCAACCCTCGGCACGTTCACCAGCGCCGGCTTCGTTCGACGCGGCCTGGTCGAGGCCGGCTTCGACATGCAGCGGGTGCCCGGTTACGGCCACAAGCGCGAGATTCTGCGCGGGCGCCTGCTGGCGGTCGCCAATCCGGTTTCAGACAAGCCCTGGTTCGCCCGTCCCAACCATGGCATCACCGAGCGCCGGGCCGTCGTGATCGGGGCCGGGCTGGCGGGTTGCGCCACCGCCGCATCGCTGGCTGCCCGGGGCTGGCAGGTCAGCGTGCTGGAGCGCCACGCCGAGGCCGCACAGGAAGGCTCCGGCAATCCTCAGGGTGTGCTCTATCTGAAGTTATCCGCCCACGGCACCGCGCTTTCGCGGCTGGTCGTCAGCGGCTTCAGCTACACCCGCCGCCTGCTCGCCAACCTGCAAGCGGGCCAGGACTGGCAGGCATGCGGCGTCCTGCAGCTCTGTTACGACGACAAGGAGCGCGAGCGTCAGGCCGAACTGGCGGAAGCCTTTCCTGCGTCGCTGGTCCATCCGCTATCGCACGAAGCGGCCGAAGCACTGGCAGGAGTCAGGTTGCCCGCCGGCGGCCTGTTCTATCCCGATGCCGGCTGGGCCAACCCGCCCGCCCTGTGCCACTGGTTGCTGCAGCAACCGGGCATTGAGCTGCTGCAGCATCATGAAGCGCTCGAGTTGCAACGCAACGGCCAGTCCTGGCAGGTGCTCGCTGGCGAAAAGGTTCTCGCCGACGCACCCGTGGTGGTACTCGCAGGTGCTGCTGACGCAGCCCGTTTCAGCCAGAGCGCCTGGCTGCCGCTCAAGCGCATTCGCGGGCAGATCTCCTGCCTGCCGGCCAACGCCGAAAGCGGCCAGCTGCGTACCGTCCTCTGTGCCAAGGGCTACGTCGCACCGCCACGCGATGGCACGCACACCCTGGGCGCGAGTTTCAACTTCCAGCAAACCGACGACGCACCCAGCATCGCCGAGCATCAGGCAAATCTGGAAATGCTGGAGCAGATCTCATCCGATCTGTATCAGCGACTTCAGGCGGACCCGCAGCAGACCGCCGCACTGCAAGGACGCGTTGCATTCCGCTGCACCAGTCCGGATTACCTGCCACTGATCGGCCCGCTGGCCGAGCCGCAGGCCTTCGCCGACACCTATGCCGCGCTGGCCAAGAATGCGCGGCAATCCCAGCACGCCGCCTGCCCGTGGCTGGAGGGCCTGTACGTCAACACCGCCCATGGCTCGCGCGGCATGATCAGCGCACCGCTATCCGGCGAGTTGCTGGCGGCCTGGCTGAATGACGAGCCGCTGCCGCTGCCACGAGAAGTGGCCGAAGCCTGCCATCCCAATCGCTTTCTGCTGCGCAAGCTGATCCGCGGTAGCTGAGAACACGCATTCGCAAGCCTCCGTTTCGCCGCGGCGGCTTGCATCACTGCCCGCGCCCAACGGATACTCCCCCCCCTATATAAACAAGCATACGGAGGTCCCCATGAAATCGCTGTCCCTGTTCGCCCTTGGCTTGTTCACCCTAGGGGTGCACGCAGCTCCTGCCGTCGATAGTGAGCAGCTGCGCAACGAAGCAGCCAGCCTGATCCCGCCGTTCCAGCAGCAGCTGCTCGGCACGGTGAAGCAGGCCATGACCGACGGCGGCCCGGTTCAGGCTGTCGAAGCATGCCAATCGCTGGCACCGAGCATCGCCGAACAACACAGCCAGGCACCGTGGAAAGTCGGTCGCACGGCGCTCAAGTTGCGCAATCCGGACAACGCGCCGGACGCCTGGGAACGCTCCGTGCTGGAGCAGTTCGCCCAACGCGCCGCGGCCGGCGAGCCAATCCAGGAGATCAGGCACGCCGAGGTGGTCGATGGTCAGTACCGTTACATGCAAGCGATCGGCACTGCCGAAGCCTGTCTGGGCTGCCACGGCGAGAAGGTCAAGCCAGAACTACTAAGCCTGCTCGACCAGCATTACCCGCAGGACCAGGCACGTGGCTTCCGTGAAGGTGATCTGCGTGGCGCCTTCACCCTCAGCCGTCCGCTGGCCCCCTGAACTGCCGATCCATACGGGATGACGTGATACCGTCTCGGTTCGCCGTTAGTGGCTGGGAACACGTGTTGACGTGAACGTACCAATGTCATGAGCGACGACCCTGTTTTCAGACGGAGCATCCCAATGAAGTCGGCGACACCAAACAGCCCGCGCGCCCGTCCGGTGGGTCATCTCGCCTGATGGACGTATTGCTGCTGGAAGCGCTGGGTATCGGCCTGATCCTCGGGTTGCTGCTCGGGCTGACCGGTGCCGGCGGCTCGCTGGTCGCGCTACAGCTGCTGCTCAGCCTGCACTTGCCTTTGCGCGATGCGATCGGCGTCAGCCTCGGTGCGGTCGCCATGTCCGCGCTGATCGGCGCGATTCCCCGCGCACGTCTCGGCCAGGTCGCCTGGCGCCCGGTGATGTTGCTGGCCATCTGTGGCCTGCCGGGCAATGCCGCCGGCCAATGGCTGGGCCAGTTCATTCCCGAACGCGCGCTGATCATCGGCTTCTGCCTGCTGGTGCTGTGGTCGGCCTGGCGCATGTGGTGTGGCGCCAGCCTGCCGGCGAAGGAGAACGTCGAGGATCATCAGCTGGCGCTGCTGGGTATTGGCGTCGGCGTTGGCCTGCTGTCCGGGCTGATGGGGGTTGGCGGTGGTTTCCTCATCGTGCCGGCACTGCTCTGGTTCACGTCCTTGTCACTGCTGAGCGCCATGGCCACGTCGATGGCGGTGATCGCCGTGGTCAGCGGCGGCGGTTTCCTGCTCTATCTCAGCGACGCCGAGCCACCGCTGCCGCTGCTTGGCGGACTGGCGCTTGGCGGCGCCATCGGCGTGCTGGCCGGCAATCGCCTGGCGCAGTATCTCAACAGCAGCCTGCTGCAACGGCTGTTCGCCTTGATGCTGGTCATCGTCAGTCTGTCATTGGGCGTGCAGAAGCTGCTGTTGGGTCACTGATCAGCGCCGGTCCGGATCATCCCAGAACGGCCTGCCGGCCTCCTGCTCGATATCGGCGCGGCTGCGACCGATGTCCTTGAGCATTTCGTCGCTGAGGCTGGCAAGTTGTCGCCGCTGGCGCGCCAACTGACTCCAGCGCCGCAGCGTCTGCATGGCCTGCGCTAGCAGTGACGCTGCAGGCCGGTTTGCCGCCGCCTTGGCTGGATGGAAACTATGTGAGGTCAGTTTCTGCGTATTCATCACGGCACCCTCCTCTTGGTTGGCACCAGTCTCTCGCCGGGTTTAAGATCAATCCAACGAATGTTCCTGATGCCATGCATCTCGAGGATTGATGAGTGGCCAACTACCCGAATATCGATACCGAGCTGCTGCGCAGCTTTGTCGCTATCGCCGACCATGGCGGTTTCACACGGGCCGCTGCTGCGGTAAACCGCACCCAGTCGGCCGTGAGCATGCAGATGAAGCGCCTGGAAGAGGACGTGTTGCAGCGCCCCTTGTTCGAGCGTAACGGGCGCCAGGTCAGGCTTACGGCCGAAGGTCAGATACTGCTGGGCTACGCACGGCGGATTCTCAAGCTGCATGGTGAAGTCATGACCACGTTGCGCCAGCCGCACATGGTTGGCGCAGTGCGCATCGGCACGCCCGATGACTACGTCATGCGTTTTCTGCCGGGCATTCTCGCGCGGTTTGCCCAGGCATTTCCGCTGGTACAGGTGGAGGTGCATTGCGAACCGTCGAGCCAGCTATTGCAGCGGCGCGACCTCGATCTGAGTATCGTGACTCGCGAGCCAGGCACCGAGATCGGCCAGCTACTGCGGCAAGAACACGTGGTCTGGGCTGCTGCGCCGGGGTTCGATCTGCATGAGCGCCGTCCCTTGCCACTGGCCACCTTCAATACCGATTGCTTCTGCCGGGCCTGGGTATGCAATGCCCTGGACGCGCGGGAGATGGAGTACCGGATCGCCTATAGCAGTCCCAGTCTATCGGCGATCATGGCCGTGGTGGGTGCCGGACTGGCGCTGACCGCGCAGCTGCAAAGCCTGATTCCCGCGGAGCTGCAAATACTCGGCGAAGCGGAAGGACTGCCCCGGCTGCCGCAGTCCAGCATCGTGCTGCTGCGCAATCCGCAGCAGCAGTCGCCGGTCAGCGAAACGCTTGCAGGTTATATCGTCGACGGTTTTCGTCTGTAACGCAGGTTAGCTGCGCCCGGCGGCCATCTCGTCGAAGACTTCCGGCACCAGCGCCGCGTCACCCTTGTCGATCAGACGCTGGCGCTGACCGACGTCCTGCGGATTATCAAGGAGCGCCAACAAGCGCGTGCCACGCTCGGTGAGGACGAAGTTCTCGCCGTTGCCGCCCTGTTCCTCCGGACGAGTGACGATAAACCCACCCTCGAACAGCAGGCTCTCGTAGTCGGCCGCTTCGGCGCGCAGGCTGTCCAGGTTCGGCATCGGCTGGCCTTCGCTCTCCATCTGCGCGGCGTGCTCCTCGGCATAGCGGCGCGGCTTGAAGCTGTCGTTGGCGCTGGTCTGCACTTCATGCAGCAGGCGCTGGATCAGATCCCAGTTGTAGCTCATGGCCATTCTCCCGTGACGGTTGCGCCCCAGAAACGAGGCGCCTGTATATACCGACCGTCTGTGGTGCCAGGGGGTTCGCCGCTGAACTAAAGCGGCTGCGCTGCGATCCACCGTTCAGACTGATTGAGCGAGGAACATGCCATGAAACTGCTGACGATCACGCTGACCGCCGCCCTGCTGGCCAGCCCTGCGGTGCAGGCGGCCTGCACCACCGACGAGGTGAATGCCAAGGCCGAGCAGCTGGCACAGCGCATCAACCAGCTCACCGAGAGCAATCCACAGCGCGCGAAGGAAATAAACGAAGAGATTCGCCAGATGGAGGCCAAGCGCACCGCCGACCAGCTGGGCGACGAGTGCGAGGCCTATGACAAACGCCTGCAGCAGATAGAAGAAGCCGAGCGTGAGGCCGACATTCCGCCGGCCGACACGCAGCGCTGAGCCAAACGGCCGACGGTCATTCGGCCGTCGGCTTCTTGCGCTTGAGCGGCGCCATGCCGTCCTGACTCACCACTGGTGATGGGGCTTCTCGCTTGGCGTTCTTCGGACGCTTGGCGGTGGGCTTGGCCTTCTTCTTGTCATCTTTCTTCTTGTCGTCCTTTTTCTTCTTCGGGCCGGCCGCCTTACCGGAGGCCTTGAGGTTCTTCGGCCCCATGTAGCTGCCCTTCAGACCCTTGACCACCCGATGCTCGAAGCGCTGCTTGAGGTAGCGCTCGATGCTCGACATCAGGTTCCAGTCGTTGTGGCAGATCAGCGAGATCGCCAGCCCCTCGGCGCCGGCGCGCCCGGTACGACCGATGCGGTGCACGTATTCGTCGCCGGAGCGCGGCATATCGAAGTTGATCACCAGATCCAGGCCTTCGATGTCCAGGCCGCGGGCCGCCACATCGGTCGCAACCAGCACCTTGACGCCGCCTTCCTTGACCCGGTCGATAGCCAGCTTGCGGTCCTTCTGGTCCTTGTCACCGTGCAGCACGAACGCCTTCACGCCTTCGGCCACCAGGCGCCCATACAGGCGGTCGGCCTGGACGCGGGTGTTGGTGAAGATGACCGCCTTCTTGTAGGTTTCGTTGGCCAGCAGCCAGTGCACCAGCTTCTCTTTGTGCGCGGTGTCCTCGGCAGTGATGATCTGCTGGCGGGTGCCCTCGCTCAGCTCGCTGATGCGGTTGAGCTGCAGGTGCAGCGGATCGCGCAGCACGCTGGCGGTCATCTCGCGCAGTGCCGAGCCGCCGCTGGTTGCAGAGAACAGCAGAGTCTGCTGGCGCTTGGCGCACTCGCCCACCAGACGTTGCACGTCCTCGGCGAATCCCATGTCGAGCATACGATCGGCTTCGTCGAGGATCAGCATCTCGACGTCCTTGAGGATCAGCGTGCCGGCATTCAGGTGCTCGATCATCCGTCCCGGCGTGCCGATGAGGATGTCCGGCACCTTGCGCAGCACCGCTGCCTGAACCTTGAAATCCTCGCCGCCGGTGATCATCGCCGACTTGATGAAGGTGAACTGCGAGAAGCGTTCGACCTCCTTGAGCGTCTGCTGCGCCAGCTCCCGGGTCGGCAGCAGAATCAGCGCGCGAACGTCGGTACGCACCACCGCATCGCCAATCAGACGGTTGAGCATCGGCAGGACGAACGCGGCGGTCTTGCCGCTGCCGGTCTGTGCCGTCACGCGCAGGTCACGCCCTTCCAGCGCCGGCGGAATCGCCGCTACCTGCACCGGGGTCGGCTCGACGAATTTGAGTTCGGCGACGGCCTTGAGCAGGCGTTCGTGCAGGGCGAATTGGTCAAACAAGAGAGCTACCTCGAAGGTCTAAAAAATACGATGGCATAGGTTAACCCGTCTGCCGGGCAAAGGCGCGTTCTGTAACAGCCGGCATGTTTTCCCACGCGAACACAGGCTAAGCTGACAAAAGCGAAGCGGCTTAATGCCCAGGAGGTTCGCATGATCTCAACGAAGCGGGGTGCGCTGCTGGCCAGCGTACTTTCATTAGCGCTTTACGCGACGGCTGGCACCGCCCAGCCAGGCAATGACCACCCCGGCAACAAGGGCAGGGGGGATCGCCCCAACGATTACCCGCCCGGATCACAGCAGGATTATCGCTATCGCGCACCCAACGTCGATCTTGGCGCCGTACGGGTAACGCTGCGCGATTATCGCGACCTGCTGGCGCCCGCCTCGTCCCTGCCACCCGGGATCCAGAAAAACCTCGCACGTGGCAAACCACTACCGCCGGGTATCGCCAAGAAAATGGACAGTCGCCTGCTGGGACGCTTGCCGCACTATGAAGGCTACGAGTGGAAACAGCTGGGCCGCGATGTGATTCTGGTGGCTATCGCGACCGGCATCGTTCACGAAATCCTGGAAAACGTACTGGATTGATGCAGCCGGCGCGGTGGGTCGGTACTCGCGGCAATGCAACGAGGCCTATTGCGGCTCACAGGTCAGCTTGACGCGAAGACGGATCACGTCGCGTTTGAACTTCGACGTCAGCGCCTTGCGCTCCCCCGGTTGCAGCTCCGTGCGCCGGGTACGCGGCGCTTCCGGGCCATTCTGAAACACGGCGGTGCACACCGCGGCCGTTTCGCCGTAGTTGAGCAGCAGCAACCCGGCCAGGTCGCGGTCGATCACCTGCGGAGTGACATTGATGTCTGCGCCATTGAGTTGCTGATCGACATCTATCGGATAGGTCGCGGCATGGGCGGTAAGCGGTAACAAGGCAAAGAGCAGGTAACCGATTGTTTTCATTTGACTGGGCTCCTCGATAGAGCGGCCAGCGTAACAGACCCTATAGGAAGCGAAGGAATGAAAGTGCCCCGTGTGACGCTCGATCAGTGGCGCACCCTGCAGGCGGTCATCGATCACGGCGGCTTCGCCCAGGCAGCCGAAGCGCTGCATCGGTCGCAGTCCTCGGTCAGCTATACCGTGGCGCGCATGCAGGAGCAGCTCGGCGTACCACTGCTGCGTATCGATGGCCGCAAGGCGGTACTGACCGAAGCGGGCGAAGTGCTTCTGCGACGTTCCAGGCAGCTGGTCACCCAAGCCAGCCAGCTGGAAGAACTCGCGCATCACATGGAGCAAGGCTGGGAAGCCGAGGTGCGGCTGGTGGTCGACGCAGCCTACCCCAGCGCCAAGCTGATCCAGGCACTCAGCGAATTCATGCCGAAGAGCCGCGGTTGCCGTGTCCGCCTGCGCGAGGAAGTGCTCTCAGGCGTCGAGGAAGTGTTGAAGGACGGCACCGCAGATCTGGCGATCAGCGGCCTGGACATCACCGGTTACCTGGGCAGCGAGCTCAGCACTGTGGAGTTCGTCGCCGTCGCGCATGCCGACCACGCCCTGCATCAACTGGGACGCAAGCTCAGCGTGCAGGACCTGCAGAGCCAGATGCAGATCGTGGTGCGCGACACCGGCCTGCGTCAGCCGCGCGATGCCGGCTGGCTGGGCGCCGAGCAGCGCTGGACCGTGGGCAGCCTGGCCACCTCGGTGGCATTCGTCAGCAGTGGTCTGGGCTTCGCCTGGCTGCCACGCCACCTGATCGGTCGCGAACTGGCCGAAGGCATACTCAAGCCACTGCCACTGGTCCAAGGCAGTATTCGCCGGCCCTTGTTCTATCTCTACACTAACCACGACAAACCGCTCGGACCGGCTACCCGGATTCTCATCGAGCTGATCAAGACGTACGATGCCGGGCAGGCCACCCCACTGGCCGGCTGACAGCTTCCCCAACATCAGGAAAGACATCATGTTGAAACGCATTGCCCTCGCCGCCTGTACCGTTCTGCTGGCCGGCAACCTGTTCGCCGCGGAAAATCCTCGTGTTCTGCTGACCACCAGCCTGGGTGAGATCGAGCTGGAGCTGGAGGCGGAAAAGGCGCCGATCAGCGTCGAAAACTTCATCGGTTATGTGGAAAGTGGTTTTTACGACGACACCGTTTTCCACCGGGTCATTCCCGGTTTCATGGTCCAGGGCGGCGGCTTCGGCGAAGGCCTGAACCAGAAGGCCACCAAGGCGCCGATCAAGAACGAGGCAGACAACGGCCTGCACAACGTCCGCGGCACCGTGGCCATGGCACGTACGCAGAACGTCAACTCGGCGACCAGCCAGTTCTTCATCAACCATCGTGACAACGATTTCCTCGATCATGGCAGCCGTGACTTCGGCTACGCCGTGTTCGCCAAGGTTGTACGCGGCATGGACGTGGTCGACCAGATCGCCCAGGTCCCTACCGGCAATCGCTCCATGATGCAGAACGTTCCGCTGACCCCGGTGAAAATCATCACCGCGAAGAAGCTCTGATCCCCCTGGGGCCGGTTCGCCGGCCCTTGTCTTTTATGGCGGCCCGTACAAGGCGCCGCTTTGCGAAACCCTCACCGACAGGAGATCGCGACATGACTGCACCACAAAGCCCGCTGAACACCCCGGAGGGCGAAGCCCAACTGCTGCAGGACCTGCTGAGCGCCGAACGCGCCGGTGCCAAGGTCGCGGGCGATTCCTTGCAGGAACCCTGCAGCAATGAGCAACGGCAACTGCTCGAGCAGGTCCGCCAGGGCGAGATCGAAAGCTGCAAACTGCTGCTCAACTGCCTGCGGCATCTGGGGTTGGAGCCCAACAAGGACACCGGCGCCTTCTACGGCAAGGCGATGGCGATCGAGTCACTGGATGAGCGTCTGCCGTTCATCGACAAGGGCCAGCAATGGGTGATCCGCAAGCTGCGCGAGTACCTGCCTGGCTGCCAGGACCCGTTGCTGCGCAGCGAACTGGAAAGGATGCTGCAGATCCACGAGGAAAACAGCGCCGCCGCCCACGAGTGACCCGCGCCCCACTGCGCTCGGCCAGGGCTGATCGGCCGCATTAGCGCTAGAAAGACAGCCAATATGGCAACGCAGACCCAGCCGGCTAGTCGCCAGCCTGTCGATACGGCAGCGCCTGGCGCGCCGCCTCCGCATAGGCCAGCACACCTGACCGCTCCTGCTGCAGGAAATCCGCCACTGCGGCGCGCAAGCCGGGGTGCTGCAGATAATGCCAGGAGCGCGTGATGACCGGCTCGAAGCCACGAATGAGCTTGTGCTCGCCCTGCGCGCCGGCATCGAAGCGCTGCAGCCCGCCGGCGATAGCCTGGTCGATGCCCTGATAGAAACAGGTCTCGAAGTGCAGACGGTCGAACTCCGCCAGGCAGCCCCAGTAGCGCCCATATAGCCCGTTGTCGTCACGCAGGCTGAAGGCCATCGCCACTGGTCGTGAACCCTGCAAGGCCAACACCACACGAATCGCCCGCGGCATGCGCTCGGCCAGCAGGCTGAAGAACGCACGGGAGAGGTACGGCGTCTGCCCGCGAACCTGATAGGTATTGGCATAGCAGGCGTAGACGAAATCCCATTCCACTTCGCTGAGCTGATGCCCCTCACGCCAATCGAAGACGATGCCCTGCCCCGCCACCTGCTCGCGCTCTTTGCGCAGCTGCTTGCGCTTGCGCGAGGTCAGCGCATCGAGAAAGTCCTGGAAGTCGCGATAACCACGGTTGTGCCAATGAAACTGACAGCCAATTCGCTCCAGCCAGCCGTCCCGCCCCGCCAACAACTGATCGGCCTGCGGCTCGGTAAAATTCACGTGCAGCCCCGATAGCCCTTGCACCTCCAGCCCTTCGGTCAAGCCATCGAGCAGCCCGCCAGCTGCTTGCACATCACCTAAAAGACGGCCGCCGGTGACCGGCGTGAACGGCACGGCGCAAAGCAGCTTGGGGTAATAGCGGATGCCTGCCCGCTGACAAGCGTCAGCCCAGGCCCAGTCGAAAACATACTCGCCGTAGGAATGGCTTTTGCGGTAAAGCGGCAACGCCGCCTGCAACTCGCCCTGTCCGTCGCGCATCACG
>SWCC01006408.1_pt1 | contig 10547 bp, 8 predicted proteins | sample 4692971 | NCBI WGS metagenome assembly SWCC01 (sample SAMN10267277, study PRJNA491770) | bioreactor metagenome | isolation source: DHS bioreactor inoculated with subseafloor sediment | place: Japan: off Shimokita Peninsula | collected 2006-08 | reverse complement strand
ATCCTTCATAATATGCGAAAAATGCCAAATTTTTGTTCCTTTTCCAATGGTACACCCTTCATCGATGACGGCTGTTTCGTGGGCGTAGAAGGTTGGTTTGTTCATTTCTAACATACTATTTAAATGATTTCAATGTATTGGTGATCGTAGTTAGGATAGTCTCGTCAATCTCGGTATGAATGGGGATGGAGAGTACGGATTGACACAAGTACTCCGTAACAGGGAGTTTAAAGCCGTGAGATACATACTGCCGATATGCGACTTGTTTGTATAAAGGCAGCGGGTAGTATATCATACTCGGGATTCCATGCCCGGCCAAATAGCTTTGTAGTTCGTCTCGCCGGCCATTCTTAACTTTTAATGTGTATTGGTTGAATGTATGTGTTGCATTCGGCATTCGTAAGGGTAGCTCCGCAAACGCCAAGTCTTTTATGTCCTCGTCGTAGAATGATGCAGCTTTTTGGCGGGCCTCCAGGTGTTCGTTGAGATACTTTAATTTGATATCTAGGATGGCGGCTTGCAGGGTATCAAGTCGTGAGTTACATCCGACTAAATCATGATGGTATTTTTGCTTTTGTCCATGATTGGCAACCATCCTGATTTTTTCTGCAAGTTGCGCATCATCGGTAAAAATGGCTCCGCCATCTCCAAAACATCCCAAATTCTTTGTAGGAAAAAAAGAGTTGCAACCAATGTGTCCAATGGTGCCGGTTTGTTTTGTTAGGCCGTTCGAAAACGTATAATCAGCGCCAAGTGCCTGGGCATTGTCTTCAATAACATACAAGCCGTGCTTTTCAGCAAGATTTAAGATGGGCTCCATATCGGAACACTGTCCAAATAAATGAACCGGTATCACCGCCTTGGTTGTTGGGGTGATGGCATTCTCTAGGGCGGAAATATCAATGTTAAAGGTTTCAGGGTTGACGTCGACCATGATAGGCTTGAGTCCCAGCAGCGCGATCACCTCAATTGTGGCGACATAGGTAAATGCAGGGACGATAATTTCGTCATTAGGTCTTAAATCAAGAGCCATGAGGGCAATTTGAATAGCATCGGTTCCATTGCCACAGGAGATGACGTGTTTTGTTCCGGTGAACTGAGCCAAATTTTGTTCAAATTCAAAGACCTGCCGTCCCTTAATAAAGGAAGTTGCGTCCATGACCTCCTGCATGGCTTGGTTAATCTCAGGTTTTAATTTTTGGTATTGGTTGCGAAGATCAACCATCACAATTTTCTGGTTATTCATGTGGATGATTTTGAAATTTGGTTTTAGCATATGTCCCTTTTTTCGTGCAATTCTGTGAAACCCTCCGTCTCCTCTATGGTTAAAGAAATACAACGCAGATGAGGGCAGTTTACTGTTGATTTTGGTGTACTATTTCCCGGCCCGTTTTTTTATTGTCCGGCGAATTTAAGGTTTTTTAATGAGTTGTCAGTTTAAAGTTTTCAGTTGTCGGTTGTTGCTTCAGCCCATAATTGCGATCCCAAGCAATCGAGAGAAGCAATCTGCAAGTTCGCTGGTGGGGTAGCTTTCGGCGACGTTGTCGGACCAGGCTGTCGCCTTCATTTCATTACAGCTCCTCTCAATGGCGGAGGGTGTTGTTGGCGACGGATTGTCCGCCAGCTTTCGGATCGTCCTCGCAATGACGCTGATGGCTGGCTTCCTGCCCACTGCGACTGGAAACAGCGATTGTTCTCTTCCTCTCTTTTCCGTTACAACCGGAGGCTTAGTCCGATTGTGGCGCTGCGGGAGCTTAACTCGCTCATGATCATCCAACGGTTGGTGATCAGGTAGCGTGCTCCGGCATGGATATCGATGTAGGGGTCCACTTCGCCAATGACTTTTCCTCCGGCGCCAAAGAGGGCTCCTATGCTGAGTCCGCCATACACATTCCAGGGGTTTGCTCTACGGGTACGGCCAAAGCTTACCAGGTGATAGCTGCTGCGTACGCCGGTGAACACGGTACGCATCCAGTCGAAGGACAGGTTCCCGCTATGGATTCCGGCTTCGATTCCTGCGGAAAAATCCCGGCTGAGCCTATAGTCGAGCGTGGCTTTTAGTCCCAGGTAACCTTCGTATTTAAAGTCGGTAGAATAGCCTACCGAGAGGATGAATTTCCGGTCTTTGGCTGGCCCCCAGAGGTTCAGTTCGTCAGCATCGTTGCTGACGGCTCCGGTGCATTTGTGTTTTCTGTCCGTCGTAGCAGCCAGGTTGATGCCTGACCCAATAATCAAGATAAATAGTAAGGTAAAAAATGATTTTATGATTGGATGTATGTTGCGACTGTTTTTCGGGTTAAAGTTTTGAGTTGTTGGTTATCGGTTGTCAGTTTTCCCGAGGGATCGGGACTCCCTTCGGTCGCAGTTTTCAGCTTAACGTTGCAGCTGACTACTTGCGACTGGCAGCTTGCTTCTTTGCATACTGAATTCTGCGACTGACCGCTGGGTTCCCGAGGTGTCGGGGCAGGCTGTTCTCTTGTTCGTTTTCTTTGTGTTTAAAAAGAAATACTTTAACCGCTACGCAGTAATGGGTTTCGTCGATGGTTTTGGTTCTACAATACGTTAACCGCTTCGCGGTAGTTTTCAATTACGCCTCTGCCATTGGTTGGGCTTTGGATTTTGATCCGCCAGCGGGCAGATGGAATTTGGAATTTGATGCTTGATCCGTGCGGCTTGCGGCCCTCTGTTTCGTGCGACTGATCATTTCTTCGTGTCATCGCATTTAATTTTAAAACTTGGCTCCACGCTCCTCCGCTGGTGGTTAGACAACCCGAAACGCTATACCCGAAACTCCCAACTGTTTACTTCTCTGCATAGTATCCTTTTCCGTAGGCGTATTTATAGGAATAGCTGTAGCCATAGCCATCGAGCTTGATGTCGTTAATGACCAGGGCTACGTTGGGCATGTTGCCTTTGCCGGTAATTTCGTTGATAAACTTGAGCTGGTCTTTGTTGCTTACGCCATACCGCAGGATAAACAGGTTCAGGTCGGCATGGCGGCAGGTGATCAGTCCGTCGGTGACCATCGATACCGGCGCGTTGTCCAAGATGATGTAGTCGAATTCCTTCTTCGCCCAGTCCATCAGCTCAGTTAAGCGGGGCCGCTCGAGCAGTTCGGCAGGGTTGGGAGGAATGGAGCCCGAGGGAATCACCCACAGGTTATCAATCAGCGTTTGCTTGGTGATGTCGGTCTCACCAAACTGGCCAACCAGGTAATTGCTCAATCCCTGGCCGTTGTCCAAACCGAACAGTTGGTGCAACCGGGGCTTACGCATGTCGGCGCCAATCAGCAGCGTCTTTTTATCGTTCATGGCCAGGATGGAAGCCAGATTGGTGGAAGTAAATGTTTTTCCTTCGCCCGGACTGATGGAGTGAATGCCGATCACTTTCTGTCCCGGCTCGGTAAACTTGTATTGCAGGTTGGTGCGGATGGTCCGGTACGATTCGGAGATGGGCGCGGTGGGGTGGTCAACAACCACCAGTTCCGACTTGGCCCGGCTGTGCAGCACGTTGCCGATGATGGTAAGCTTGGTGAGCTTTTCCACGTCTTCCTGCAAGTGGATCTTGCTGTTGAGCTGGTCGGCCAGTAGAATGTAGATCACTGGAAGAAGCAGCCCCAGAAAGGCGCCAAACAGCAGCAGGATCAGGTTGCCACGTCCGGTTCTAACGATACGTTCCATGCGGGCCGGATCGATGATCTGGATATCGACAACAGCTGCGGCCAGGGCGATTTCAATTTCAGCCCGCTTCTGAAGCAGGAAGGTGTAAATTTCACTGGTTAGCTGGTACTTGCGTTGGATATTGATCATCTGTTGCTCCTGTCCGGGTAGGTTGTTCAGGTCGCTGTTGATGCGGCTTTGACGGGCATCCAGGCTCTTGATGCTGATCTGCGCATTATCGATCAGGTTGACCAGGTTCTCGCGCAACTGTTCATTTACCTGGCGGATCTCCTTGTTTAGCAGTACCAGCGTGGGATTGTTTTCGTAGGCACTGAAGGACAGCACTTCGCGGCGGCTGTAAAGCTCACCCAGCCGAAGCACCAGCGCATTGAGCGAGGGGTCTTCAATCCCTACCACCGAAGGGGTTGAGATCTGGTTGATGTTTTCATCCTTTTCCAGGTAGGTGAGCAGGTTGCGGAAATACTCGAGCTGAATCTGCTGTTGCGACTTCTGCCGTTCAATCTCACTCAGTTGTTCCATCACCATCGTTCCCTGGGCACTCAGGTCGATAATCTGGTTGCGTGAGCGGAACTCGGTAAAGGTGGTTCCGGCAACGTTCAGCGAGTCGGAGATGCCCGACAGCTGCTTGTCTATGAATTCGAGCGAGCGCTTCTGGGTTTGCATTAACTGATCGAGCTTCAGATCCAGGTATACGCGGAGAAGCTCGAGCAGGTAGTGAATGTTACGCAGGGCTTCGGTGCCTTCCAGACTTAAGCGGATGACTTCGCCCTGCTTGTCGGTTTGCACGATCTGTATTTTCTCCAGGTAATTGAAGGTTTGCTTGTTGATGTTTTGAAAGACAAATCGGTATTCCTGGTCCTCATCTATTTCCACCCCTTCTTTGGCATGGAGGGTAAAGTTGAAAAATTCATTCTGAAACGGTTCGCCCAGGGTGATGGTTTCCGAGAAGCTCACCTCCACCAGATCGTTGTTGATCAGGCCGGTGCCATCCGCTTCCACCTGGTAACGTCCTTCGCCTTCGGGCGTCACGGTCAGGTAAATCCCTTCGGTATTCAATCCGTTGTCGATCTCCTGCACCACAAAAGGCTCTTTGGTGTATAACCCTTTCCATACCAGGAAGTCTTTTTCGTACCAGGCTGTCCGCCAGTTCAGGTTATCCACCACCCGGTGGTTCAGAGTATAGGATTTCAGTAACTCAATTTCATTGTTGATGGTGACTTTCCCAATGCCGGGCATTTCATTTTCAAACAAACTTCCCAGGTTCAGTGCGTTCTTATCTTCAGGTACAATGATGCTGGAGTCGATCTTGTAGGTTTGCGGCGTGAACTTACCATACAGATATCCACTGCCTGCTCCGATAATGGTCAGGATGACCAGCCAGTACCAGTTTTGAATCAACAGGAAAAACAGGCGTTTATAGTTGATTACCTTTTCGTCGTTCAGCTGCTGGGGTAGGTCGTTTAAATCAATAATCATGGTCAGTAAGCTTGATGATGTTTTTCTTAGTTCGATTGTATCTGAGAGCCGGGCTGATCATTTCCGGATTGCGGTTTCTATAACAGGAAGCCAAACACGGCCAGCAAAATGCTGAAGGAGGAGAAGATCAGCGAGTAAGCCTGGCTGTTCAACTGAAAGTTTTTGTATTGATCCGGTTCAACAAACACATAATCGTTGGGGTAGAGGTAAAAGGCTTCCGACATCCAGGATTCCTTGTTGGATAAATCGAGCTTGATTACCTTATTGCCATCGTCCATGGGGCGGATGACGGTAATTTTGTTGATATCGGCGAAGTCGGTATTGCCGTTGGCCATGCCCAGGGCACTGAGCAGGGTGAAGTTGTTGTTGTAATTGTAGTATACGCCGGGATTTTTCACTTCGCCCAGTACAGTCACCATGTAGTTGAGCAGTTTCACTTTGACAATGGCGTCTTTCATATACTTGTCGGCCTGGGCCTGTACAATGGCTTCAATCTCTGCCTGCGGGTTTCCTGCTACCGGAATCAGTCCAAGGATCGGGAGGCGCAGGTTACCGTTTTTATCGACCTCGAAGCCATAGAGGTAGGCTCCTTGTGGCGTGGTAAACTTTTGAAACGAGTTGTAGCTTTGGGTTCTCCTGCCGGGATCGGGATTGAATCGTGTGTTCACCTCCGCATTCATCGACTTGATGCTGACATACAGAATGTCGCCCGGTTTTACCTGGTATTCGGTGACCGACTCAGGCAAGGCCTCCAGGATTTCTTCGTGGTAAGTATCTTGCATATACACGAGTTCCTGGCTATTACGGCAGGAGAACAGGGCTAGCATCAACAGGAAGCTGATCAAGATGCTTAAATGACGGTCATTCATTGTATTGTTCTATTTTTTGGTTGAGTATGCTGACATGCAGATTTAACGTGCAGCAAAGATATTCATTTTTACGAGACTGCTTCAAGGGTTATTTCCACCATTTCCATTTTGATTCTGAAGGCTTTTCTTTGGGCGCCGCTTCGGGATGAATGAGGTGGTAAATTTCGGTCCAGCTTGGCAGGCCTCCCAGGTTGCGGTCATCAATATACAGGTCTGCCAGGATCTTCCGGCTGATCTCGTCATTCATTTTCTCTTCGGGATAGTTTTTGTTGACCGCGTAAAACTCCAGGCCACGCTCCTTGCAGAAGTTTACCGCATCGTCCAGTTGCTGGCCGCAGCGATAGGTCCATAGGATCAGCCGGTGTCCTTTTTCCTGCAAGGTCTTCAAGGTGTGGGTCGCAAAAGGAAGTTCATTTCCAATCGCTGGGAACTTATGCTCTACAATGGTGCCATCAAAATCAACGGCAATGGTCAAGGGTTTGGTCATGATGATTTTCTTTAATATCGTTTTTTTATTTCGCACTAAACCATTTGTGCCGGCCGGCCGTCACTAGACTCGTGCTGTCAAAATAGGTGCTTTCTTGCGTGCTTCTTAGGTATCCCATTTCGGGCAACAAGCGGTTCATCATTCCTGTTGGGGATGATCTGCCAATGAAACCGGATAAATAAAAGCATGGCTCTGCAACTGTTTGAAAAACTTGTGTTTGTGTTATTGAATTATAGGGTGGTGTTTGCGGAGCGAATCACGATTTGCTCTAGGCTTTATACAGCTTCGCCTCCTCAGTCCCATTTTCTGAGTATTCCCGGATGCCGTTGGGACCTAAAATGAATGCCGGTAATATCCGGTCTGTTTTTCAAAGAACAAAATTAGAAAAACCGACCTGTGAGCCTAGCAATTTTTAAAGAATTTCATGAGCTGATCATTTTGGGGGTAAAAAGGGCTTATAACTTGGATGAACGAAACATTTGACCATTTTTTGAGTGCTAAAATCGGGCTGATTTTCAAGTCATAGAGAACATAAAAACATGGAAGACGTCATTTTTTTGTCGATCATGGCAGATTCCTGAAAATTTGGATGCTGAAATTGACGATGGATTAATTCAAAAACTGCCTGTTTTGAATTAATTACTACTACTTTGGTAGGATTGCAAGATGATTTAACGTCAGTTGGATGTAAGAAATCAATAAAATGAGTTGAAATCAAACAAGGATCTGTTTATATTCAAGCATCTGAATTTTACACTATTATAAAACACAGCCTTGTTTTAGGATGGACGCTAAAAATTACCGAAATTTTCTATCGGATTGACGAATTTTGCAAAGAATTTGAACGAAACAAGGAGGAACATATCCTTGATTAAAAAAGCTCTGTATAGCGGAGAAAACGTCAATTCACCATGTCCGAAAGCGAAATAATCACCATTACAATCCTGTTTCATCTGAAGAACTATCGGTGTTTAAAACACTTCTACACCATGCACGTTCAGAAATAGATACAATCTGATCTCCCACTGTATCATACAATCGGTTTGTGGAGTTACTACAAAAGCGTTCAAATCAAATGGGTTAGGTGATTTTCAGTTTTGTGAAAGACGCTAAAATAGGAATAACGAATGCCACAAGCATAGACTACGGGGCCAAACTTGAACAAATCGGGATTTAAATTGCTGTGAATAAAAAGGAGGAGCTATTGTTATGGAACGAAAACTTTTTATCGCTTTGTTGACGCTTGTTGCTGGTGTGGATGCCTTGGCTCAAACGCCGGATATGTACCCACCCCCGGTGCCCGAGCCCATCGAGCCTACCCTATTCAACGTTATCCTTTACCTTGTTCTTCCTGCTTTGATGATTGCATTCTATTTTTATTATCGTCGAAAAAAAAGGAGGAAAAAAAGAAAGAACAAAAACCAGGATTCAGAGAAGTAATCCTTAAGCCATTCACCTCGCAAAACTCAGGCTATCAACAACTAAAACTTTCTTTGGCGTCAAATAAAATTCATCCGCCTCCGTTTTTTGCAGGTCCATGCATTGCGCTCTATCGCTGTTTTAGCACAAAAGAAAGGTCAGGATGCAGGATTGAAAAAGGGAGCCATGCTTCCACGACTCCCTCTAACTAAATAATAAACTATCCCGTAAATAATAAACTATCCCGCTTAAATAACAACCACAATCGGATGACTTAGCTTCTCCGCTTCATCGTTAATGTAAGCTTCAAAATTATTGATTTCCTTCCATTGCGGATTTTCGAGTCCCCACACAGCAAAAAAGTAATGCCGGGCAGGAACATTGTTTTCAATTTTCTGAGCCACATAATAAGTTTCAGAAACTACATGACTGAAATTCTTGGCCGGTACAGTTTCGTAACCCAGCCCAAAAAAGTTAATATCTGTTGTGCGGTCAACAGCAGTCATTTCATCTTTTGGAACCATGATTGCCATTCCCAATTCGTCATTATTTAACGACTGGACATCGAGTGTCGCAATGGCATGAAAATCATCTCCGGCATCAAAAGCGTACGGTTCATTTTTCAGCATGCTGGTCACAATACCGGTAGCCAATTGCTTCTCGCCCGAAAAGCCACCAACAGTAACATCGGACTGGAACCAGTATTTTCCCGGATAAATTGAAATTCGCTCAACCGCTTCCAGTTCCTCACCATTCACATCCCAGCCTTTGTATTTCAAGTCGAAGACCGAACGCACAGGCCCTTCAATGATTTTTTGGTATTCATATACCTCGGTTGAACCAAGGCGAATCAGCGAATCATTTTCGAGGATTGCCAAACCGCCCGATCCCAAACTGCTTCCACAGTGCAACACATCCATTCCCCAGTCGGCCAACTGGTGATAGTCGCCCATTTCAGGCGTGTGAATTTTGTCGATAATCAAGCCCGGCTGAAGTTTTCCAAACAGGTCTTTCACATTCCGGCAATCGAAATAATTCCGGAACCCCATTTTGTCGTTCTCCCAGTTCACACTTTCGCCCTGGGCAATCGTTGGAAATCCCTCGAGCCCCGGGGGAGCAAAATACTGGTCAACCTCCTCAAAACTATGGTCGTCCTGCACAATTCCCAGACGTACATTCGTCCGTTTTTCAAACTCGGGATAATTGTCAACCGAAACCAACGCAACATCCAGGCTTAGGATTTCAGAAGCTTCAAAATCGAGGTTCACAACCAACTCATCCCACTGTCCGTCGCCATCCAAATCATCAGCCTGGGAAGGAACAAAATTCCCTGCTCGTTTAAGCACCGGCGCCATTCCGGACTCAATGTCACCCAACTTGCTTTCCAAGTCCGTCCGCTGCAAGATGATTGTTTCATCCCGACGTTCAATATCCAGGGTATTTTCAAAGGTAATTTGGTTTGATTTCGAACACGAAAACAATCCGGCAGCAACGAAAAATAACAGGTAGGTTCGCTTTCTCATAAGGCTAGTCGATATCGTTTTCACCTTTCACATACCCAAAGTTGGCCAAAATGCCCCCATCAACATATAACACGTGGCCATTGACAAAATCACTGGCTTTCGAAGCCAGGAACAAGGCTGCATTTCCAACATCTTCGGGTTCACCCCAGCGGCCGGCTGGCGTACGGGTCATCACCAAATCGTTGAACGGATGACCTCCTTCACGGATTGGGGCTGTTTGCGCAGTGGCAATATAGCCGGGGCCAATCCCATTTATCTGCAGGTTGTATTTGGCCCATTCACATGTCATATTCGCTGTCAATAATTTCAGACCACCTTTTGCCGAGGCATAGGCGGAAACCGAGTTGCGCCCGTAAACGCTCATCATTGAGCACATGTTGATGATTTTTCCGCTGCGTTTGGCAATCATTTTCGGAGCCACACGCTTGGAAACAATCAGCGGAGCAACCAAATCAACATCGATTACCTGTTTATAATCTGCAATGGGCATATCCAAAATCGGGATTCGCTTAATGATCCCGGCATTATTCACCAGGATATCAACCTCCCCCACTTCTTTTTCTATTTCTGAAATGCCGCGATCAACGTCGGCTTCATCGGTCACGTCAAATTTCAGGGCAAACACATCGATGCCTTCTTTTTTATATTCTTCGCGACAGGCATCCAGCTTATCGCCCGACAAATCGTTCACGCAAATTTTCGCTCCGGCTTTTCCCAACACTTTGCCAATTGCCATTCCAATTCCGTGTGTTCCACCGGTAATCAGGGCAACTTTTCCTGTTAAATCAAATAATTCGTTCATGGTATTTTCTTATTGTAATTGTTCGTTTTGTAAGCGATCCGACGGAATCGCTTATTTCAATTGATTTGGCTGAACAATGTCCATGTCGGTATAATCCAGGTTTTCGCCTGCCATACCCCAAATAAAAATGTAGTTGCTGGTTCCGGCAGCTGAATGAATGGACCAACTCGGCGAAATCACCGCTTGCTCATTGTGCATCCACAAATGGCGGGTTTCGTGTGGCTGCCCCATAAAGTGACACACGGCCTGCCCTTCGGGAACATTGAAGTAGAAATAAACTTCATTCCTGCG
>SWCC01001061.1_pt1 | contig 10547 bp, 9 predicted proteins | sample 4692971 | NCBI WGS metagenome assembly SWCC01 (sample SAMN10267277, study PRJNA491770) | bioreactor metagenome | isolation source: DHS bioreactor inoculated with subseafloor sediment | place: Japan: off Shimokita Peninsula | collected 2006-08 | reverse complement strand
TCCAACTCCAAGTGACGACGGTCTGAGCGTTTAAGAAACAGGAAGATGTTTCATCGCTGCTGTTTATATTTACGGAGGTTGTCTTCCCGCCGAATGATCCGAGCTTCGTCGCGGCGGACGCTTTTTTCATGCCGAAACCTTTTTTTGTGATGATGTTTATGACTCCGGCTACGGCATTGTCGCCGTAAAGGGCGCTTCCGGCTCCCCGTATTATTTCTATGCGTTCAATTGAGTCAGGCGCTATCTGAAGCCAGTTTATTGAGGCCATGTCCGGACGGTTTAGTCTTCTGCCGTTGAGAAGAACCAGTGTTTTCCCGTAAGGATTATCACCTCCGAAACCTCGCAGGTCAATATTTGCGAGGGATTCATTGCCGGATGCGCTCCTTAAATGTATTCCTGCGTAATTTTCCAGAATTTCAGCGATGGAACCGGCGCCGGATTTTTCAAGTTCCGCAGAAGTTATGATATCAATATTCGCGGCAATCTTTGTTATGTCTTCATCTCTTCTTTCAGCGGTGACGACAATTGTTGCCACATCATCGTTTGGAAAATAAGCTCCGATGAAAGCCGAACACAAAAACCAACATCCCAAAATCAAACCAATCTTTTTCATTTTCCCCTCCTTCGCGGGTACTTACCTTAACCCGTTCTCAACTGTAAAGAACGGGTTTAACAGCCGGTGTTCAGGCTTCCGCCGAAGGCGGATTACTGTTGCGCGGCAGCGCTCCGGATTTCCGGCCGCTTATAGCGTTCGGAGCACGGAGACTTCCCCTGACTGTTCGGTTCCAACAAAATCAAATATTTTCTTTCTTTTAGAAAGTTATCGTAAATTACGCTTTTTCTCATGACCCGTCTCCGTCGCCAAAAAGCGGAAGCACGGCTTTCTGCCCGTGACGGAATTCCGAAATAATCACTTCTGTTCCGTACAGCTTTGATAATATCTCTCCGCTTATTTCATTTTTTTCCACAACGGCAGTGATGAAGCCCTCTTTCAAAAGCATAAAGCTGTCGGCGGCGTTCATCGCGTCATTGAGGTCGTGAAAGGTGATGATAATGGTTTTCCCGGCGTCTCTTTTTAACGACAGTATTTTTCTGAAAAAAACAGCGCGGTGGTATATGTCAAGATGAGCCGCCGGTTCGTCCAGCAGTATTATATCCGTGTTCTTGGCTATGATCTGCGCCAGAAGGCAGCTTTGCTTTTGCCCCGAAGAAAGCTCCGAGACGGCTTTATCGGCGACGAGGTTGAGATCCATTGTTGCGAGGGCCGCGGCGGTTTCTTTGATATCCTCATCAGTCTCCCAGAAAGCTCTGTTTACGGCGAATCTTCCCATGGCCACGAATTCTGAAACGCTGTAATTGAAAGCGGGGTTTATTTCGCTTGGCGCGTAGGACACTTTTTTTGCCAGTTCCCGCGCGGAAAAAACCGCTGCGTCTTTTCCGTCAATTGATATGTGTCCGGAAGTTCGGGGAATGTCTTTGATAAGACTGCGGAGCATTGTTGTTTTGCCGGCGGCGTTGGGGCCTATGAGGGCGTATATTTTTCCGCTTTCAATCCGGCAGCTGATATTTTTAAGCACAAAATCGTTTGTGTAGCCCGATGAGAAATTCTTAAATTCTATCATTTTCTGTATATCCAGAGAAAAAACGGGGCTCCGAGCATGGCGCTTATCACGCCCACCGGAATTTCCTGAGGGAAGAGAATATTTTTCGCCGCAAAATCCGAAAGCATGAGAAGAACGGCGCCCGTCGCTGCCGCGGCGGGCATGAGGAATCTCACGTCACTGCCGGTGAATTTTCTGGCGATGTGAGGCGCCATAAGGCCTATGAATCCTATGGTGCCGGAAATGCTCACCGCTGCGCCTGTAATCAGTGACGCCGCCGCGAGAGCCGCGAGGGATTCTTTGCGGTAGTCAATGCCGAGTTGCCGGCTTAAAGTTTTTCCCGTAGAAAGCGCATTGAGGAAACGTGATTTTGCGAAAAGAAAAATCCCGCTGGCGAGCGCCGTTGCAAGCGCCGCGCCCACGAGAGAGGGCCTTGTTTCGCCGAGATCCCCCATCATAAAATACATTACCGAAAAAAATTCTTTTTTTCGTATGCTGATGAGAAATATAACCGCCGCCGAAAGAAAAAGATTTACAGCCACTCCCGAAAGAATTATGTTTTTCTTTGAAAAAGAGCGGCCGGATATTTTCAGCACCGCCGCCACCGTCAGGCATGAACAGACGCCGGCTGTCAGAGGATAGATAAAACCCGCGCGGCTTACGCCGAAAAAAGAAAGCGCGGCAATTCCCGCCGCGGCTCCGGATGAGCTGCCGAGAAGATAGGGGTCGGCGAGGGGATTGGCCAGAACCGTCTGATAGGCGCAGCCCGCTGCGGCGAGGGCGGCTCCCGCCCCGGCCCCGCAGAGCGCGCGCATAAGCCTGAGCCTGAGTATTCCTTCCGCAGGGATCCCGAAGCCCCCGGGCCCCAAACAAACAGAAATGCAAAAAACCGCTATTCCCGCGATCCCGGCTGTAAGCGCAATTGCAATAAAGTCTTTTTTATTTCTCATTCTTTTTTTTCGCATCGTCAGCAAGATAATATATCTCCATCATGCCCCGCGTTATCCGCGGCCCCGGGCGGACAATTATGTCAATGTCTGTCGGGCAGATTATTTTAGAACCTTTCATATAAGGGTACATCGCCCGGAATTCTTTTTCCGAACTTCCCGTCAGAAGAATATAGTCGGGTTTCCGGCGTATAAGCCATTCGGCGTTTACGCCGGGATAGCAGTTTTTGAAGACGGCAATGTTTTTGAAACCGATTGTTTCGCAGACGTCGCTCAGGAAAGTTTTGTCCGAAGCGCAGATGAGCGGTCTCGAGCAGACTTCTATGAAAACGCTTTTGTTTTTTATTCGCGGGATAGAGGCTATTTCTTTTTTCATCCGCTCAACGAGTTCTGCCGCGTTTTTTTCTTTTTCCATAATGCGGCCTATTTCAAGAATTTGCGCGAGAAGCTCTTTAATGTCAGCGGGATGGAAAATCCGCACATCGTAACCCAGATTTGTGAGCCGCGAAAGGGCTTTTCCCTGGCCGTCTCCGGCCCCGAGAATGAGGGAAGGTCTAATCTCCGTGATTTTTTCAATGGAAGGAAAAGAAAAATCGCCCACTGATTCTTTTGCATGGGATGCTTCAGGAGGCCAGTTGCAGTAATTTGTTATGCCGTAAAGATGTTTCTCGGCGCCTATGGCATAGATTATCTCTGTAATGCCCGGCGAGAGCGACACAACTCTCACCCCCTCATGCGCGTTTTGGCGCGCGCATCCGGAGCCGAGAACGAAAGCTGATAAAAAAATTAATATACGCATAAAAAAAACCGGCCTTTGCGGGCCGGCTCTAAAACGGAAAATAATCCGCGCCTCCCGCGAAGCAAATTTTACATTCCGCAGGCCTTCGGGCTTTACCGTTGCGGGGCAGCGGCCGGATTAAACGGCTCTTTCCCTGCGAAACACCATACTATAACAGAAATCTCCGCTGATAGCAAGAAAAAGGGGTCAAGACCTGACCCCTTCTTGTTATTTTCTTGACACATTATGGGGGGCTTGGTAGAATTTTCCTATACAGCGGTTAAAAGCCGGATATCACGGGAGGAATATTATGATACGGGAAGCTATTATCAAACTTTGCGGCGGAGAAGATCTTAAGGGCAGTGAGACTGAAACTGTTTTCAGGGAAATAATGGAAGGCGCGGCGACGCCGTCGCAGATGGCGGCTTTTTTGACGGCTCTGAGGCTGAAGGGCGAGACAATTGAGGAAATAACCGCCGCCGCGAAAATAATGCGCGAGAAAATGGTGAAAGTCAATGTCCGCACAGGCGTTGATATTGACAGAGAAGAAATTAACGAGGATATGGAAACGATAATTGACACCTGCGGGACGGGCGGATCGGGTACCAACACATTTAATATTTCCACCGCGAGCGCTTTTGTCGTGGCTGGGGCAGGCATTAAGGTCGCCAAACACGGTAACCGTTCGGCCTCTTCTCCCTGCGGCAGCGCGGATGTGCTTGAAAATCTGGGCGTGGACATAACGATGAGTCCTGAAAAGTCAGCCGAGTGCGTGAAAAAAATAGGCATGGGTTTTCTTTATGCGCCTCTTTTTCATCCGGCCATGAAAAATGTGGGTGCGACAAGAAAAGAGATAGGCATAAGGACAATATTCAATATTCTCGGACCTCTGGCTTCTCCCGCGGGGGTGAATGCTCAGGTTCTGGGCGTGTATTCGGCGGATCTGGTTGAAGTGATGGCAAATGTTCTGAATAACCTGAAAATGAAGAGGGCCTTTGTCGTGCACGGACTTGATACGCTTGACGAGGTCACCATCACCGGCCCGACGCTCGTGGGCGAAGTGAAAAACGGCAAGGTGACGAGGAGCAAAATCAGGCCGGAGGATTTCGGTATGGTCAGCCGTCACCCGAAAGAAATAGAAGGCGGTTCCGCCGTTGAAAACGCGGAGATGGTTCTCGGCGTGCTGAAAGGTGAAAAAGGCGCCCGCAGAGACATTGTTCTGCTCAATTCCGCTTTTGCCATTGTTTGCGCGGGAAAAGCTGAAACAATTAAAGAGGGAATTAAGCTCGCCGAAAAATCAATAGATTCGGGTGCGGCCATGGAAAAACTTCAGCAGCTCAAAAAGATAAAAAAGTGAGAGCCGTGCGGAATTTCTTATCCATAGCGCCCGCCGGAAAAAGGGGAAAAAGGGGACAGGTACCTTTTTTATTAAGGACGTCCCCATTATTCTCCCATTTTTCTTTTTCTCAAAAGTCAATAAGTCAATGAACGTTCCCCTATGAAAATTGTTCTTGCCACGGAGAACAACGATAAAGTCAGGGAGATCAAAGATATCCTCAAAGACTGCGCTGTGGAGCTTGTTTCTCTCAGCGAATTTCCGCCCATAGAAGTGGAAGAAGACGGCAAGACATTTTTTGCTAACGCCAGAAAAAAAGCGTATGAGGTATCCGTTCACACGGGATTGCCTGCGCTCGCCGACGATTCCGGGCTTGTCGTAGAGGTGCTCGGCGGAGCGCCTGGAATTTATTCGTCAAGATACGCCGGAGAAAAAGCCTCGTACGAAGACAATGTGAGGAAACTGCTTCTCAAAATGAAAGGATGCCGGCCGCGTAGCGCGGCGTTTGTCTGCGTGAGCGTTCTTTATTTTCCCGACGGCGCAATTTTTACATCGCGCGGCAGACTTCAGGGTATAATCTCAAAAGAAGCTTCTGGCTCCGGCGGTTTCGGCTATGACCCCGTTTTTTACATACCGAAAAAGAGAAAAACCCTTGCTGAAATGAAAGATTCTGAAAAGAATGCGATAAGCCACAGGGGCGAAGCTTTCAGGAAAATGGCGAAAATAATCAGAAAATTGACAAAAGGCGAAAAACCCGAAGCGCTTCATCCGCCGGAATCCCGGCCGGAGGGGCTGAAATGTTTCATCCGCCGTGGCGGAGTGCGCCGCTGCGTGCGTGACAAAACCAGCGGTCAGTGAAAAAAGGACCTGTCCCCTTTTTCTTATGGGAAGGGAATGATGAATTGCTTGAATCATGCGGGTTAACATTTGCACATCCGGATGAAGTTTCCCGGTTGATAATTGAAGCTTTGTGGAGGAGCATCCATGAAAATTTTAAAAAGGTAAAGAAAAAGAAATAATATGGTGTTGAGAAAATCGATTATCTTGGTTTTTACGCTTGGCTTTGTGAGTACTAATATTTTTGCGGCGGATGTCACGTTTACGGAGATAGTTAAGGATGTTTTTAATTACCGTCTCGAGGCGGCCGCAGAAAAATTACAAAAATCCGATTTGACGGAACAGGAAAAATCCTATGCGCGCGCCCTTTATTTAATGCACAAAGGCCTCTACGGTGAAGCGCAGGATGAAATGATAAAATCGGGAGCGCCGCTCAAGGATAAATGGAAAAATTACATAAGGGCCATGAAAGAGATAGCGGAGGGTTTTGAAAGCGAGAACATTGCCGGTTTTAATGTGCGATGTTACCCCCGCGATAAAGTTATGCTGCCTTACCTGCGGAAAAACCTGCCGAAAATAAACAGAGCAATGCGGAAAAAATTCGGTTTCCGTCCCGGCGGGGTCGTTCTTGAAATATATCCCGACAGAGAAAAATTTTTAAAGGCCTCAACGCTCAGCGAAGAAGAGCTTGAAAGGTCCGGCACCGTCGCCATAGCGAAATTCTCGCGTCTGATGATACTCAGTCCGCGGCTTCTTCCTTACGGTTACAGGTGGGCTGACACCGTCTGTCACGAATACGTTCACCATATAATAGGCAATTTTACGGAGATGAACATTCCTCTGTATCTGAACGAGGGCCTTGCGCGTACTTTTGAAACTCTCTGGAGAAAATCCGCGCCTGAGCTTGAACCTTCGGTGAAGAGTCAGCTCGCGCGCGCGAAGAAAGATGGATTTATAGAATTTGAAAGGTTTAAAATGGGAATGCCGTCACTTGAAAATCAGCAAGACGTCGCTCTCGCTTTTGCGGAAGTGAATTATCTCGTTTATGCTATGTTTGCCGACGGCTCCGCAAAAAAAATAAAGCAGATGCTCATCGGCTGCGGTGAATCGGGTTTTGAAAAAAGTTTCGGAAAATATTTCGCACCCGTTGATGACTACATGGCTTCCTACTGGGAAAAAATCAAAAACAATGAATGGTCATACCGCGGCGCGTCGCCGGATTTCATATACTGGAATGAAAAAAACGATTTTCTGCCCTTATCCATAAAAGATTATATGAGGCTGGGCGACAGATTGAGGATGCGGGGGAAATACGCTCTGGCTATCGGGCAGTACGCCAAGGCGGAAAAACTTGAGCCGGAAAATGTTCTTGTACTGATAAAAACGGCAAAAACCCTTGCTGTTTCGGGCAGCAGAAAAAAAGCTGAGGAATATTTCGCGAAAGCCGCGCGCGCGGCGCCGGATGATTTTGTGTGTCTTGTTTCCCGCGCCGATTTTTTTATAGAGGAAGGGGAATATTCACTAAGTCTTCCGCTCATTCTCAAAGCTCTTGAAAGAAATCCTTTTTACAAAAAGGGCTATGAGCAGCTTTACAAAATATATATGAAGACGGGGAAAAAGAAAAAAGCCGCCCGATGTACGGCCTTTCTGGAGATGCTGTGATTAAGAAAAGCGCCTCTGATATAGCGAAAATTGTTCCCGGCTATGACGGCGGTGAAGCTTATATTGTAAACGAAGAGGAAATTCTCCGTCTGAAAGAGCGTTCAGCGCTTTCGGGGCTGCCCGGAAACTCGGAAATAAAACGCGCGATAGAGGACAAATTCATAAAGGGCCCGTCCGGCGCCATGGTTGTTTACATGGACATAAACGGTTTCAAGCCCTACAACGACAACTACGGTTTTATAAAAGGTGATAAAGTCATAAAAGATCTTGCCGGATGTTTCGCCTCGTCGGTAAAAGATTTTGCCGGTCACATAGGCGGCGACGATTTCGCGGCGGTGATAGAGGAAAGCTCATTTGATTCTCTCATGGCGGATGTGATCCCTTTTTTTGAGAAGAAGCTTGAGGAATTTTACGATGTTCTGGATTACGAAAGAAAATGCGTAATAACTTTTGACCGCGCGGGTCGTCGGAACCGCTATCCCCTTATGGGCCTGACGGCGGTCGGCTTCGGAAAGATACGGAATTTCAAAACGGCAGACAGCGTAGGTGAATTCGCGGCGGAGCTTAAAGCCGCGGCCAAACTTAAAGCGGAAAAATACATGGGCAATTCCATTGTCTTTAAATATGACGGTTCTTCTCTGACACCCCTGGAAGACATAATATGCGATGAGAAAATCCCTCTTAAAATACGCCGCGGCGCTGTTGAGGCTCTGGGTGAGGGAGGGGATTTTTCATACGGGGGCATACTCGTTAAAATACTTGGCGAAAAAGTTGATCTGTTTTTAAAAAAAAGCGCTTTATACGCGTTAGGCCGGCTCAGATTAAAAGAAACAGCGTCAAGCGTGGCTGAATTCCTCTCTCATTCCTCCGCTCACCTCAGGATGCGTTCCACTGAAGCTCTCGGCGAGATGGGGCTTCCCCAATATTCGGAAAGCGTTGCCGCTTTGGCGGATGATAAAAATTATTTTGTCAGAAAAGCCGCTGTTCTGGCGCTCGGAAAACTGGCGGATCCCGCCTGGTGCGGACTTCTCAAAAGTAAGCTGAACAACAGAAGCGTCAGAGACGAAGCGTTCATTTCGCTTGCCATGCTAGGCGACAAAGACACGCTTGAAAGCCTGCCGGTTTTTATAAACAGTGATGCGGTCGTCGCTGATTTGCGGGTGAGGGCTTTGAGAATAATGAGGGAGCTTGACAATTACCCCGCGGGCGCGCTTGTTTTGAAAAACCTGAACATGAAAAGTCCCGTTATAAAAGCGGAATGTTTGGGCTCTGCCGCCTGCCTTCTGCGGAGCGGTGCGCTGAAAATTGACGAGAAAAAGCAAAATGATGTGTTCTCTTTCGTCTCTGACAGATCCGCCGGGGTGAGGCGCGCCTTGGCTGCTTTTTGCGGCGAGTCCGCCGGAAATTTTTCGGAGACAGCCTTAAACGTGCTCATAAAAGATGTTTCCGCGGAAGTCAGGGGCGCCGCTGTCTCGGCGCTCGTAAAATTTCCCGGCAGGGGCGCGGATATCCTGGCGTTTTTTTGACGACAGGAGTTCCTTTGTCCGTTTGTCGGCGGTAAAAGCGCTGTCAAAAACGGATATGCCTCCCCATATTTTAGCCCGTGCCGTGGAAAAACTGCGACTGCTCCTGAAAGACCCGTCCCACGAAGTCGCTGAAGAGGCCTCCAAAACCATTCTCACCCTCGTCCGTCGAAAGAGCGCGTGAAAAAAAGGAACATTTTCCAGGTCTTGGCATTCCCAACTTGTCATGTTGCATTAATAGCAGTTAATAAATGAGGATAGCAAATATGAATCCAATTGAAAAAAAGGGGACGTTTTGCATTTGCTTAGATTTTACTGGTTTGTAAGTAGGATATTAAGTCAAGTTCCGGGCGGAGGTCAATAGGAACCGTCCCCATTGACACCTTTTTACTTTTGGCATTGTTTACTATAATACAGACATGAAAAAAATTATTTTATTTTTTGCGGGTTGTGCGCTGTTGGTTTCGTCTGCAACGGCGAATGTGTGCCGTGTCCTGACGGTGGAGGGCGTGATAGACCCCGTTATCGCCGAATATGTTCAGGACGGCCTTTCAGGTTCTGATTTTGATATTGCCGTCATTGCTTTGAACACCCCCGGCGGTCTTATGGATTCCATGCAGGACATTGTCAGAGAAATGATGAATTGTCCTAAGCCCGTGGGTGTGTGGGTGGGCCCTTCCGGCGCCCGCGCGGCCTCGGCGGGAGTTTTCATAACCGTTGCCGCGGATTTTTCGGCCATGGCTCCGGCCACCAACATAGGCGCGGCTCACCCCGTGCAGCTTGCTCCGGGAGGCGAAGGAAAACCAAGCCCCGATATGACAAAGAAAATAGTGAACGACGCTGTCGCTTACATACAGTCCATAGCCAAAGAAAGAGGCAGGCCTCTTGACTGGGTGAAGGATGCCGTCGTCGAGAGCGTGTCAATAGACGCCGAGCTTGCCCGTGAAAAGGGAGTTGTTGATTTTATCACGCAGGACATCGCCACGCTGCTGGAAAAGATTGACGGCAGGGAAATAAAAAAAGGCGGTAAAACGCTGAAAATTGACACATCGGACATTGTCATAAAATACAAAAATCTTTCCGCGGCTAAAAATTTCCTTCACATGATAGCCAACCCCAACATAGCTTTCATTCTGATGATGATAGGCGTGTGGGGGCTGATACACGAGGCTTCCGCGCCGGGGGTGGGCTTCGGCGCCGCCGTCGGGGGGATATCTCTTCTGCTGGCTTTTTTCGCGATGAGGATACTGCCCATAAACACCGTCGGACTTCTTTTTATCATTTTGGGGCTGGTGCTTTTTTTTCTTGAGATTTTCACGCCCGCTTTCGGTGTGCTGACGATGGGAGGTCTCGCGTCTTTTATATTTGGAGGAATGATGCTGATTGATAAAACAAAAATGACGATAGGCGTTTCGCTTTCGACGATTCTTCCGACGGCCGTTTTTCTTTTTCTTTTTATGACGTTCGCGGTGCGGGCGGTTATAAAAAGCCAGAAGAGAAAAACCGCCACGGGCAAAGAGGGCATGATAGGCGCGAGAGGTTCCGCCAATGAGGACATAGACGGAAAAGGAACGGTGTTCGTGCACGGTGAAATCTGGGTCGCGCGCTCGGATGAAAAAATAAAAAAAGGCGAAGACGTCGTTGTCACCGGTGAAGACGGGAACGTGCTGACAGTTGTTAGAGATAAAAAGGATATATGAAACACATGCGGAAGATACTGACGTGATTGTTAATTAAAGGAGAATAAAAGTGGCTGAACAGGACATATTAAACGCGAGAAGGGAACATTTGAAGTGGCTCAGGGAAAATTCCATAGAGCTGTATCCCGTTCGCAGCGGCAAATCGGAAAACATTTCTGAAATA
>SWCC01000518.1_pt1 | contig 10551 bp, 8 predicted proteins | sample 4692971 | NCBI WGS metagenome assembly SWCC01 (sample SAMN10267277, study PRJNA491770) | bioreactor metagenome | isolation source: DHS bioreactor inoculated with subseafloor sediment | place: Japan: off Shimokita Peninsula | collected 2006-08 | reverse complement strand
GCCCTCCACGTCACTCATCCAATCCCCGCATGTCCTATTGCCCATACCGGTCGCCGTTGGTGCGCCCTCAATCGGCAGCCACGAATCCTGACGTGCGACAGCGGGTGATGTTCGATCTCGGGTCCAAAACTGGCCAGATCGATGGCTGCGACGTCATCCACAAAGAACGTGCAATGCGGATTGCCCATACCGGTCGCCGTTGGTGCGCCCTCAATCGGCAGCGCCAATGTATCTATTGCGTGAGCAAGGGGGATATCCTGCCAATCGAGCTGGGGCTGGCCCATGTTCACCGATGTCACACGATCGCCCAGATCACGCGCTGCCAAATCGCCGCGATCGGTTGTCAGGTGCAGTGACGATTTTCCCGACTCGTCCATCAGGAACCGCGCAATACAGCGGGTTGCGTTGCCACATGCCCCTGCGATTGAGCCATCCGAATTATAGAAAGTCAGGTGCGCATCGCCGTTGCCGTTCGAAATAACCGCCAGCTGATCGAAGCCCACACCAAAATGCCGATGCCCGATGGCTTTGGCCAGGGCGGGTGTGACGGAAAACGAATCCCCACCCGACTCGCGCGCATCCAGCACGACAAAGTCGTTTCCCAGCCCATGCATCTTCATAAAGGGCAAACCGTTGGTCATATCAGTGCTCATTTGGCGCATATAACGTGGCGAATGAAACTTATCCAGCATGTGCGGAAAATTTCGTACGTTAAGGGCTTGACCCCACCGCCCCACCTTTCTAGTAAGCCGCCTAGTGGGCCTGTAGCTCAGTTGGTAGAGCAACTGACTTTTAATCAGTAGGTCTCCGGTTCGAACCCGGACGGGCTCACCATTTTTACATACGGATTTGAGCAGTCGTATGGTTTACGCCCCGATCGAATGTTGTCGCGGGTCTTTTCTGACTTCTGAGCGGCAGTGTTTAAATAGGTTCTAATTTTGGTGACCCCGATTGGATTCGAACCAATAACCTGCCCCTTAGGAGGACACTCACTACAATCATTTATTTTCCATATATTTCATTCGTTGATCGATGTTCTCTCTGCCGCTTGAACTTGTTTTGCTCTGAACAACTCACGCAAATCGGCTTCAGGAACTTCCGGATGACCGTACACACGGTCAGGCAAAGAGGGATCTGCCCACCGTCCTGCTTTCGCAGCGGTCAACCCGTCGACACCTTGTTTGACTCTAAATTCTGTATAGAAACCATGCCGTCCCGCTGCATGAACTCCCAAATACTTGGGGCTATTCAGTATCTGGCTTTCGTCATCGACACATTCGCCGATCGTATCGTGGGCTGGCGCGTCTCACGGTCTGCCAAGACTGACTTTGTCGTCGATGCTTTGGAGCAAGCCCTGCATGATCGACGACCTGTTCAGGAAAGAGGATTGATCCACCACTCCGACCACGGCGGGCAATATTTGTCCATTCGCTATACCGAGCGTTTAGCTGAAGCAGGCATTGAGCCATCGGTCGGCAGCGTCGGGGATTCCTACGACGCCGCCGTCGCTGAAACCATAAACGGCCTCTACAAAACCGAGCTGGTTCACCGCAAGGGCCCGTGGCGCAACATGCTGGATCTGGAAACGGCCACCCTCGGCTGGGTCGATTGGTTCAATAACCGGTGCCTGCTTGGATCCATCGGAAACATTCCGCCAGCAGAGACCGAATAGAACTTCTATGCACAGCGCGACATGCTCGATATGGTCGCATGAAATGAAGCTATAGGTCTCCGATGAAACCGGAGCGATTCATTCCCAAAACCTTGATGTTTAACAGATGCTCCTTTCTCCACCTATGTCCGCCACTATAGCAGCGGTTTGGTCGGAAGGCAGTTCATCCCATAAGCTAATCCTGCATCTTCATCCTTCTTACAGCAAAGCGCGATCAAAGGCGGCCTGATAAGCGGCTACCGCTTTGGTGGTCTCGTAGTTCCGCGCCACCTCAAGCCCCGCTTCAGCAAAACCGGCCCGTAAATGCTGATCGACAAGGACTTGGCCCATTGCCTCGGCGATAGCTGCAGGCGAATGATTGTCCACAAGACGGCCCACTAAACCGCCCCGCAAAAGCCGTCTGGGACCGAATGGACAGTCGACACTTACGACCGGAACCCCACGCGCCATCGCTTCAATGATCGCGTTGCCAAGGCCTTCGCGCCGAGAGGTGCAAACAAAGATGTCAGCCGACTTGTGCACCTTGTCCAAGTTCGACGTATAGCCTGGCAAAGTGACCGCCCCCTGTAAACGAAGCTTGGCGATCAAGGCCTCAAGAGCGGGACGTTCTGCCCCCTCCCCAAATATTGTCAGCCGCGCGTCGGGCATGTGATAACGCAATATGGCGAACGCTCCGATCAGCAGGTCGAAACGTTTCTCCGGCGCTAGACGCCCAACACTGACAATATGGCGTCCCCTCTGGGACGGGGCTCGTAGGGCACCCACTTCATCTACGACTGGATTCGGCAGGTACACGTAAGGCGGCGCAGAAGGGCCCAGCATCTCGCTAAGCTCCAGACCTATTTCCTCAATCGGACCACCCGTCAGTGTCGCGTGAGGATAGATCCATCGAATCGCGGCCTTCCGCAAACGCCGCAGCTTTGCTTCAGCAAGAAAACTGGCCAGCGGGGTGTGTTCGGTCACAAGGGTTGCGACATGGAATTTCGAAAGGCGCGCGGCTGGCACAGAATACAGACTGCTCGCGTTGGTGAGTGTCACCACCAATGAAATTTTTTCTCGAGTTAACAGCTTCGCAAGCTCGCTGACGCAACCGGGCAGCCTTGGATGCTTGAGCGCCAGTACTTCTACGTCATCAGGCACGCGATCCAGAAGTTCACCTCGTCGCCGCTGAAGCACAAGAACGGGTTTGTGGCGCGTTCTGTCCATCGATTTCAAAAGGCTAAGTACAACGCCCTCCGCTCCTCCATGGCCAAAATGCGGAAGGAAAAATGCTACTTTCTTTTGCATCAAATATACTCCGTAAAAGAGTTTTCAGGACAAAATCAGCGAAAAAAGGAGTATCCATTACGATTTTAATTTATAAGGTATCCCTAGTAACTGTACCATAAAGTTGAATCGGTAACAGAACATTTGATAAGAGTTAGAATTGGAACGCGTCAAGGTAATTGATTGGTGGCATGCTGCACATTGTTATAGAAAAGTGAAACCTTTCGCTGTCTGGTGTTCAAAAAATCTTAGGGATATTGTCTTTGCCACATTGCCCAAGTCATACTTTCTAGATCGTAGAGTTGATTTCCGCCGCCCCTCCTATGGAATTCGTAGGCTCAAATCACCGTCGAAAGGCTTTGCAATTGCTGGATGAAATGAGGTGGCGTAAAGAGCCTGTAACTGGCTATTTGATCCGCTAGGATTACACCTCAGCTGTTTGAACACACTGCCCCCGAAGCTGTCTTTTGATCTCTTTTTGACCAGATATATCATCAGTATAACGATGGCCCGATGGACAAGCAGTTCGCCTTATTACATTACTTGACATTTCCAGAAAGTCATGAGCAAAATAATATTTTAAACATTGTATTGAGATTCACCGTGCGCAATTTTCTAGCACTTTGTGGTTTGTCTTTTCTTTTCGCCTTTATTTTGGACGGGAAATCGGCATCGGCTGAGACTTACAATTTGGGTCCAGGTGATGTGGTCGAGATTTCGGTCATGTCTCGTCCCGAATTGACGCGGCCATATAGGGTTCGGCTTGATGGAGCTATTTCGTTTCACTTACTGGGTAGTGTCCAGGCCGAAGGTAAAACTCCAGCTGAGCTTGAGGCCGAGCTTGAACGCCAATTTTCTGACGTTTTCGAGGGGTCTACCTCCATCACCTTAGAGGTGGTTGATTACCGATCTGTGATTGTCGGGGGCGAAATCGCCTCACCCGGTGCCTATGATTTCAGGCCTGGTCTGGATGTTGCCGGTGTTGTCGCCCTTGCCGGTGGAGTGGTCGCTAGAGGCGAGACTAACACCGTGCCTACGCAGATGCGGGTTGAATCCGAAATGGCGCGATATGCGTTGCTGCAATCGCGGCTTTCGGCTCGGTTGGTGGAACGCGCCCGGCTTTTGGCTGAACGCGACGGAAGCGACCAGATTTCCATTCCTCCCGAAGCGGAAGCAACACTGGGCGCAGCAGCGCAGGACGCGCTAGATGCGCAGTCCCGTTTGCGGGCGGCACGTGAAGAGCAGCTTTCGCTTCGCCTTGCTGCCGAAGAATCAAATAGGGTGTTGGCCAAGGACGAAGCAACCGCTTATGCCGAGCGCCGTAATTTGATTCGCAGCCAGGTTACCGCGACTACGGAAGAACTGGAGGTTCAGAAGGGACTGGCAGAGCGCGGTCTGGCGCGATCCGAGCGGTCGCTTGACCTTCGATTGTCTGCTGACCGATATCGTGCAGACGAGCTGGAGGCGGTCGCGTTAGAAGTGGCTGCCCGCCAAAAGGTGTCAGATGCTGAAGCAAGCAAAAAACTAGCGACGGCCCAGCGGAAAGGTGAACTTGCTGAGACGCTAGCCGCAAACAGTGCCGAGATTGCAGAGCTTCGAACCGATATGGAACTTGCAAAGCGTTTCGTGTCCATTTTCGGCGATCCCGCGGCCTCGGCCTCGTTCACCGGTGCTGAGACACAGTACCACATCCGCAGACGTAACCGCGATGAAGTTGTGATAATTGATGCCTCTTTAGATACTTTGGTCCTTCCAGGTGATATGGTGGAAGTGATGATTGACGATCCTGATTTGGTCGAATTTGCTCCGTCAACATTGCGGGTGACCCAATGAAGTTTGGTCGCTTGGCAGGCTTGATAACGGTTACTTTTCTAGTGTTTCAAGCGGCAACATGTGCCCAAGCCCAGTCGATTGAGCTATCTAAGATAGCGGCAACTCCAAACCCGCGACTCGGCCTCGCCTTTCCTGGGGACAAGACCAAGTATTATCCCCTGATCGCACAGGCTGGCATCGGTGTCGTTCGAATTTCAGTGCAGTGGAAACTCGTCGAGCCTAGGCAGGGCCAATTCAGCTGGTCTGGGTTGGACAGGCGCGTGGTCGCACTTCAGAACTTGGGGATAGATCCCTTTCTGACATTTGAATCGAACGCCGAATGGGGCACCGTTGCCGAAACGCGGGCAGTTAAGAATGCGCGCCCTCGTGATCCAGCCGTATGGAAAAGCTTCGTAAATGCCGTGGTAGAGCGATATGACGGCGATGGTCAGAATGATGTCCCGGGTCTTCATAGTCCGGTTCGCTATTGGCAGGCAGCAAACGAATGGATCAGTGACACAAACAAGTCTGGAGGCTGGGTTGGTTCAACCGATGAACTGATCAGCTATATTCGTCTGACATCTGATGCAGTTAAAGCTGCGGATCCAAACGCAATTTTTGTTCTTGGCGGCATTGCTGCATTTAACCTCGATGTATATTTGGTGGCGCGTGGCGGGTATGATTTCACTGTACGCCAGAAATGGAGTGAAAACTCCGAAACCGTTCTTACAGTCCCACAAATGCGCAGTCGCGAAATCGCTCAAGTTATAGACGAGCGGGTCATTCCGGTTTTGAGTAATAGTCCTTATGACATAGCGGACGTTCATCTTTACGGTCCCGAAAACCGTGACCCCGCGCGGATATCTATGATCCGCAACCTTACAAACAAGCCCGTCCTTTCCGCAGAATGCGGCGGCCCCTCGCTTGACTATGGTGATCAGTATTCAGCTGAGAACCACTTTTTAGCAGTGGTTGATCGCAATTTGGGTGTCCTTGCCGCCGGCGGCCGTTTTTGCCTGTGGTTTCGATTAGGGGAAAGTTCGGGCAGTACCTATGGCAACCGATATACTGCGCTTTACAAAAGCAATGGCACGGCCAAACCCGGTGTATTTGCCTACCGGATGCTATCCCAGCTGTTGGATGCCCGCACATCCGCCGTAAAGGTAGCCCCCGACCTTTACGAATTGCGACGCAGTGATGGTACCAAGATCCAGATTGGCTGGAACAGCGGTGCCGCAAGCGTGCGTAATTTTGCATCAAAGAATGGTGAAGATGCCTATTGCCTGGAGGATGCTGGCAGGGGGCGATTGAGTTCCGACGCCGCAGGATGCCACCCCGACGCATTGGTTGTCTCCGGTAGTAACCTTTTGGCCTTGTTAGGGCCCTAGTTCATCAACTCCTATAAAAGGCAGTCTATCATGCTGAAACACTATCTCGACCTTATGCGTCAGTTTCGAATGATAATTCTTGCTGGGGTAATAGGAACAGGAGCTTTGGCGTGTGGTTTAAGTCTTCTGCTTTTGCAGGCCATGCCCATTTACAAAAGCAGAGTTGTACTCAACATGAAGCCTTCGGATGAGGCGTTGATGTTCAACAGGGCCTTTATGGGCGTCACCCAGTTTAGCCCCGCCGTCATTATTACGCAGACTCACATAGAGCGGCTCTTAAGTCGGCGGGTCGCCGAACGCGCGCTCGACATCCTGATCGAAGAGAGTGGCGGAAGCCTTCCCACAGAGCCCCCCAATGCATTGGCGCAGTTAAAGGCAAAACTGTGGAGAACTTGGAACATGGCAAACTACGGGATTTTCATTCCTGCTCCACCGCGCGAGAGCCTAATCAGCGACATCCAGTCGGCGACCAACGTTGAAATCGTCGAAGGATCCTACATCATGGCGATTGAAATCAGCTATAATGACCCTGTACTAGCGGCCCGCGCCGCGAACGCCCTTGCACAGGCATTCATCGAAAGCGCGAGCCTGGATTTTTCCGAAGATGCAATTGGCGTTGATAAGGCATTGGATACCTTACAGTCACAAAAGAACGCCGAATTGACCCAATACATCGAAGAGCGCCGCTCTTTGCAACGACAGTTGGCGTCGGAAAATGTGGATGACGGCAGGATGCTGTTATCGGCCGAGCGCATTGCTACTACTAAAAAGCTGACCGATGCAGAACGCGTGCTCGAGCGGCTTCAATCTGAATTGGCGCAACCCAGCAGCGTTGAGCAGGCTGCAATTGCAAACCTGAATGCGCAAGTGATCGAAGCAGAAGATTTGGTCAGCCAGCTTGCGTTAGCGTTGGAGAGTAACGAGGCAGAATTGCGGTCACTTGATCGCACTGAAACCGCGTTGCGGGAGCTTGATCTCCAGATTCAGGAAACCGAAAGCGATTTGGAAGAGCTTCGAGCCCGGAGACTTTCAACTTCGCTTGCCCGGGAGGCGCGAATGAACCAGGTCGAAATCATCAGTGACGCCAGAGTACCAACATATCCGGCCTTTCCAAAGGTTATCGTGAATACGATTGTCGGTACGATTTTGGGCGGTATTCTGCTGCTTGCACCCATTGCCATCCTCGATGTCATGAACAACCGTATCCGCACATCCGAAGATCTGCGGCAGGCGGTTGCGGTTCGCGCCCTACCAACCGTGACGCAGAAAATGGCAGCGCAAGCCCGCCGTTATCTGAAGAATGGCAAAGCGCCGGGCCGGGAGTTGAAAGAATTCGGCGAAATGATGAGCCGACGGTTATTAACCGAGGGGCATAAGAATTGGCCCGAACAGTACATTTACGTGACGGCTATAGGCTCGAAAGAGCATGTGACCGCGATGCAAGATGTAGTTAAGGCTGCTGCTAGTCTATTTGCACCTCGCACAGATGCCTCCCCCTTGGCGGTTGTGGCGCTACCCCAGGTCGCGCGTCTGCCGAGCTGGGAACCCTATCAAGGCGGAACTATTCTGGTCGGCGTTGCTGCCGGAGAGGCGGAGTCTACAGAGATTGAACGCATGAGCGGATCAGAGCTGGCACAGGGGGCGGAAGCGTATTTCGCAGTGGTTCTATGACCCTGCCCGGCGAAAGACGGCGGCGACGCAAGCGTGCCTTTCTGAGCGCAGGAATTTTAGCACTTAGCGGTATTGTCGGTGGTGGGGTGCTGGCCGCGTCTAATACTTGGATAGGGCTCTCTGTTGGCTTGGCGGGTTTGGTTGCGGCACTGGTTGTATTGTACCGGCCTGGTGGCGTCCCGATCCTTGTTTATCATAGCATATCGCCCGATGCGAGTTGGCTCCCATGGTCGACAAACACCAGTGTTCGGCCAGAGGTTTTCCGATGCCACCTACAGACGCTGAAAAACGGCGGCTGGACTGTTAAATCCACATTAGACATCGTGAGGGATCGGCAGGCTGGAAAGCGGATCAATGACAAAACAGTAGTTCTGCAGTTTGACGATGGCTATCTAGACAACCTTGTTTTCGCCGCGCCTATCCTGCGTGAATTCTCAATGCCAGCCACGTTTTTTGCGTCTTTGGATTTCATTGAGCAAGGCAACGCGATTAGGGCGGATAACGATAAGCTGGGTCCAGCAGATTGGACCGGTTACATGACCGTTGCCGAACTGAGCCTGATGGATGCTGACCCCCTATTCGATATTGAGGCGCATGGCGTGAACCATGCCAGAGTCCCAATCTCAGATAAACCAGTAGAGCAGCTGACAGAAGCAAATTGGCTTCGCCATGCCCCCTTGGCCTGGGCCTACGACAGCAAAAACAAGGCGCGCTGGTTTGAAGCTGAGACGCCGCCATCACCGCTTTTCATTGGAGGAATGGTGCCGGAAAATGACTCCGCGCTATCAGGACGCTGGTGGAACGACGGAGAAACCGAAACCGAAGTTGCTTATGTACAGAGGGTTGGTCATGCACTGAACCGATCACGCAAGGAGCTTGGAGAAATTCTGGGCAAAGATGTCGTAATTTTTGCATGGCCCTTTGACCGATATTGCCCTGTGAGTGTCGCGGCTGCAAAAGAAGCGGGCTTTGTGGCCGTTACCGGCGGGCGCGGGGAAAATCGCCCCGAAGAGGATCCCACGATCCTTAGCCGTGTTCATATCCACGACAGGGCCTTTGGTAGGGGGCCTCTGTGGCTGGAAGGGCTTGCACTTCGGGCACGCGTCAATTCGGCATCGGGCCGACTGGTCTGGCATTTTCTTGTCGTGCTGGCTGCCCGCATACGTAGCCGTCGCTTTGGTCGTCCGGGTTACGGACCGGTATCATGAGCGCACTGGTATTAGGAACGGTCGTAATTTCAGTTGTAGGGGGGCTCGCCGTCCTAATCGCAGGGCTCGCAGGGCTGGCACCTTTAGCCTTAGGACTAGGCTTTGCGATCGCGGGTGGCATCGCTCTTTTTGTGCAGCCATTCTTGGGTGTCGCAGCTTTGGCAACCTTTTCTCAACTCGACGCTGTAGAGAAGCTTTTTTTTGGCTTCCTGCCGGTTTCCTTTTTCAAACTGGTAGGCGCGACCCTGACCCTTGCTGTCTTGGCGAACAGCATTCGTTTTCGTGAACAATTCCATAGCGTGATGCGTAATCCGGTCATTGTCATGGGGCTCGTCTTCTTCTTGATGACATTGGTTTCGATGGCGGGCGCAGAAGACAAAGGGGGTGCCATTTCTTCGGTGATAAGTTCTGTAAGTCTCATCCTTTTGCTGATGCTGGTGACAATTCTGTCCAATACGAAGCGCAAGGTCGTGATCATGCTCTGGATCCTTGTCGGGTCTTCGTTTGTATCGGCAATGATCCTGCTGGTGGATGTCACATTGGGCGTCCAGCTTGTAGCGCAGTCCGATGCTGCGACGACCGCCCGGACCGCAGAAGGCGTTACACGGTCGTCAGGTGGTTCAGACTATAACCCCACGACGGCAGCCTCTATGCTGTTGGTTGGCGTGATTTTCGCCTTGGTTCATTCGCTTGAAAGCCCTGTGTGGCGATGGCGCTTGCTGATGATCGCGGGCATTGGAACCGCGGCGGTGGTGCTGTCTTTTGCGCGGTCTGCTGCTTTGGCTTATTTCATCATCGGCCTCGCTTTGGTTTGGCGGTACCATCACTGGAGATATCTTCCCTTGGGCGCGGCGGGTGCTTTCTGCGTGGGACTGGCTGTTGTTCCCTTCGTGCCCATCGAATACTGGGAGCGGTTGTCATCACTGATGAGCGGTTCTGGCGACCCTACTCTTGGGCGGCGCCTTACCTATAACGTCATCGGGATCGACCTTTTTGTCCACCATCCTCTTTTCGGGGTTGGACCAAGCAATTTTGTGCATCACTACACGAACATCGAGTACCGATATTTGCCGGGTCGTACCCTTCTAGGGCGCGAACTTCACAACATGTATCTTTCTGTGGTGGTGCAATACGGATTGCTCGGTGCATTCCCCTTCTTTGCGATGCTCGTGTTAACGTTCAAACAATTGCGCACCGTGTCGCGTGTGCCATCCACCGAAGCGCTGCGCGTCTATGCCGTGGCGCTTAGCTACGCGATCGCAGCCTATTTGCTGGCAAGCCTTTTCCTGCCGAACGAATACTCCAAATACACGTGGCTTCTTCCCGGTATTTCGACTGCACTTTTTATCGTGAATGAACGGGAGCGAATCCGATGAAAATTCTGGTCGTAGTGAGCGAATTTCCAAAAATCACCGAAACATTCGCCTATCGCAATGTCGTAGAGTACGAACATCTGGGGCACGACGCGCGGATATTTCACATCAAGCCATTTCGAGATGGCGAGATCGTCCATGATTTTATGACGGGTCTCGTG
>SWCC01009319.1_pt1 | contig 10569 bp, 4 predicted proteins | sample 4692971 | NCBI WGS metagenome assembly SWCC01 (sample SAMN10267277, study PRJNA491770) | bioreactor metagenome | isolation source: DHS bioreactor inoculated with subseafloor sediment | place: Japan: off Shimokita Peninsula | collected 2006-08 | reverse complement strand
CTGGGTTTTCACAAGGAGTTGTCGTTGACCAGAAAAACAGTGTTCCGGAATCAATAATGGTTGACAAAAATCGGATAAAACAGTTATTATTTTTTGGTTTGAAAATGGGAAAGCTTTAATATTGGCAGTTCATCACCCAGTTTTGTTTGTTCCGATTATTAAACAGTTATTTCATGGCGACTGATCGTTTTACCGAAGAATATATAAAAAGGCACATTAATTTTTACACGTCCGGCACGGTAGCAAACCGTGGTCGGCAATTGTATAAAAGCGGCAAGGTGGTTTTCGATGATTACAATGAGAAAACAGATAGTTGGAAGCTCACCGTTCAAGGCTCACAGAAATACCAGGTTTTGGTAAAAGGGGTAAACAGCAAAAATATACAAACCGGTTGCACTTGTCCTTTCGACTGGGGAAGTACCTGCAAACACGCGGTGGCGGCCTTGCTTTTCGTGTCAGCCAATCTGGGTGACCAATCGATGTTGCAAACCCAAAATCAACCGGTTGTCAGCTTGCCGGCCAGCAAACGAAATCCAGGAAATTTAGGCTATGAAATTCCGGATTATCAGTACATTGATTTCGAATTTGTTAGGAAAAATACGTCGGCCAGTACTTTGTCGCAACTGGTGTACCAGATGAATTATATTTTTTACAATTCTGTTGAGATTACAGCAGAATCCGTAACGTTTATTACCACCAATGCCGATGCGAACGTCCGTTTTTTTAAAGAAGATGGAAAAGTTTACGTCACCTCGCCCCAAGGTGCGAAATCGTCGCAATTATCGTCCAGCGAGGCGCAATCCCTGAAACTGATTGCCAATTCGCCGCTGCCCAATCTGCTGGACGAAGCGTTTAGTGGCCGGATCATGGCAAAACAAGAGGAATGGCTGAAAGACTATGGGCTACCTGAAACGGCCAATTTCAATGACTATTTCTCTTTCTACTTCACTGAAGAACGGGGCCTGGTGTATTACCCGTCGAAAAAGGGAGATGGATTGTTGCCGTTAAACGATAGGACCAGCACTTATATTTCCGGTTTACTGGGGAGCCTGAATACCGATGAATCGTTTCTGGATGAACTTCCGGACAAAAAAGAACAACGGGAGTTGGGATTCGTATTGATCAAGGGCACACGATTTTCCTACGGTCACGGCGATTATTACGATGATTTTTACGATGAAAAAAATGAACGTTACGCGATTGTTCCGATTGTGGGCAAGGTTCGGAAAACGGATTCATCCGTGCTGGCTACGCACATCAAAGAATACGATGGCGTCATGGATCACGAGTTTATCATTAACAAAAGCGAAAATACATCCAGGCTTCTGCAATTGATTGATGAGATGGACGATCATGACGAGTATGATTTCAACCGGATGAAAAAAGCCTTTGAGCTTTTGCGAAATGAGAAGTTTGTGTATGGACTGGCAGAAAATGCGCATCAAATCAGGAAAAAGGACTTGGTTGACATTACGCTTTCGCACGAGTCTTTCGACGTGGTTTTTGAAGTCTCGAAAAACCGGGAATTCTTAAGTCTGGATTTGAAACTAAAAGTAGGTGAGGAGTTACTGGACCGAAAAGTCCTGAAGTCGCAACCGGGAGACCATTATTTTTATGTCCATGGAAATACCTACCACCTGGTAAAAAATGAAAAGGCAGCAACGATCATTGGTGGTTTCCCCGAAAAGGTTAAAATGGTTGCCACACACAAAGATGAGTTCTTTAACCATGTGGTGGCACCCATCTCCGAAAATTTTGAAGTAAGCTATGGACCGGGAACGTTTACATGCGAAACCATTGAACTGGATTTTAATAAGAAGCAGCTGTTTCTTTCGGAACAAAAAGACTATGTGGTTTTTACTCCCTGCGTTGAGTATGATAACGATGTTTCCGCAAGCTTAAATACCACGGGCAACAGACTTGTGAAAAACGGCGATGTGATCACCCAGTACCGCCGAAACTTTGAACTGGAAAACGATTTTCTGGATTCGCTTGCCGACTTGCACCCCGATTTTGAAAGCCAAAAGGGCCGGAAGCTGTTTTACCTGCATTACAGCGACTTCACGAAGGATTTGTGGTTTTACCGGTTTTTTGACCGGTTGCAGACGCTTAACGTGGAGGTGTTTGGCTTAAAAGAACTGAAGAACTTCCGTTATTCGCCATACAAAGGTAAAATCACCACCTCGGTAAGCTCCGGGCAAGATTGGTTTGAAGTGGATCTCGCCGTGAGTTTTGGCGATAACCGCGTTTCGCTGAGCGACATTAAGAAAGCGGTCCTAAACAAGCAGCGGTACATCCAGTTAAAAGATGGTTCGGTGGGGGTTTTGCCCTCGGAATGGTTTCATAAGCTCGAAAAATATTTCCGGCATGGCGAAATTAGAAAGGACAAACTGGAGATTTCCAAACTGCGGTTTTCGGTGATCGACGAACTGTTTGACAAACTAGACGATACCCGTGTTTTGGAGGAAATTGCGGAGAAGCGGAAGCGCTTAAAAACCTTCAACAATATAAACGAGACAAGGGTTCCCACACAGATAAAAGCCAGTTTGCGGCACTATCAAAAGGAAGGGTTGAACTGGCTCAACTTTTTGGACGAAGTGCAGTGGGGAGGTATTTTGGCCGACGACATGGGCTTGGGAAAAACCTTGCAGATTCTGGCATTTTTGCAGCATCAATCAAATAGTAAGAGAGGAGTCAACCTGGTTGTGGTGCCAACCACCTTGCTATTCAATTGGGAAAATGAGTTGAAGAAATTCGCTCCCAAATTAAAAGCGCTCTATTACTATGGATCCGACAGGGCAAAGAATACCTCGGAGTTTGCAAACTTCGACCTGGTTTTTACAACCTACGGAATCTTGGTGCGCGACATTCAAATTTTAAGTGAATTTCGATTCAATTACGCCGTGCTCGACGAATCGCAGGCCATAAAAAACCCGGCATCGCATCGCTACAAAGCGGCTTGCTTGATCAATGCCCAAAACAAGATAGCGCTTACGGGAACACCGATCGAAAACAGCACCTTCGATTTATTCGCGCAAATGAATTTTGTCAATCGTGGTTTTCTGGGCAGTGTGCAGAGATTCAAAGAGGACTATTCAACGCCAATCGATAAAGACGGGAATGAGGTGATGGCCGGCGAACTAAATAGGGTAATCAATCCCTTTATTTTGCGTCGTTCCAAAGAAAATGTCGCATCAGAGCTTCCCGATAAAACGGAGGACATTCTTTATTGCGAAATGGAGACGGGACAGCGCCGTGTTTACGATGCCTACCGCAACGAATACCGCAACCGCTTGATCAGTAAAATAGAGGAAGACGGAATGGAGAAATCAAAAATGATGGTGCTGGAAGCGCTGACGCGTTTGCGCCAGATTTGTGATTCTCCCGTACTTCTTAATTCCGATGAAGTGGTTGAGAACCAGTCGGTAAAAATCAAAGAGCTTGTGCGACATATCACCAATAAAACGGGCAGACATAAAATCCTTGTGTTTTCGCAGTTTGTAAAAATGTTGGGATTGATCCAGGACGAACTGGCCAAGCTGAACATTGAATACGAATACCTCGACGGGCAAAGCAGTAGTAAGCAGCGCGAGCAATCGGTCAATCGTTTTCAGGAGAACGAAAACCTGCGGGTATTCCTCATTAGTTTGAAAGCTGGTGGGACGGGGCTGAATTTAACCGCCGCCGACTATGTGTACCTGATTGACCCGTGGTGGAATCCCGCGGTAGAAAACCAGGCCATTGACCGTTGTCACCGAATTGGACAAGACAAGAAGGTATTTGCTTATCGCATGATCTGCAAAAATACGGTGGAAGAAAAGATTCTGACGCTTCAAAATAAAAAGAAGAAAATTGCCGGCGACATTATCCAAACCGATGAGAGTATTCTGAAAAAACTGAATCAGGACGATATTAGCGAGTTGTTTTCGTAGGCTTTTGTGGCGGATCTGCTTTTCTCGATTACATCCAAACTGTTCGATTGAAGACTTGTGCCTTTTTTTTTTCTAAATTGCACGGCAGTTCGCGACACCATGATTGATCGATCTTTAAATAGAGGCCTTAAAAATGGGGATGCATCCAGTTACGATGTGTTGTACTCGCTGACGGCGGATCGTTTAAAGAACTACTGCAAGATTTTCATCAAAGATCACGTGCTGGTTGAAGACCTGGTTCAAAATGCCTATGTGCGGTTGTGGGAAAAAAGAGCGCTGATCAAACCCGATCGATCGGTGGAAAGCCTGCTGTTTACCATGATCCGCAATCAATGTTTAAATCATATTCGTGACAAAAAACTCCTGGCAGAATCTTTCTCGCTCGATGAATACTCGTGGAGTGAGCTGCAGCATTTGTATCAAATTGACTTTTCGGGAAAAGAAGAAAGTACCCTGGAAGAGCAATTGTTCGAAGCCCTGAAAAATGCTATCGACCAGCTCCCGGAAAGGCAGAATCAAATCCTGATCAAATGTAGAATCGAAGGACGCCGGCAGCAGGAAGTGGCCGACGAATTAGGGATCTCACTGAAAGCCGTCGAGAAAAATCTGGCCAAGGCCAGGATTCATCTGCGGCAGGATTTGATAGCCCGGTTCCCCGAACTTTCACTAATCATTTTGATGCTCTTCAGGTAAATTGGGTGAAAATATTCCACGCAAGGGGGTAGGGATTTTTGATTCCTGGTGTATTGATGATGAAAGGGTATTGATGATGAAAGAAAAAATACAACCATATTTAGAAGGAAAACTTCCGGAAAAAGAACAGGCAGCCTTGCTTGATTGGCTTCGGGACGAAGATCACAGACAGGTTTTTGATTCGGAAAAAGCCTGGTGGTGGAAAGAAACGAAATTGAGCAGAGAAGGACGAACATCCGACTTGGGACAAGTTCGCCTTCGTGAGCGATTAAAAGAAAAGCAGCAAATGCAGCGCTCAGCGCTTTTGCTAAACTGGTACCGCTACGCGTCAATTGCCTTGCTGGTGATTGTTTTGTCAGGTTCTGTATTTGTGTACAATAACTATTTCGATACCGAACTTCAACTCACCCGAATTCATACGGAGCTGGGGCAAATGTCAACGGTGACTATGCCTGATGGAAGCAAAATCTGGGTAAACTCCGATACCAAATTAACTTACAATAACCAGTACGGGATTCAAAATCGGGCGATCCAAGTTCAGGGTGAAGCTTATTTTCATGTGGCTAAGAACCGGAAGAATCCATTTATTGTCGATTTGGGAGCTATTAAGGTGAAGGTGACCGGTACTCAGTTTGGCATTTCCAATTACGACGATCTGAATGAGATGAACGTGGTGCTGGAGGAGGGGAGTGTGGAAATCCAGTCGGCTTCGGATGAGTTGATAACCAGCCTGAAACCTGAAGAGCTGGCCGTTTTCAATAAAAAGACAAACACCATCCATACGTTGAAAGTTAATCCAGAGCAATACACTTCGTGGAGAGATGGCCTGTTAAATATCTTCGAGTTACCGCTGGATCAACTGGTGGTTAAACTTGAGCGGAGGTATAATCAGAAATTTGAAGTTGATCCCTTGATAAAGGATCTCCCCTATACGTTTAGTATTGAAGATGAGTCACTTGCTGAAGTAATTCATTTGATTGAGCGGATTTCACCAGTCAAGGCACAACAAGAAGGAAATGTCATTAAATTGAAGTATATGAATCGCTAAGCAATTTTTGAAAAAAAACAGGAAAGTGCGGGAACACTTTCCTGAGGTCAAACCTGTCATTGGTAGATGACAATTTTATAAACCTTTTAATTCAGTTCAAAATTATGAAAAAAAAATTAGGAATCTGGGGATTCTTGTCTCCTTTTGTTAAATCTCAAACGGGAAGAATTATGCGGCTAACGTTTCTCTTTCTTCTGGCCGGGCTCCTGCAGGTAACTGCAAGTTCATTTGGTCAAAATACGAAGCTCAACCTCGACTTGCAAAATGTAGCGGTTCGGGAAGTGATGCAGGCCATTGAGAACCAAAGCAAGTATCGATTTGCCTACAGTTCGGAATTCATTGATTTGGATCGAAAAGTGGCTCTTTCCTTGCAGAACCAAAGTATTGACAATACGTTGAAGGCCTTGTTTGAAGGTTCAGGAATCACCTACCAGGTATCGGACCGGTTAATCATGCTTTATGGCAAAACGGACCGCTTGAATGCCCAACAACAAAAGGTTACGATTGAGGGACAGGTGACCGATGCTTCCGGAGAGTCACTTCCCGGGGTAACGGTTGCTGTGAAGGGCACTGTGCAGGGAACAATAACTGACCAGGACGGAAATTATTCGTTGAACAATGTTCCCGGAGACGGAACCTTGGTGTTTTCGTTTGTCGGGATGAGGGCACAGGAAGTATCTGTTGCCGGACAAACAGTCATAAACGTGTTGCTGGAAGAAGAAATGGTTGGCGTTGATGAAGTGATTGTTGTTGGCTATTCTGTTCAGAAAAAATCAACCCTGACTGGCGCGGTATCGCCTGTGAATGTTGACGATATGTCAAAGCGCCGCGTCGCTGATCTGTCACAGGCCTTGCAGGGGCAGGTGGCAGGGGTGCAGGTAAGCCAAAGTACTGGTGCCCCGGGAGATGAAATCAATATCCGCATTCGGGGTGAAGGAACAATTGGAAACAACAACCCGCTGTACATCGTTGATGGTGTGCCCACCCGCGAACTAAGCTTTTTAAACCCGGCTGATATTCAGTCGATGACTGTACTGAAAGATGCTTCAGCCGCCGCAATTTACGGATCGCGTGCCTCTGCCGGGGTCATTATCATCACGACAAAAAGTGGTGTGAAAGGGAGATCTGTGTTTGACGTCAATTACTTCCGCGGTGTTCAAAATGCGGTGAACCTCCCCAACTTGCTAAACACGGAGCAATACATGAATGTTGTTGAAAAAGCATGGAACAATGCCGGTTACGGCGGAACAAATCCTTATACTGCCGACAAAGGAAGGGCAGATTTTGCCAACACTGATTGGTTGGACGAAGTGTTTGAGCCGGGCTATTCCCAAAATATCCAGTTGACAGCCAGCGGTGGGAACGAAAAATTGCAATACCTGATTTCCGCAGGTTATTACGACCAGGACGGGATTGTTGTTTTTGACAATGACAAATACCAACGGTATAACTTCAGGACCAATATCAATGCTGATTTGACTGACCGGATTAAAATCGGGACCAACTTGCAGCTTTCTTATGCCGCCCAAGATAAATTATCTTCGAAAGGCGATGCGCCGGGAATTATACGCCATGCTTTGCTGCGCCCGCCGGTCCTTTCTGTTTATAAAGACCCAAGTGACCCTACCTATTCGGAAAATGACCCGTTTACCGATTTGCCGTTTTACCTTCACAATAACCGGGACAATGGAGGATGGGAAAGCGACAAATACGAGTGGACCCAAAATCCAGTCGCGTTGGCTTATTTTGCCGATGATAAACGGTCCAATTTCAAGACCTTTGGCAATCTTTATGGTGAAGTGTATTTTTTAAAAGACAAGTCGCTCAAATTCAGGACCAGCGTTGGTATTGATTTGAATTTCACTCACAACAAGGCATTTTACCGAAACTTTGGTGATGATGATGGTGGCGGCAGCGAAATTGATAAAGGCACGGGCCGTCAAAACCGTCCGAATGGATTGAATGAAGACCGCGGTGAAGCGCTGACGGTATCGTGGAACAATACACTGAACCTGAACAAAACCATCGGAAAACATGCCATCAACGCTTTAGTTGGAAGCGAGTTTATCACCAATTATGCGTCAAGTATCAATGCGTCCAGAAGGCGTTATGAATACGACACAGAGAAATTCACTTACATCGATTTTGGCAGCACCGAACAGGATTTATGGAATGGCGGCTCCGGCTCAGAGTGGGCATTGTTGTCATTTTTCGCCTCGGCAACCTATGTGTATGATTCAAAGTATATGCTCACGGCAAATTTCCGTGCTGATGCTTCTTCGCGTTTTGCTGAAGACAACCAGTGGGGCTACTTCCCTTCAGTTTCTGCAGGATGGAAACTTTCTGAAGAAAACTTCATGGCGCAATATGACTGGCTTTCCGATCTGAAACTCCGGGCAAGCGTTGGACAACTTGGCAACCAGGAGATTGACAATTACGCCTATCTGACACTTATCAAAAAAGACGGTGACAAATATTTGATTTCCAGATACGGGAATTCCGATCTGAAATGGGAAACCACCATGCAGTACAATTATGGTATCGATGCGGGCTTTTTTAAAAACAAATTGTACCTGTCGGTTGATTATTTCCAAAAAAATACCACCGATATTTTGCTGCCCATTTCGTTGCCAAAAATCGTTGGCGATGTGCAGCCAACCATTGTGAATGCCGGCGAGGTCAGCAATAATGGGCTTGAGTTTGGCATAACTTTGCGAAATAGTGAAAGGGCGTTTAAGTATAGCATCAATGCCAACTTTTCAACCGTTAAAAACAAGGTGGAAAAATTGCACCCGAACCTGCCCAGCATGATTGGCCAGGTTACCCGGACGGAAGTTGGACAACCACTGAACGCCTATTACGGATATGTGTTTGAAGGAATCTACCAGAATAATGCCGAAATTGACGAACATCTTTTTGAGACCGCCAACCCAACAGTGGTTCCGGGCGACATCCGTTTCAAAGATTTAAATGCTGATGGCAAGATCGACGACAATGACCGTGGTTTTATTGGCGATCCCAATCCGGGGATTTTATATGGGCTGAACCTATCCGGATCATACAAACGATTTGACCTGTCTTTCCTCTTTCAGGGAATAGGGCAGGTGGACCGTTACAACGATTCGAAAAAGATTGTTGACTACGATACACGTCCGTTTAACTACACCACCGGAATATTGGATAGTTGGGACGGCGAAGGATCAACCAACAGCCGGCCGCGCGTTAGTTTCACCGATAATGGAAGTAGCAAAATTTCCAGTATTTATATTGAAGATGCTTCATTTCTGCGCCTGAAGAATGTGGAGTTGGGCTATTCATGGTCGAACATTCGCAGATTTGGCTTGAAGAACATCAGGTTGTATGTGTCGGCTCAAAATGTATTTACAATCACCGATTACAGCGGACTGGACCCGGAATCAACTGACCTGATGGACATGGGCACTTATCCGCAGTCGCGTTCATTCATTGGCGGTGTTAATCTAAGCTTTTAATCAAACCATAAAAAAAACAAACAGATATGAAATTAAAATATAACATATTCCTAATAGCACTACTGTTTCTGGTGAGTTGCGAAGGTTATTTGACTGAAGACCCCATTGGATTGCTGACACCGGAGCAGGTGAACCTGGAGCCAACAACAACTAGCGTAAATTATTCCGTCAGTTCATCATACCAACTACTGTCAAGTACGTTAAACATCATCGGCGAGTGGGGATGGGATGATGGCACCGTGACCCGGAATGACTTCATTTTACATGATATTGCTTCAGACGATATGCAGAAAAAATGGAACCCCGATGGCGACCAGGCTTGGATGGACCAATTCAATAACTTCAGTTTTGTTGCATCCAACGGTGGTTTTAACGGAACCTGGAGTTACGACTATGAAGGGATCTCACGGGCCAACACGGCAATCAGCTATTTGACCGATGTCGAAATGATGGGCAAGCTAAACATGGAGGCATCCCTGAAAGACCGCCTTTTGGGTGAATCCTATTTTTTGCGCGCCTTCTATTATTTTGATTTGGTAACTATCTATGGTGATGTGCCTTTGCTGCTGACTCCCCTGACTTCTTTTGAAGAAGCATACGAAGTGGCGGTCAGGGTTGATGAGGTAGAAGTCTGGACCCAAATCAGCAGCGACTTGGCTAATGCAAAAGACCTGCTGCCAAATAGCAAATATTCGGTTGAAGCTGAAAAATGGCGTGCCTCCAAAGGTGCTGTCATTGCCATGCAAGCTAAAGTGGCACTGTTTAATGAAAATTGGCAGGAAGTGATCAACTTGGTCGGTGAATTGGAAACCTTGGGATTTTATCAGCTAAATGCCAACTACTTTGACAGTTTTCGTGTGGCCAAGGAATTTGCAGAAGATGAAGTGATTTTTGCTTATGACCACCAATCTTCGCAAACACCCCAAAAAGGAAATGGCTTGTGTGCATTGATTGGGTGGGGCTTTGTTGCGCCCGAAGCAAACTTTGTCGAGGCCTTTGAGATCAATGACCCGCGCCTGTTTTACACGGTTGATATTGACGCAAAAAACGTGAACAAACTTTTGGGTACCCTGGATGGAACAAACAAAGGCAACGACGATTCGCCGAGCAACCGAATTTTTATCCGTTGGGCCGATGTTTTGCTTTGGAAAGCCGAAGCACTTCTGGAAACCGGTAAACCCGCCGAAGCTGTTGGGATGATCAACACCATCAGGCAAAGGGCACGTAATTCGGTTACTGCTACCGGAGGCACAGCGCCGGCAGGCACTTTGCCAGACCGGGACGTCAATGAAACTGATGCCAACGTGATTAAAGACTGGTTGATCCACGAACGGCGGGTGGAGTTAGGTTTTGAGTCACACCGCTACAATGATTTGAGGCGTTGGAGAATCGCAAAAGATGTGCT
>SWCC01009903.1_pt1 | contig 10583 bp, 7 predicted proteins | sample 4692971 | NCBI WGS metagenome assembly SWCC01 (sample SAMN10267277, study PRJNA491770) | bioreactor metagenome | isolation source: DHS bioreactor inoculated with subseafloor sediment | place: Japan: off Shimokita Peninsula | collected 2006-08 | reverse complement strand
CCCATGAGGTGTATTTTTCTTCCATGGTGGCGCTGTAAAGATAATTTTTTATGTAATCTTTCGCCTCTTCGTAAGTCTTTTTCTCAGGCGCATTTTTGCCTATGCATTTGACTATATGATAACCCAGCGGCGTTTCAAAGACACCGGATATTTCGCCGACCTTGAGATTAAAACAGGGTTTTTCAAATTCAGGGATTTTTTCACCTCTGCCGAAATAACCCGTGTCACCGGCGTTCTCAGGAACAGAAGAATATTTTTCGGCAAGAGAGGAGAAATTTTCGGGTTTCTTCTTCGCCTCGGCAAGAACACGCCTTGCCTTCGCCATCAATTCTTTTTTCGGGGCATTATCTTTGAACTCAAAAAAAATCTGTTTTACCCTGACCTGCTCGCCGACAATCATTTTGTCTTCATTGGCCTCATAAAACTTCTTCATCTCTTTTTCGGAAGGTTCCGGGATATTCGCGCGGACTTCCCTGTTTATGAGCTTTATGGTCACAAGCTGGTTTTTGATATTCTCGCGCATCTTTGAAACCGTCAGACCCTGTTTTTTTATTTCCTCCGTGTATTCTTTTTCGGTTTTAAATCTCGCGCGGATTTCGGCGATGCCCTGATCCACCTCGCTGCCTGTGACCTGCATATTTTCCTGCTCGGCTTTAATCAGCAGCACTTTTTCTTCTATCATGGCGTCAAGAATTTCTTTTTTTATTCTCTTCTCAAGTTTTTTTGTGTCGTCGGAGGCCGCAGCATTGCTTTTTAACTGCTCCTGAAAAGGTTTAATCCTCTCGGAAAATTCCGAATAAAATATGGCTTTGCCGTTGACCGTGGCCACAATCCTGTCCAGTATGCGCGATGAAGCCGGAGCCGTCATAAGCATCGCAGATAGAGCAAAAATAATATTTTTCATTTGCCGTTCTCCTCTTTCTCCGTATCCTCCGGCATGTACCACGGCGGGTAGATACTGGGAAGCCTGTCATAATTCACTTTGACATGGAATTTTTTCTTGTAGAATTTAATCAGATCATCGAGTTTCTGCTTGCTCAAAAACTGCACAATTTCATCCCGCGCGTCATCTCTGGTTTTTGAAACAGCGGTGCTTCTGCCGGTCAGCTTTATTATGTGCCATCCGAAAGGCGTTTTAACAACGGGGGATATATCGCCTGTATTTTGAAGATTAAAAGCCGCCTCTTCAAATTCGGGCACCATATCACCCCTTTCAAAATAATCCACATCGCCGCCTTTTTTGGCGGTGTTTCTGTCTATGGAATATTCCGATGCGAGTTTGGAAAAACTTTTTCCGTCTTTTATCTGCGCGAGCACGTTTCTGGCCTCATCCCTTGACGGCACAAGTATGTGAGAGACCCTCACCCTCGGGGGATGCAGATAAAAATCACGATTTTTCTCGTAATATTCCTCAATCTCCGTTTCCTCCACTTTAAGCGGACCCTTCTTGAGTTCCTCAACAACCTGCTCAAGCAGAATCTGGTCTTCCAGCGCTTTTATTCTGTCCCGCACTTCCGGACGGCGGTGAATGCCCTTGGCTTTGGCGAGCTCCACAAGAATACCCTCGTTCACTATTCCCTCAAGATACTGGCGGCGGCCGCCTTCCGTTTCCAGAAAACCTCTATAATAAGTCGGCACATCAAGCATACGGTTTTTAAACGATTCTTCGGTGATCTTGTCCGACCCCACCCTCGCCACATAACCGTCATTACAGCCGGCAATCAAAATCAGCGCAAAAAATATTTTTTTCATTATCCTTACCCTCCGTTACACATTAGCTGATTCTATCAAATGAATCAAAAAAAGAAAATGGGTCACTTTAAATGACTCAGGCGTTGTGGGCGCGTCTGTAATTTGATTTGAATTTCTTTTCCGACAAAGGATATGAACTGGCCGCTTCAAGCTCTTTGTCGGCGGAAACCGGCCAATCGCTGTAATAGCCGAATTCGCCTGAAAGCTTATCCGCAAAAAATTTAAGAAATTTTACGGCATTGCTGTGATAAAGTTTATCGAATTCCGCGGGAATGCCTTTGATGGCGCTCCTCTCGAATGAGGCGATATTTTTGAGCTCACCCTTTTCGCCCGTCATGGATTCAGCAATATCCGCGCAGCTGATAAGCTCGCGGCCGTTCGAAATGTTGACTATCTGTATTCTTTTCCAGTCCATATACACGATATAATCGACTTTAAGAGCCTTGAGTTCCTCGCAGACAAGAGCCATCGGAAGTTCAAAAGCTCCGGCTTTTCTATCGACAAAAGGCGCCATCACCGCCACCGCCTTAAATGTTTTAGGATATGCGGGGTTAGCGTCTTTCGAGCGCAAAAAATTCATCCTGTAAGCATGAGCCGCGATGGGCGGAAGATTTTCTTTTTTCGTACCGTGAAGATGAGGCTTCACGGCTTTCACGGAACTTATCTTCCAGTGAGAATTTCCCGCGTTTATGTATTCGGATATTCTGTGGCCCAACTCCAGAAAATCACTTTCCCTCAGCCATCTCAAATCCCTGGGAATGCGGCGGTTTCTTTTCGGCGTGGCAATGGCTATTCCCTCGCAGCCGCCGTCCTCGTCCCAGCCCACGAGCTGTGACAGCGCCGGAAGCTCAAGCCTTTTCAGCGGGTCGGCATAATTGTAAAGCTCCATGCTGTACATGCCGCCCTGCAGAAAAAATATGTATTCAGGTTTGTAATTACGCCCCGTCCATTCCAGAACCTGCGTTATGCCCGGCTTATTTTCAGAGCCGTTTTTAGCCACTTTCGGGGCTTTGGTGAGAACCGCCCTCATCGTTTTTCCGGTATCACTGTGCGTAAAAGTGTACTCTATTATGTTATACTTCACTTTCTCCAGCACCTTTTCATAGCTGTCATCATATTTTTTTACAGCCACGGGTCTCACAGAAAGAAGTTCAAGCGAAGGCGCGTATTCCGTGACCTTGCCGGCTATGTAGTAAAAAAATTCCAGTATGTTTCTGTCTCCGACTTTGAGAAGCCGCTTCTTAGGAAACTTTGGATTTGAAAGAGGCTGACAGGTCGCCGCGCCCTTGTGCCCGCCGTCGGCCTTTGTGCCTATGTGCTGCATAAGAGTGCTCAGATTTATCGTCTCGTCGTCGTTATTGGGTTTTCTCGTCGTCATTATCTGAGAACCGTAGCAGTAGAAGAAGTAATCCGCGTTATATTTTTTTTCACGCAGAAGATAATTTATGGCAGAGGCCACATTTATTTTTGTCTCGCCGAGTTTCGCGTTGGTAAAAGGCGACAGCGCCGCCATGATTATCAGACGGTTTTTCGGATTTTTGGCGTACAACTTCTTTATAAAAGCATCTCTCTCTGCGGCGTCTTTGGGAGCTGTGAAAAAAACTTTCAGCTTATCCTGAAAATTTAAACACTTATCATAATCCCCGCCGTCGGGTTTTCTGATGAAAAGCATGTGCGCCATATTTGTCTCTGTCCGCGGAAGAACCTTCACGAGCCCGTCCTCATATTCCTTGACGAACTTGTTCCAGCCGGCCGAACTCATTATGTTTTCAAGGGCTTCCCTGCTGTCTAACTTTGACAGTTCCATCGTCATCTCTATCTTGTTGAAGGAAGAACCTATGAGCTTGGATATTTCTATTCCCAGCCCCCTGTCTTTGAGCCCCATGGATTTCGGCCAGAACTGACGAGGGAGATACAGATCCTGAACATGGGCGATGTCTCTCAAATGCTTCAGCCCCGGATTATCCCAGCGCTGCCCTTTCACCATTTTCTCGTATATGAGGTCGGCTCCGCACTTCTTATCCTCGTCCGCCTCGTCAACACCGCGGGGGGCGGCATGGATCTGAACACCGCCTATTATTCCCTCATCTCTGAGCTTTTCAAGCAAAGTGAGAACCTCAGGATTGTAAGGATGATGGTCATCTATGGAAACGACATTAACGTCATTTTCTTTTAGAAAACGGAACATCCTCTCTATAAGGGTGAGAGAAAGATTGTGCGCAAAAGGCGAATCCTTTACGGTGTCGACATCCACCTCATCATCGACTTCAACCTGTTCGTCACTTATATAATCCGGCGAGGCTGGAAGTGCGCCGTGGCGTGCCGAAACGCGGGGCTTCTCCTCCACTTCTTCGGGCACAAGCATAACATGCAAACCGTCGTATGTGACGTTAAGCTGAAAAACTTCATCCGGTGATACGGGTTTGTACAGCACATAAGCCGCGCCGTCGTCGCCTGTTTTGACGAGGGCTGATTTCGAACCCAGCTCATTGCCGTCTGCCGAATATATTTTTCCGGCGCCCCTGAGACGCTCGAACATTATTTCAATACCGGAAACGGCTTTTCCCGTCGTGTCTTCCATCAGCATAACCGTTATAGGGAAACCCCCTTCCTGAACCGGAGGCGTTCTGTAAGAGGGAAGCTCTTCCAGAATATTAAGCGAGTCTTTTAACTTTTCAGCGAACGTGGAGAATTTATCTTTTATGTTTTCATCCTGCCCGCCGGCTCGAGCTATTTTTTCTCCCATAAAAGTGAATAAATTTTTCAGCTGTTCCCTCACCCTTTCGGCAGCCGCGGCAAACTGAGCGGCGTGCTCTTCGTCAAAAGGAAGTTCCCGAAGCTGTTCAAAACCTCTCGCAAGATAATAAACGCTTTCCGCGGCAAGAATTATAAGTTCGTCAGTGTAGCCTATGCGTCCGCGGGAAGACAGATCAAGAGAATGAGCTTTGTCAAAAGCGAGTATCTCCTCTTTTTTCTCGACGATCTCGGACATGTCGTATTTGATATCGTTGTTCATGGCCGCAAGAACTGCCGTTTTGGCCGAATAAAATCTGTCTCCGGTAAAGCACTTCATCAAATCGGTCAGAAGAACGTCCTGCTTTGCTTTTTTATCTTCGTCGCCTCCGGCGTCATCTATGGAGAGCTCCGTAGCGGCCCTTGTCATATCAAGTATGTTGTTGGCCATCCCGAGCACAGGCACATCCTGATAAGCCGTTATTTTAGCCACCTGATTAAAGGTGAGATTAAAAACATTTTTGTATTCGTCCGATACGGAAAGAGCGTTTGACACAATCCACATCCTGAAATCGTTAAGATTTTCCGTGTATCTGTTGATGAGCCCGACGGCGGCGCTGTCTCTGACATGCACCAGTTTGAGCCGCGGCGCCAGAGCGTCAACGGGGAAATCAGGAATATAAACATCGCAGCCGCGGTGAACAGCAAGATGATTTACACCTTCCGAATAATTTATGAAATCAAAATCGTAATCTTTTCCGTACTCGGCATCGCGCAGAAGCTCTTCTTTCAGCGCGTTCTGCGCCCAGACACTGTAAAAAACGTTTGAACTTATCGTGTCAAGGTCGCCGCCGGCTTCTCGTCCTATCCCGTTGCGGACGCCTTTACCGTGGATAATGAATATTTTTTTTCTCATTTTCGTTAGCCATAAATTACCAATTTTGCATTCCCGTTGTCAAACGCATGATGGGGGTCAGCGCTTGACATTTGACATTATAAGCGTCCGGCCTATCCTCACCTTGCCGACGCCCGCCTTAATGCTGTCCATCGCCGATTTGACTTTCGGGATCATCCCCCCTGCAATTACGCCGGAAGACATGAGTGCGGCGGCCTTAGCGGCATCTATCTTTTCTATTAAATTTCCGGAAGTATCGTTTACGCCGTTTACTTTGGTGCAGTATATAAGCTCATCCGAGCCGAGAGCCCCGGCAAGCCGCGAAGCGGAAACATCCGCGTTAACATTGTAAAGTTCGCCTTCCGAAGAAGCTATGGGAGAAACCAGGACGGCGCTCCCTGCGGCGCGCCCCTGCGCATCTGCGACGACGGAAGATTTCACTTTTGAAACATCAACGGAAACTATTTCGCCGACAAAACCGAGTTTCTCCGATTTCTGCTCGCAGGAAAAAACCTCACTCCCCGGGACAAAAACGCTTTCAATGCCGTCCAGCATGGAAGCTATCTTTTTCGCCATCTTCCTGAACTCATCTTCTATAAGCAAAAGCATTTCGGCAGTCGTTATGCGCTCCCCCTTGTAAAAACCGAAAGGAATATCTTCCGATTTCAGCCTTGAGCTTATCTGCACTCCAGCGCCGAAGACAACCGCGGCGGGAAGCATGCTTTCAAGCAGAGAACTGAACTCTTCAAACACACGCGGATCCTCAACAACTTCGCCGCCTATTTTTATCACATTCATAAACTTTCCTCCGAATTCATACTGCCGAACACATCGTAGTTGCAAAGCGATAGCTTTGCCTCACAAATGCAGCCGCGGCATCTCACGCTGCCGTCACCGTTCACGCTCTTTTCCCTATTTTAAATCCCGCGCGTTTGTCGGCGTATTCCGTAACCTCATTAAGAGCTTTTTCCAGTTCTTTCACTTGAAGATCAATATCGCCGCTCTCATCAAAATAAAGCGGCTTCCCTTGAGAAATCACTATTTTATTAAAGGGGACAGGTACCATAAATTCGTCCCAGTGCCCGAGAACCATAGCTCTCCTCGCGCTGAAAGAAACAGGCACAACAGGACAAGCGGTTTTGCGCGAAGCATAGATAACTCCGGGATGAACTTTCTTCAGAGGCCCCTTCGGGCCGTCGGGAGTGAAAGCGCATTTAGAACCGCTTCTGAGTTTTTTTATCATTTCAGCCAAAGCCCTCATGCCGCCTCTGCTTGTGGAACCCCTCACCGGAACATATCCCAGTTTTTCAGCCAGAGACGCCACATAACTGCCGTCTTTGGATTCGCTTATAATAATATTTATCCCCCTGAAGCGGTGAGTGTAGATAAGAAAAAGCTGACGGCCGTGCCAGAAAGCGTATATGAAAGGCTTTCCGCTTTCTTTCAGTTTCTCGAATTCGGGCGAGTTATCTTCTTTCACCGACGATGTCATAGCGGTAAAATAAAGATACGCCATACCAAGCGCCCCGGCCAAAAACATCACAGCGCTACGTCCCGCACACCCCGGCGCACCCTGCCTCGGCGGATGCAACACTTCGGCTGCGGCGCTCTTTCAGCACGCCACGGCGGATGCAACATTTCAGATCCGTCAAAAAAAATGGTTTTACAGTTTTTCATTTTCAGTGAAAAGCATACTATTAAAAGTTCCGCCCCCCGGTCAAGCAAAAAACTCCCCGTCCTTAAGAGCAAAGCCGGATACAGTGCTTTACACTATGCCGCAATTAATTGTCAACTAATTGTTTTCATAATTGTTTCTCTGCCCCAACGCCTCATTCCCCCATCAAACTTCACGGGCGGCAATTTTACTTCCCCGGCAGACTTGCAAGACCTTTGCGCGCTTTACTCTTCCATGTTTTGGAAAATTTTCCTGTTATTATTTTATGATAATATTTCCTGGCTTGAGAATAATCCTTTTTCTCCTCGTATAATTTTCCCAAATAGTAATATAGTGACGGATAAGGTTTTAATGCAAGAGATTTCAATAAATATTTTTCAGCTTCCGCAAACTTACCCTTGCTCAAATAGCAGCGGCCGGCATAGTCATAATATGCGGGATCCTTTAATTTCTTTTTCTGCTTCCGTGCCAGATTAAAATATTTAAGCGCCGCATCGTATTCCCCCGACTTCAAATATGCTTTTGCTATCAGGAAATACAAAAGATAATTATCGGGATAGACTTTTTTGATAATCATTTTTTTGCCGGATTTAATTACTCTCTCATATTCGTTATTATCCATATATATCCTCAACAAAAGCGGATAAGCATCTCCATAATCAGGCCGTTGCCGAATAACCTTTCTACAAGCTTTGGCGGCGGCGTCATACTGTTTATTTTTTTTATATAAATACGCTAATTGATAGTTTATTTCGGGATCATTTTCCTGCAATCTTGCGGCTCTTTTATAATGATGAATGGCTGCTTTATCATTTCCTATCGCCGAATAACTCTTTGCAATAATCATATGCCAAAGGGCGTAATCCGGATGTTTTTCCAGAAGAATATTGTATAATTCAATTGCTTTTTTATACCTTTTTATACTGAAACAAATATGTGCAATCAAATTTTCATATCTTAAGACACCTGTCTTTTTGTGTACGCACAAATCCTCAAAAAAAGCGATAACTTCATCCGCATTACTGCGGTTCTTAGATGTACCTAATCCCTTCTTTTCAAATACTGCGGCCTTTCCCCTCTGCCCTTTATTAAGATAATAACCCCATATCATATAATTCGGAATTGGATTATCCGGTTCTGCCTTAATCCACTCACTGCTGATTTTAAAGATTTTTTCAGGATTACATTGATGGGTATATTCTTCAATAAATCTTTTTTTATAACTATCTGTTTTTTCCGCCGCATACAATAATAGCAATCCCCCCGTAAACAGGAATAACGAAAAAATAATTGCGGCATTTGTTTTTTTCATTCCATCCCTCCATTTCTCACAGCAATTACCACTTTTTTCTATTTTACTTTTTCCCTGTGAGTGTTGCATTAGATTATTTAATCCGCCTACTTGTTTCCATAATTGTTTCTCCGCCCCAACACCTCTTAATCGTAAACACAACAAAAAGCAACCTGCTTGAATCCGTATAGCCATACGCTTAAAATCCCGCCCGCAATTACATTAGTTTTCGTTCGCAAAAGGTTATTAAATCCGTAACTATTCGCGAACGCAGCCTAACTATGGTACAATTTTCAATGTTCTGCCGGCAATCAAAACAACGGGTCAAATCAAGCGGCAAAGATTCCCATACTTTTCGCATCATTGATTTCCTTCACCTAATCAGTTTTTTTAAAATCAATCCTGATTCCAATATCTTTCTGGACGCCATTTCTACCCGTGACTGCGAAATCACCCCCATCGTCTTTCAAATTTGCCCCGACGCTGTATAAAAGCAAATGCTCTTTGCTTTTTTTATATATAAGTTCCTGACCGGAAAACTTGTCCACGATGCCGGACGCTTTCACATAACGGCCTGATACTAATTCGGCAAGACTACCGGGATACCGTCCGGTTCGTTTCGCGAATATCTTGAGCATATTAACCAATAGGGCAAACTGAGTGTAGGTATCGGTTTTATATTCTTTTGTACATAAGCTTGCGTACTTTGGCACCGCGATTTTGGCAAGAGCAAAAGGCCAGACAGGATAATCTTCTATTCTTCCCTCATTTGCGAAAGAGTCATCATATATTTTTTTATACGGCTGCCCTGACTCCAAATCTTCAACTATCCTTGTAAAATAGTTTATAATTTCAATGTGCGTTACCTCCATAAATCCAGTATATTTGATTAAAATCCCGCCCAACTCTCGAAAAACCGAAAATACATCTGTCATAAGCGCAATCTCAAACTGGAACGCCCCGGATACTAAGTTTTTTTTACATATTTCCGATAATTCTTTTTCCAATACTTCCGGGATTATTGCATCCGGGTTCAGCGAAATTATTTTCAACACCGTTTCGGATATTCTTTGCTGCATACTCACGGCAATCATTTTACCTATTAGCCCCGGCTGCTGCTCTATGAGCTTCAAGAATTTAATGTCTTTCCTGATAAAATTCCATGCGTCATCAATCCTGTTTTTCTTTGCCAGGCTCAAAGCGTTCACACACAAAAGCTGGTTTATCATTATATTATTCACAAATTTTGGTACCGGACATGCCGCTGGTTTTTTTGCGGCTTCCAAATAATTTACAGGCTCCCAAAATTCATATTTATCAAGAATTTTTACTATTTTGCTTAATTCAGGCGCCGCCGAATTTATGATCTTATCAATAGCCTTTTCCTTTTTCCGTGTCCATGCTTGCCTGAACAGTTTGGAATTTATGATTTCAGTATTTTCTATCTCATCCCAAACTTTCCCGAAATCTTCCGCGGCATTATCCAGCGACGGATACGCGTTTTTCTCCCCGGAAATTCCACGATGAAAATCCTTTATTGATGTCGGAATACCTCGTTCCCTAAAAACCCTTATCTTCGCCTTTACTTTTGATGAATAATAACTGCTAACGGATAACGGGACTATGACACATATCAGTATCAGCCCCGCAAACCAGCATAAAGTCCGGTGAACAAACAACCGGCTGTCTTTCTGAATTTCCTTATATTCATACTGCTTGAAATTTACGCCCAGCTTTTTCTTAATTGAAACCATTTTTCGGTCAGCGCCGAACATATATTCGCAGGCTTTATTCAACCGCGAAAACTTGATAAACAAAATAAAAAAACCAATCAGCAGTATCGCCAAAACATACACCCCTGTCCAATTCGGCAGAAAATTCCTTAACGCTGAAAAAAGCGGTATCGTTAAAATCAGCAGTGAGTAAAATATCAAGCAAAACGAAACCACATAAAAAAAGCTTCTGAGCAAACCCAGTAAAATCTTTTTCTTAATATTCATCATTTACCTCCTACATTTTTTTTATGACTGCATCAGCGAACAAATTTTTTCGCCCTCCTCAATAAACTCATTCAGATACTTGACGGGGCTTAAATACCCCGGAACAAATAATATAAATTCGTTTCCCGCGCCCTCTATAAATAAATTATCCGTTTTCTCCAGATAATCAATAAGCTGACGATTAAAAACTTTTCTCACTTCTTCCTCGTCCCCCGATAAAAAATATTTTTTTGAAAA
>SWCC01000277.1_pt1 | contig 10590 bp, 6 predicted proteins | sample 4692971 | NCBI WGS metagenome assembly SWCC01 (sample SAMN10267277, study PRJNA491770) | bioreactor metagenome | isolation source: DHS bioreactor inoculated with subseafloor sediment | place: Japan: off Shimokita Peninsula | collected 2006-08 | reverse complement strand
GTTTGGTGCCTGAGCCTGCCTGAGTGCCTCTTGCAGACAGGCGCAGCCGAAGGCCAACCTGTTAGGCGCAGCAAAAAGGAGAGTTGTATGAAAGTGGGAGAATCTGGCAGGTGGACAATGGGCGACTTCAGCAAACAAAGTATTGTGCGCGTCCTACTTGCCCTGAGCGTCCTGCCCAAAGAAACAACAAACAACAAACAACAAACAAACAACCTATTACAAAATTTCCTCTTAAATTTGCGGCACGAAAAATACATTCATCGGGCAATACAAACATCATGGGAAGAGCATTTGAATTTCGCAAAGCGCGCAAAATGAAAAGGTGGGGAAATATGGCAAGGGTATTCACCCGCCTGGGCAAGGACATTGAAATGGCCGTTAAATCTGGCGGTGCCGACCCAGCGATGAACCCTAAACTTCGCCTGCTGATACAAAATGCGCGAAGTGAAAACATGCCCAAGGAAAACGTTGAAAGGGCTATAAAAAGAGCTGTTTCAAAAGATTCCACAGATTATAAAGAGGTGGTTTATGAAGGTTATGGCCCCCATGGCATCGCGGTTGTTGTAGAAACAGCCACCGACAACCCCACTCGCACCGTGGGTAACATCCGCAGCTACTTTGTCCGCAACGGGGGAAGCCTCGGAACTATGGGCATGCTCGATTTCATGTTTGAACGCAAATGCTCCTTTAAAGTAGCTATGAAAGAAGGCATTGAAATCGAAGAACTTGAACTTGAGATGATTGATTTTGGCGTGGAAGAAGCCTTTGAGGACGAAGGTGAAATCCACATCTATGCTGACTTTACGAGCTTTGGCTCCATTCAGAAATACCTCGAAGAAAACCATTTTGAAATCCTCAGCTTTGCCTTTGAGCGCATCCCCAACGACACCAAAACACTTACCGCCGAGGAGCAAGCTGATTTCGATAAAATGCTGGAGCGAATGGAAGACGATGAAGACGTAACCAATGTCTTTACTAATCTGAAATAACGATTGGCAGTTGGCAATCTAACAATTGGCAATGGCATCGATTTTATTTCAGAGGTCGGACATTGATAGGTAAATCGATTGGTGAGCGAGGTTGGTGAGCCTGATCGCCATCTTGCAGTAAGGCGCATCGAACCAGTCGAAAGGAGTTGAGCGGCATTTGCAATGCCGCTCTAATTATAACTAAAGCTAAGAGGAGCTTCCAGGAAAGCAGAATCCGTTGTTGGCGCACGCCGATACCTGAGCCTGCCCGCGCGCGCTAGCAGGCAGGCACTTGTCGAAGGCCTAAACGCTTGCAACAACATTCCTCATGGCTGGCGCAGGTCTCACACACACCATTATCAGCCGCTAAAAATATTCTTCCAAAAAATTATCAAAAACATATGAAATTATTTCACTAAGTGCATGTTTTTATATTACTTTTGTAGAAGATCAAAGTTAACCTCACCAAATCTTCATCCTTATGAAAAAATTAATTACCCTTTTTACGCTTGCTTTTGTAATGGCAAGCGGGCTTCTCGCTCAAACTTTTGTTAGCACCGAACCCGCGATGAAAAATGCCCTTCTTGAAGAATTTACGGGCATTCACTGCGGTTATTGCCCTGATGGCCACGCCATTGCGCAATCCATCCTGAACAACAATCCCGGTCGGGCTTTTGTGATTGCTATCCACCAGGGTTCCTTCGCAACCCCAAATGCTGGCGAACCTGACTACCGCACCCCATTTGGCAACGCCATTGCGAACCAGACCGGCCTAACCGGATATCCTGCAGGCACGGTAAACCGCCATGTATTTTCCGGCACAAATACTACACTTAGTCGTGGTGCATGGCCCGGGGCTTGCAACACCATTATGAATACACCCTCACCAGTGAACATTGGCATGAATTCAAATTACAATGCCATCACCCGTACACTTGACATCACTGTTGAGCTTTATTACACTGCCAATGCGCCTACCTCCAGCAATTTTATTAATGTTGCTCTTATTCAGGACAGCATTTATGGGCCGCAATCCGGAGGTAATGCCGGCAATAACTATCGCCACATGCACATGCTTCGTCATTTGATTACCGGTCAATGGGGCGAAGAAGTAACCACAACAACTCAGGGAACGCTGGTAACGCGCAACTATACCTATGTTGTTCCGGCTGATTATACCGCAGTTCCTGCAGTGGTAGAAAACATGAAAGTAGTTGGCTTTGTAACGCAGGACCATCAGGAAGTACTCACTGCAACCGAAGTGGACGCTGTTGCCGGACTAAACCTGATTATTGGTTCAATGACTACAGACGAACCTCAGGTTAAAAAAGGGTTCATGGACTTCGAAACTACATTTGAAATTGAAGCCAATAGTAATCTTGAAGGAACAACACCTTTTGAATTTACAATTGAAACAGAAAACGTTCCGGCCGACTGGCAGGTTGTTTATATGATCGATGACGTTGAATATACCGGAACTGCTGTGGTTGATCTCACCAAAGATGAGCCTAAGATGGTAATGCTCAAGGTAACTCCTGGAAATTCCCCTGGTTTCGCCGATGCAACACTGAAAATGAAGTCAGTAGATAACCCGACAGCAACCCAAAGAAAAGTTTCAGTTTCTGTGATTGCCGGTGTTACTGATCTGATTGTGAACGGAACAGGTGGAGTAGCTACTGTTACACATCAGGGTGTGTATGAAGATGCACTCGAAGCATCAGGCATAACCAGTTACACCGTTGTGGATGCCGATAAAATGACCGCAATGATCAATGCAGACGCGTTTACCGATGTATTTTCCTGTTGGCTGAATATTTCATGGACTACACCTGCATTGACCGACAACCAGGTTCAGGCGCTCAAAATCTTTATGGACGCAGGGCACAGCCTGTTTATCGCCGGACAAAATATCGCATGGGACATCATGAGCCCCGAAAGTGGTTCACACGGTACTCCCATAAATAAAGACTTTTTCACCAACTATCTTCATGCTGTATATGTAAATGGCGGTTCAATTTCAACCAACCAGTTGAAAGTTGTAACTGGAGACCCTATATTTGGTGATGTTGCTGCGGCCAGTTTTGTCACTAATCTTGGATATAACAATTATGCTGATGAAATTGATGCAGGCCCTGGTGCAAATGTTATTTTCAACTACAACACCACTAATAAACATGCTGCTGTCAAATATGAGAACGAGAATTACCGCTCACTCTATTTCGCAGTTGGAATGGAAATGTTGTCCAGTTCTTCAGTACGCAACCAGATTCTTAGCCTCTCCCGTGAGTGGCTGTCAGACCAAATGGTTGGTGTAGAATATGATGCAGCTGTAAACACGCTGCTAAGTGGTCAAAACTATCCTAATCCGGCCAGCGATTTCACATACATCAAAGTAACCGAAGCAGCCAAAGGCGGAACAATTGAAATATATAATCTTAATGGTCAGGTTGTTGCAAGTCAGTCCATTGATAATTCAATGCTTACCCGCATCGACCTGAGCAAATTGCCCGAAGGTGTATATGCATACAGGGTTGTTTCTGCAAACAACACATCCGAAGCCCGTAAACTGACGGTAATCCGGTAAATTTCTGAAGTAAGAAGAATTCCTTCTTACAATGTTGTATAAGATCCCCTCAACCCATAATTCATGGTATTGAGGGGATTTTCTTTGTATATTATTGATGATGCGTAAAACGCTACACCACCAGCAAGGGTAAAGCATTTTACAAATCTTTTAAAAACTATTTCAAAAGTTTACTTCGATTTATGTACCTTTGTATATATCAAACAAAAGTTAAAAATCATTAAACCAAATTTCATGAAACAACTTTTCTCACTATTAACACTTTTTGCCCTACTTTCCGGCGGACTTTTTAGTCAAAACATCGTCAGTACCCTCCCACTGCAAAAAAATGCAGTACTTGAAGAATTCACCGGCATTCATTGCCAGTACTGCCCCGATGGTCATGCCATTGCGCAATCCATACTAAACAACAATCCCAGACGTGCTTTTGTGATTGCCATTCATCAGGGTTCATTCGCCACCCCATCCGCTGGTGAACCCGACTATCGCACCCCTTTTGGAGATGCCATTGCAAATCAAACCGGCCTGACAGGTTATCCTTCGGGAACAGTTAACCGCCATGTATTCACTGGAGCCGCTACCGCACTCAACCGTGGTGCATGGGCTGGCTCCTGCGACCAGATTATGATGGAAATGTCGCCTGTTAACATTGGCCTTCAATCAGATTATGTTGCAGCAACCCGCACGCTCAGCATCACTGTAGAACTTTACTACACAGCGAGCGCACCCACACCCTCCAATTTCATCAACATCGCCCTGATACAGGATAGCATTTATGGCCCCCAAACAAATGGTGGTGCCGGGAACAACTATCGCCACATGCACATGCTCCGTCATTTAATCACCGGACAATGGGGCGAAGAAGTTACTACCACAACACAAGGCACATTGGTTACCCGCACTTATAGCTATGTAGTTCCGGCAGATTATACCGCTGTTCCGGCGGTAGTAGAAAACATGAAAGTAGTTGCCTTTGTAACCGAAGGACATCAGGAAATCCTCACCGGAGATGAAGTTGATGCCATTGGTGGCACCAACCTCTTTATTGGTGAAATGACCTCAGCGGAACCTCAGATCAAAAAAGGATTTATAGATTTTGAAACCGTTTTTAACCTTGAAGCCAGCAGCAATGTTGATGGCACCACTTCATTTGAGTTCAACCTGGAAGCGGAGAATGCACCCGCCGATTGGCAGGCAGTTTATATGATTGACGGCATCGAATATACAGGCACAGCCGTTGCAAACCTCACTAAAAACACGCCAAAATCCATCATGGTGAAGGTTGTTCCCGGTGCTTCTGCTGGTTTCCCAAATTTTGTGGTAAAAATGAAATCTTTGGAGAACCCTTCCGCACCCGAAAAGCAAATTGCCGTTTCAGTAATTGCAGGAGTTACCGATCTTATTGTAAATGGCACCAGTGGACCTGAAACCACACTGCACCAGAGCGCTTACTTAGATGCAATAGCAGCTTCAGGAATTACCAGCTACGCCATCACCAATGCCAATGTCATGCGCAACATGATCAACGCCAACGCCTTTGACGATGTATTTACCTGTTGGATGAACATTTCATGGACTTTCCCTGCTTTGTCCGATAGCCAGGCCGAAGCCCTGAAAGTATTTATGGATGCCGGGCACAATGTGTTTATTGGCGGACAGGATATCGGCTGGGATATTATGAGTGGTGATCCCAGTTCCAACGGAAATGCAATAACTCAGGATTTTTACACCAATTACCTGAAAGCCATTTTCATTAATGATGGAGCTTCCACCAACAACCAATTAAAGCCGGTTGCAGGCGACCCCATATTCGGAGATGTTCCAATGAGTGCTGTTATTGATGTTTTTGGAGGCAACATGTACCCCGATCAGATTGATGCTGGCGTAGGGGCAAGTGTTATTTTCAATTACAATACCGAAGCAAAACACGCTGCCATCAAGTACGAAGCAGAAAATTACCGCTCCGTTTATTTTGGGATTGGTTTGGAAATGATTGGCAATGCCGATATTCGCAACCAGATTGTTGCCCTCACCCGCACATGGTTGTCTGATGGAATGGTTGGCGTAGAATACGATGCAGCAGTCAATACCCTGCTGAGTGGCCAAAATTATCCCAATCCTGCCAATGATTTCACCTTCATTAAAGTTACCGAAGCTGCAAAAGGCGGAATGATTGAAATCTACAACCTTAAGGGACAAGTTGTTTCCACCCAGTCCATCGACAATTCAATGCTTACCCGTATTGATTTGAGCCAGTTACCCGAAGGCGTTTATGCCTATCGCGTTGTTTCAGGAAATAATACATCCGAAGCCCGGAAACTGACCGTAATCAGGTAAATTCCTCGTTGGGAATAACTGAAATATTCAGTTTAATCCTTTAAACAAAGCCCTTCTATCCAGTTTTATTGGATTGAAGGGTTTTTTATAACCAATGATCTCGACAATGCAGAGGAGCGCGAAGCTAATAAGAGTTGTCCAACGCGCTGAACAACAACACTTTTGCTTTCTCTTATAATTCAGGAGTATTTATTTACTTTTGACGACTAAAGTTGAAAACATTTTTCAAATAGCTGTTATACTTTAAAATATATTTTAATAACAATTAGTTTTATATTATTTTTGTAGAAGACAAAACCAATTAAGCATCTCCAACCTCATGAAACACATCCTTCCACTTTTCGCATTCTGCTCACTCCTTTCGGGAGGCCTTTTTTCCCAAGACATCGTAAGCACAGTACCCATGCAAAAAAATGCACTGCTGGAAGAATTCACAGGGATACATTGCCAGGGTTGCCCGGCAGGGCACAGAGAGGCCCAGTCAATACTGGATGCCAATCCCGGACGGGTATTTGTGATTGCACTGCATGTAACGAGCTTTGCTGCGCCATACGCAAGCGAACCCGATTTCCGCACCCCATTTGGTGAAGCACTCTATAATCAGTCTGGAGCACCAGGCATTCCAAGGGGAACTGTCAATCGCCATGTATTCAGCGGGAGCAATACGGAGTTAAATGGTACGCTCTGGGCTCCAAAATGCAACCTGATTATGCAGGAAATGTCCCCGGTTAATATTGGCGCTGCTTCTACCTATGAAGCTTCTACACGCACCCTCACCATAACCGTTGAGCTTTATTATACTGCAAATGCACCCGCCAGCAATAATTTCATTAATGTAGCCCTCATTCAGGACAGCATCTACGGACCACAAACAAATGGAGGCGCAGGAAGCAATTATCTTCACATGCACATGCTTCGCCACCTGATTACCGGCCAATGGGGTGATGAAGTAACCACAACCACCCAGGGAACCCTGGTTACCCGCACTTATACGTATCAGGTTCCGGCAGTTTATAACGATGTCCCGGCCGTGGTGGAAAACATGAGGGTAGTTACATTTGTTGCCGAAGGCCATCAGGAAGTTTATACCGCAACACAGGTGGATGCCATTGGAGCTGCTAACCCGGTGATTGGTACAATAACAACATCAGAACCGCTGATTAAAAAAGGGTTCAGTGGTTATGAAACCACTTTTAACCTTGTTGCCACCAGCACCATTGAAGGCACAACTGCCTTTGAATTCAACATGGAAGCAGAAGATGCGCCCGCCGATTGGCAGATGATGTATAAAATTGATGGTGTTGAATACTCAGGCACCGCAACAATTAACCTGACTAAAGATACACCAAAACAGATCATGGTCAGGGTAATCCCATCCGCTGCGGCCGGTTTCCCTGATGTTTCTTTAAAAATGAAATCCCTCGTCAATCCTTCAGGAATCGAAAGCAAAGTTTCCGTATCCGTGATCGCCGGGGTTACCGATTTGATTGTAAATGGCACAGGTGGAGATGCAACAACCACACACCAGGGTGTTTATGTTGATGCGCTTATAGCATCAGGCTCTGCGGGTTTTGCTGTAATAAACGCGGATAAAATGACCGCGATGATCAATGCAGACGCCTTTGCTGATGTTTTTACCTGCTGGCTCAACATTGCCTGGACTGTGCCTGCTTTGACCAGCGAACAGGCCGGGGCACTCCAGACCTTTATGGATGCCGGGCACAGCGTATTTATCGCGGGGCAGAACATTGCCTGGGACATAATGAGCAATGAAATGGGTTCACACGGGAATCCCGCCAATAAGAACTTTTTCACCAATTACCTCAAAGCAATTTATAAAAACAATGGGTCGGCACTGACCACTATGTTGAATCCTGTTTCCGGTGAACCAATATTTGGAAATGTTCCAATAAGCAACCTTGCAACCAATCTGGGCTCAAACAATTATCCCGATGAAATTGATGCAGGCACCGGCGCAAATGTCATATTCAACTACAACACTTCCAGTAACCATGCAGCCATAAAAAGTGAGAATGAAACTTATCGCTCCATCTATTTCGCCATTGGCATGGAAATGCTTGCCAACACAGAAGTCCGCAACCAGATCATTGCGCTTTCGCGGGAATGGCTATCCGATCAAATGGTTGGTGTTAAATACGATGCAGCCGTCAACACCCTGCTTAGTGGGCAAAACTATCCCAATCCCGCCAGTGATTACACTTACATCAGCGTTACCGAAGCAGCCAAAGGCGGAATGATTGAGATTTACAACCTTAAAGGCCAAATGGTTGCAAGTCAGCTTATTGACAATTCAATGCTGACCCGTGTTAAGGTTAGCCAGTTACCCGAAGGTGTTTATGCCTACAAGGTAGTTTCTGGAAATAATATTTCCGAAGCCCGAAAACTGACGATTATCCGGTAAATTGCAGCCCAGACTAAGCGATGCATTGAGGTTTGGATGGTGAGTTTTTTGTCGAACCAGTCGAATGGACGAAAAGACGCAAAGAATTAATAACTATCCTGCAATTAAGCCGAAAACAATAGTACTTCAAAGGAGCTGAGCGGCATTTAGCTTCTCTGAGCTCCCTCCGGTCGGTTGTAATGCCGCTCTATTTATAACCGAAGTTGTTAACGAATGCCGCTAAGCCGAAATCTTGTAAATCTTGTAAATCTTGTCAAGAAAAAGTACAAGCTGAATTCTGCATAGTTGAAAATACCGAAGCGGCATTGCAAATTGCGCTTAGCATGGCTTCTAAGGAGCTGAGCGGCATTTGTAATGCCGCTCTATTTATAACCGAAGTTGTTAACGAATGCCGCTAAGCCTAAATCCTGTATATCTTGTAAATCCTGTCAAGAAAAAGGACAAGCTGAATTCTGTATAGTTGAAAATACCGAAGCGGCATTGCAAATTGCGCTTAGCATGGCTTCAAAGGAGCTGAGCGGAATTTGTAATTCCGCTCTATTTATAACCAAAGCTGAGCGGTATCTTCAAAAAATCAAAATCTCCTTTACAGATCCTCTATGTTGAATTAGCTGAGCCTGCCTGACCGACATATTTTTTAACATAACTACAAATCTCGTTGGTCAGTCGGGCAGGCTCCTTCCGGTCGGTTGTCAAATTCCGCACAGCCTAAATCCTGTATATCTTGTAAATCCTGTCAAGAAAAAGAACTAGCAGAATTCTGTATAGTTGAAAATACCGAAGCGGCATAACAACCGACCGGAAGGAGCTCAGCGGAGCTAAAAGCCGCTTAGCATGAATCTTCGTGTCATAGTGGCTATTACCCTCAGAGAATTACTGAAATTTCAACTACATAAATCTTTAAAACGCTTATGTTTATGATAATCAACCTCATCCTCTATTTAGAAAAAGTATAAATTGCATAAACCATAGCCCCATCAGCGCCGGAATATCTACTTTTATCGTCTAAAATGTAATTACCATGCGAGTTGCACGAATTCCTCATGACAACCAACCAGAACAGGGCGACACCCCCGATCTTGAATTATTGAATCCACTTATTGAAAAATACAAAGGGAGAAAAGGAAACATGATTCCCCTGCTCCAGGGGACTCAGCATATTTTTGGCTACATCCCGACTGAAGCATTTGAAAAACTATCGCGGGATACCGGTTTAAGTTTAAGTGACATGTATGGCGTGGCAACTTTTTACGCTCAGTTCAGATTAAAACCTGTGGGCAAACACATCATCAAAGTTTGTCATGGAACGGCCTGTCATGTGCAGAATGCCAATTCCATTACCGATGCCATACAGGATGCCCTCAAAATAAAAGACACCGAAACCACTGACGACAGACTTTTTACCCTTGAATCTGTTGCCTGCCTCGGGTGTTGTTCACTGGCACCGGTTATGATGATAGGCGAAAACACTTACGGAAAACTCACCGGCAAACAGGCGGTGAAGATCATCAAGGAAATAAGGATCGGTGAGCATCAAGTTACTGATAAATAAAACAGACGCACTTTACCTTACAATAAAAAGATATGATTAAAACGCAGGTAATCGTGGGATTGGGTAGTTGCGGTGTTGCCGCCGGCGCCGGAAAAACCTACGATAAGATTAAAGCACTGAAAGAGGCTGAAAATCTGGACTTTGAATTGAAAAAGACCAGTTGTGTAGGCATGTGTTACCGCGAACCATTGGTAGAAATTGTGGACAGCACAGGCACCTACCTCTATGGAGAAATTGACGAAAACAAGGCTTTTGAAATCATCGATAAACATGTGGTACAGGGAAACCCTGTAAAGGAATATGTGGTTTTAAGCGATCTTTTCAAAACCGATGAAAATGAGTTTCTCGACGATCAGGTGAAGATTGTGCTGCGCAACTGCGGGCACATGGACCCGGAAAGCATTGAAGAATATCAGGCCCGACAGGGATATGCAGCGATAACTGAGATTGCCAACAAACCTATTTCAACCACCGATGTCATTCAAAAAATCCTCGATTCCGGAATTCGCGGACGCGGAGGAGGCGGTTTTCCGACAGGTATGAAATGGCGGTTCGCGGCCAACAATGCTTCAGATGAAAAATTCATCATCTGCAATGCCGATGAAGGAGATCCGGGAGCATTTATGGATCGCTCGGTGCTTGAAGGCGACCCTCATTCCGTTCTTGAAGGAATGATTATAGGCGCTTACGCCATTGGAGCAACAGATGGCGTAATCTATTGTCGCGC
>SWCC01000572.1_pt1 | contig 10600 bp, 7 predicted proteins | sample 4692971 | NCBI WGS metagenome assembly SWCC01 (sample SAMN10267277, study PRJNA491770) | bioreactor metagenome | isolation source: DHS bioreactor inoculated with subseafloor sediment | place: Japan: off Shimokita Peninsula | collected 2006-08 | reverse complement strand
TTGAACGCAAATCCGTATTTGCACCGATTCACAATGGTCTTTGACAGGGAAGGATACAGTCCTGATTATAGACGACAGCAATATAATGAATGGCAGGATAAAACCGCTGAAAGAGAAAACGCCTGACCTGAAAGAGATGCATACCGACGGAGGATACGGAAGCAAAGATAATGACAAGAAGTTTGAAGAACTGGGAATTGTGCATATACAGACGGCGGTAAAAGGACGCGAAAGTAAAGTGGAAATAAAAATAGAGGAAACAGCAGAAGGCGAATATGAAGTGTCCTGTCCCCGGCAGAAAGTCAAATCAGAGAAAACAAGAAGCAGATACAAAGCTTGTTTTGATAAAGAAGTGTGTGGAAAATGTGCGCTTGCGGGAGATTGCCCGACGCTAAACCAGAAAAAGCAGCGAGTATATTATTTTACCCGGGAGCAATATCTTGCAAGCAAAAGAAAGGGAAATATAAACACGCTGCCTCTTGAGCGGATGAAGTTACGGCCCAATGTTGAAGCCACCGTCAAGGAATTTGTGAAACCGTTCAATCATAAAGGGAAACTGCGCGTCCGGGGACGGTTCAAAACAATGATGTATGCCTGCAGTATGGGAATATCGATAAACTTTGGAAGAATACACCGCTATCTGACGGTAAATCAGGACTTATCCGAGCTACTGGGACGAATGAAAGCCGGAAACCGACTGTTTTTTAAAAACTTGTTTCAAATTGGTCAAAAAGTGCGCAATATTTTTCGTTTCGACTTTTTTAAGATCAAATTCTGTCAATTGGCCAATTTTGAAATTAAATGTAGGGGGATTGCTTGATGGGGGTTTTTAGAGGGGACTCATAGATAGATAGATAGATAAGGAACGCCAGAAATTCTAATTTTTCGGAACGCTAACGGCGAATTATCCCGTAAATCTGTTTGGGCGGGGACAAGCCCCTCCCCTACGCGTTTTTCTGTTTTCATAATTTCCAAATCTCCTATTTCTTCTATTTCTTGCAGCGCAAGATCTGCCGCTACTTTTATTTTACTCATTTTTTGCCTCCGAACGCAAACTAAAGTTTGCGGCTACACTACGCCCCTGAAAAAAAGCATAGTCCCTGCCCCAACCTCTTCCTGCTACTATTATAAATTACGTTTGCGACATTTGTGCGACTTTTTTGCGACAAAATTGCGACAAAATAACCACCGCCTTTTTTATCGGCTTTGATAAAACCGCTTGACAGACACATGAACGTATGATAATGTGTTCATATGAATATGGAGGAATACGGGGGGAATTATGCGACAATATGTGAAAATTTTTAAAACTCTCGGCGAAGACGCGAGGCTCGGTATTTTTCTTCTCCTCGCCGGAGGAGAACTTTGCGTTTGCGAACTCGTAAAAATACTGGGCATGGAGCAGTCTGCCGTCTCGCACAGCCTGAGAAAACTTGAAGTAGCCGGTCTGGTCAAAAAAAGGCGTTTGGGAAAATGGAAACTTTATTCTCTCACGGATTTTGCCTCAAAAAACAAACTCCTCAAACTTGCCTCGAAAGAAATAAATTTAGGCCCCGCCCTCCTGCGCGGGCTTAAACTCTGCAAAAAACAAAATGTAAGAGCCAAATGCGCGGGAAACTCCGACAGAGAAATCTTAACACCTTCCGTCAGGCGGAATGCGGTTTGCCCGAACGGGATAAAAAAAGGGATCTCAAAAAAATGAGAGAACGAAATAAATTTTTAGCGATCATCGCCGTATTTATAGGGGCCTATTTCATTCCCTTTGACAGCCCCGCAATCAGACAATCGGCGCTGGAAGCTTTCATGATGCTGCGGGAATACGCCAGGGATCATGTTCTACTGTGCCTTGTTCCCGCGTTCTTTATAGCCGGCGCCATAGCTAATTTTATCTCTCAAAGTTCCGTAATAAAATATTTCGGAGCGGAAGCGAACAAGATTTTATCCTACTCGGTAGCGGCTGTTTCGGGCGCCATTCTGGCCGTGTGTTCCTGCACGGTGCTTCCTCTCTTCGCGGGAATTTACAAAAAGGGAGCCGGCATAGGCCCGGCAACGGCTTTTCTTTATTCGGGTCCGGCAATAAATGTGCTGGCTATAATTCTGACAGCGCGGATCCTGGGGCTGGAAATGGGAATTGCCAGAGCGCTGGGCGCGATTGTCTTTTCCGTGGTAATCGGTTTGCTGATGCACTTTATATTTTACAAAGACGACGCAAACAGGGAAACCGACGGAGAGTTAAATTTCGGAAAAGATGATTCCAGCGAAAAACCTCCCGCCATCCGCCACGGCGGACATTCTGCGGCGGACTTTCAGCTCTGGAAAACAGCCGTTTATTTCGCCGTTATGGTGGCGATTCTTGTTTTCGCGAACTGGAGCAAAGCCGAAAGTGTGGGCGCATGGCAATTCATATACGCAATAAAATGGTATATTACCGGCGCTCTGTTTTTGCTTCTGGCATTTATCCTTTACGGCTGGTTCAAAAAAGATGAGCTTTCGGCCTGGACGAATTCGACATGGGGATTTGCCAAACAAATACTTCCCCTGCTTATGGGCGGAGTGCTCGTCGCGGGCTTTCTCCTCGGCAGGCCGGGACATGAGGCTCTTATTCCAGCGAAATGGATTGTTGCTTTAGTCGGAGGGAACAGCCTGTGGGCCAATTTTTTCGCCGCTATTTCCGGAGCTCTTATGTATTTCGCAACGCTCACGGAGGTGCCGATACTCCAGGGGCTCATCGGATCGGGTATGGGAAAAGGCCCGGCGCTGGCGCTGCTTCTTGCGGGACAGGCTCTTTCCCTTCCTAATATGCTCGTCATAAAAAGCATAATCGGCACAAAAAAAACGCTGGTTTACATAACACTCGTCGTCGTTATGGCCACTTTAAGCGGTATGCTATACGGAATAATATGAGGGGTAAATAAAATGCAAAAATTAAAAATCTTTGGAATAGGTTTGATCTGTTTAAGCTGTTTGCACATTTCCTGCCGCGACGCCTCGTCACAATCAGAATCAGCGTCACAGAAAACGGAGATGGCGCTTGCGGAAAAAACTGAGACGACAGAAAAAATAAAAGCGACTTTTATTGAATTGGGTTCGATGAACTGCGTTCCCTGCAAAATGATGGCGCCTATCGTTGAAGAAATTAGAATTGAATACACCGGACAGGTTAAGGTCATTTTCTACGACGTCTGGAAACCGGAAGGCCGCCCTTACGCCGCCCAATACAAAATACGTGCAATACCGACACAAGTGTTTCTCGACGCTAACGGCAAAGAATATTTCAGGCACGAGGGTTATTTCCCCAAGGATGAAATTATCAGCGTTCTCAAAAAAGCGGGGGTAGAATAATGCTGGGATCAATTTTTGACCGGCTTTATTACACACTTAATTCAACGCCGGCTATTGCCCTTTCAGGCGCGTTTATCTCAGGCGCGTTTATCTGGGGAATTCTAAGCATACTCCTCAGCCCCTGTCATCTGGCAAGCATTCCGCTTATAATAGGTTTCATTGACGAACAGGGAAATATCACGACAAAACGGGCTTTCCGTCTATCCGTTCTTTTTTCAGCAGGCATACTCGTCACCATCGCGGGAATAGGATTGATAACGGGTTTAGCGGGCAAGATGCTGGGAGATATTGGAAAAACAGGGAATTACTCGGTTGCCTTTATTTTTTTTGTGATAGGCCTGCATTTGATGGAAATCATACAGCTTCCTTTTGCCGGAACAAACGGAGGCGCTTATAAGAAAAAAGGCGCGGCCGCGGCTTTTATAATGGGTCTGGTTTTCGGAGTTGCGCTGGGCCCCTGCACTTTCACATATATGGCGCCCATGCTCGGCATTGCCTTCAAAGTCGCAGTCAGCAATCTGCCTTACGCCGTGCTGTTAATCCTATCTTATGCCATAGGGCACTGCTTGATTATCGTGGCGGCTGGCACTTTCACGGAGCTGGTTCAGCATTATCTGCACTGGAATGAAAAATCCGGCGGCACCGTAATCATTAAAAAAATCTGCGGCGCGCTTGTCATACTCGGCGGTGTTTACCTTATCCTGCCATAATGACGACGGAATCTATTGCGGCTCTATGTGAATCGTTGATTCTATGTTGAGCTCGTCTCTGACGGCATCTTCTATTTTTGTCGCGCGGGCGTGCGCGTCGGCGAGACTCATTTCCCCCGAAAAGCGTATGTGGAAAGTCGCTTCAATGTGATCGCCGTAGCGGTGGATGTGAAGATGATGAAGATTGGCTTCCCCGCCGCTTTGAGCTTTTATCACGGCATTGATCTGATCTTCTGTTTCTTTTTCCGGCGCCGCGCCGAGAATGGATCCTGCCACGTCTTTTATAATCTCATAGGCCGCGTGTAAAATAAACAAAGCTATCACAATTCCCATGATGCCGTCCAGGGCGGAATATTTTCCGCCGATAAAAACGCCGGCGAGCAGCAGAACAGATGTGACGGCATCGCTTCTGTGATGCCTGCCGTCGGCAATGAGAGCAACGCTGTTTGTCTTTTTTCCCGCCCATAAAGCAAAGCGCGCCATGGCTTCCTTTACAATAACGGATATCCCCACAACCCAGAGAGCCCAGACGGTATAATCCGGCCTTGCCCCCGATATTAATTTCAGGGAGGATTCTTTGAGGCACTCAAAGGCGACCACCCCCAAAAGCGTACCTATTATCACGGCTCCTATAGATTCCGCTCTTCCGTGCCCGAAAGGGTGTTTTCTGTCGGCTTTATGCGAAGCAAACCAGAAGCTGAACACAACAATTGCCGACGTGACCGAGTCGGAAAGCGTGTGCCATGCGTCGGTTTTGATGGCGCTGGAAAAGGAGCTGACGCCCGCGGCGTATTTCGCGCCGAAGAGCAGCACGTTCACGATTATTGAGAGCCACCCCTCAATAAAACCGAGTTTTCTTTTGTCCTGATGATTCATTTCTGTATGATCTCCGCCAATTTTATATCGGGATGATGATAGCGTTTTCTCCCCACGGTTTTCTTTCCCCACTGTATGGCTTCCTTCGGGCACCACTGGAGGCAGGCCATGCACTGCTGACATTTGTGATTCCACGACGGTTTGCCGTTTATCATTTTTATGTTGTCAACCGGGCACACTTCCGCGCACACGCTGCATCCGGAAACGCTCCGTCCGTCGTGGGGGGTGCTCCACGGTGTGCCCTCGCAATTTTCATCCGCGTAAAATTTTTTGTCCATGCCCGGTATTTTCAACGCCATCAGTCCGTGAACAAAAGATGAAGCGGCGTTAATGAAAAAATTTGAAAACTCAAACCTTCCTCTTTCCCCCGAAAGAACGCGATCAGATATTTCCCGCACCTTTCCCTTTGCATTTGCAAACAACATTTTCTGTTTTTCAGCAGACGGCGCCCCGTAAAGAGGCGTATAATTGCCCGGCATCTCCACGGCAAAAGCCGCATCGAGCGTCACGCCCGTCTTTGCCATGCTGCGATGGAGCATTTTGAGCGCGCCTCCGGGAAAACCCCCGTGTGTGGCGACGGCAAAAATATATTTGTCGGGTTCATTGCGCCACGACCCGCCCGCTGCGCCGAGTTTTTTCACAAACTCGGAAACAATGAGAGGCAGCCCCCACATATAAACGGGAAAAACCAGCCCTATCCTGTCGGCGGAAAGATCTATTTCGCCGTTTAGCGCCCTGACCATGGAAAACACTTCCGTTTCGTCCGTCAAAAATTCCGTGTCACCGATCTCCAGCGCCAAATCGCAGGCGGTTTTCAGCGAATTGCCCGTGCCCGAAAAATAATAAACTATCGTCCTCATACGATATTTTTACCATATTCCATATTTTATGTCCAAAAATCAATTGACAAACTTATGCAATCGCCCTATAATATCATAGGAGGAAAATTGAGGAAAATCAGCTTATTAAATCCAAAAACAGCTTTTATAACCCCTAAAAGAAACATCATAAACCTGATGTTGAGCTATCTGATTCCCTTCAAAACCAATTATGTAACAATGGCAAAATTGCGGAATAATGTTACAAAACCTTTCCGCATAGCGCTGATAAAATACTTTGCTGCAAGTTTCTTATTAATTTTGGCGATTACGCCTGTACGAATATTTGCAGTAACACCTAAAATTACCGTCTATTCCACCAGTCTTGTGAACGAGGACACAATGCAGATAGAACAGGGAACGGACAAATTCGGCATGCTGCGGCTTGATATGGTCACAAGCAGTTCAACTGTTCCCTGGACAAAAATAATTCTTGCGCTTACAGGCTCTGCCGACGGCGGAAACTATAATGAGGCTGAAGATGAATACATACCTTCTACTGACATTGATTCGGTAAGGATATACAAAGATGCGCAGTCGGAGGGGACAGCGGGCTACAGAGAATTTTCATCTTCGGCTGATGAGCTGATATCATACGGTCAGGAAACTTTTGGTACCCTTCAGCCTGGTATATGTGTTATTAATTTGAAAAACCCGTCTGACTTGAGCTCGGATATGGAGCAGGTCATATCTGAATCCACTTCCACTTATTTTGTGGCGTTTTCCTTTGCAAATTCGGCGGCTCCAGGAACTACCGCCGGAGTGAAACTGGCCAACTCTTCCGGCATTGAAGCTTTTATGGAGGGCATTAACAGAGTTTATGATTATTATGATTACAATGACAACATGAGGCGGGATGACGGTGAGCCGGATATTTTTCCGCTTGAATCCGAGGCGCCGCCTATTGTAATGACAGTGGACCGCATGATTGTCAACAATGCTCATACCTGTATCTATCAAATGATACAGGGCTCAAAGAACAATGTGCTTGAAAAACTCATTCTCAGTATTGATCCTGACACTCCCCGCGCGGCCTGGTGGAGCGGCCTCACGGTGGAGAAACTCGGCACGCTGCCCAATGAGGATATAGATGCCGTTAAACTCTGGTATTATGTCTCAGGTTCGACCGACAGCGTCGGTAATCCCGTCGTTAACACAACAACAAACACACCAACCGGCCTGCCGGATGTTCTTGTGGCGAAAGCAGAGGGAGATTTGATTTCTAATTATTACGGAGCATTTACATCAAATCCCGTTTTTATTACCTTTGACGCCGACAACTGGCAGGAAATAAGTGTGAGCACTAAGAATTATCTGATAACCTATGATTTGGATCCCTTTGCCGAAGTGGGGAGTGATGCGGGCCTTAATTTCGGCACTCTGGACAGCTTCACGGTGGAGCCCGTTGATGAGGTGAAGGACGAGAACTTCCCCATAAAATTCATACCCATAGAAATCAAGGAATATCCGGACAACGTCACCTTCGCGTTTAACGACAACACCAGTCATATAGAGGACAATCAGATTAATCAGGGCGACAAAAATTTGCCGGTGCTTCGGCTATATATTAAAACCGACCAGTCCGACGCTTATTGGAACAGCATTATAATAGATCAGGCCGGTTCAGCTACGGACGAGGATATAGATAATATTACGATTTGGTATGATTACGACAATGACGGAACATTCAATGAGGTGCTGGATGAAATGATATCTTCCGGCACTTTTCTCAACGGTCAGGCGGTGTTCAACTTCACCGGGCATGAAAACGCGAGGAGAATAGGCCCTGAAAATAATATAACTTACATAACAGAAGTTCGGAAAAAGGGTTATTTTATAGTTCTCAGCATATCCGCCGACGCTCAACCGTCAAGAACAATATCGCTTAAAATAGAAGGCGACCCCGCGCTTGGTTATCTGGGCGTTTCTTCTCCCAACAAGATAGATACTTCTTTCGAGGCCGCCGGAGGCTATCTGCTGCCGTCAAAAATAATAAAGGCATCTCCACGCGTGCTTTATGCGGAAGGCGAGTCTCTTGCCCCGACGAGTATTTATCAGGGAACGGATAACGTGGTGATGATGAAACTTTCCATGTGGGTTTCGGGCTATGAGGTGCCTTGGACAAAGCTTCAGATTGTGAGATCCGGCACGGGCATTGACGCTGATATTAAAGCTGTTAAACTTTACAGGGACGCTCAGGCTGAAGGCCAGGCGAATTACGGTGAATGGGGAGGAAACGATAAGCTCGTCGCTTCAGGCGTTTTTGACGCCAGTATATGTCTGCTGGATTTTTCAACGCCCACAGCATCCATAGAAATTATACCGGAGACAACCAGATATTATTTCATCCTCTTTGATTTTTCTGACAGCGCCACTCCCAACGCTTTCTCCGGTCTTAAGATAAATTCCAACAGCGCTTTTACCGTCGAGGCGCCGCACATTGTTTATGATTTCTATCCGGCAATAACCTCAGTGCAGGCACAGCAGCTCGCGACGACGGACACTCTCCAGGTCATTACTATTGACCACATGGTCGCAGAAGTGACGCAGGGTGACAAAAACGTGTCTTTCGCGCGGCTCACGCTGAGAGCTGATTATCATACCGTTGTGGTAAATGGTATGACCATACACAAAACTGGCACGGGCACCGATAATGATATTGAGTCAATAAAAATTTACAGGGATCTTTACGAAGTGGACGGCGGCGGCGTTGAGGGCGTTCTTGACAGCTGGGACATCAGATATGACACAAATACCCTCACATATCCGGGCCTCATAAACTACGGCAATGAAGTGTTTATTGACGGAATGGCAGATATAACTTTCAAAACACCGCAGGAAGTGGGAACGCTGACTGACGGGATGGATAAGACTTATTTTGTGGCTTTTGATATAGCAAATCTCGCCGCCGTCGGAAAGACGATCGGTTTCAGAATACTCCCGCCCGGAACAAATGCTTTTGACGTGATTGAACCCGATATAGTGGAAGACAAAAATTTCACGACGATGGGCGCTGTTATAAAAGAATATCCCGACACAGTGACGGTATCCGCATGGAGAGATTCCGAAGGAAAAGGCGTTATCCCCGATGAGGTTGTTCAGGGACAGAAAGATATTCTTGTGGAAAAGTTTTCTCTCACCACAAAAACTTCCGAAACAGGCGACCCCGAATCAGAAGCTCTCTGGACGGGAATAATGGCCGGCCTCGCTGGTGACCTGCCCGAAGAATACATTGAAAAAATACTGGTTTATAGAGATACTGACGGCAACGGCGATTATAATAATGATAATGACCGGCTGATAGGCCATTCCGGCGCATTCACAAGCGGAAAAACGAATATACAATTTGAGGATTTGGTAATAACATCTCCCGATATAGTGACATCCTTTACTGTCGGCAAATCATATATGGCTTGGTCTGCTGATAAATATGCGGAGTATACAATAGAGATTATATCGGGAACCGGCGCCGGTCAAAAAAGGACTATAACCTCAAATACCTCGGATACTCTCACATTGTCGGGCGCGTGGGACATGAAACCGGATTCCACTTCGGTTCTAAAAATAAACACCGTTCAGACAATAGGCACAATGGCTAAATCGTATTTTCTCGTCTATAACCTCTCGCTGAACGCTCCGCCTATGGCTGCGCTTGGCTCAAAATTCACATCCCCTTCTTTTTTCTTTGTTTCCCAGCCGAATGTCGTAACCCTTGAAAACGATCTGCCTGTTGAATCAGGAGAAGCTATGGTGAAACCGGCGCGCATAGACATATCAATAACTGACACCGCTCCGGCGGCTTGTCTGCGCGGAGAGCACGCCGTGCCGATGCTCACAATAGACATAGCCGTATCGACAGCGACGATAAAAGCCGCTGAAGGCGAACCTGAACTTCAGAAGATAAAACTTTCGCTGAATTATTCCGGCGGAGAGGATTCCGCTCCGGCCGATTTTGACAATGACATAAAGGCCGCCCTGATATATATTGACGCCAACAACGACGGTATACTTACAAGACAGTGGAACGCGGAATCAAACAATTATGACATCATCGGAGATTCCCTGATTTCTTCCGGTATTGATATATTCAGCGCCAATATCTGCGCTATAACTTTATTAAACAAACCCGTCCTCACCGGCTCTCCGGTAAGACTTTTTGCCGCAATCGACATTGCTGATGATTCAACTATTGATAATTCAATAGGCATTTTAATGCACAACACAAACGACTGGATAACAGTCAATCCGCCGGAAAGAATCATCGCAGAAAGCGGTTTTCCTTTTTCCACGTCTTTAACAAAAATATACAGCGCATATAAACCGGTGGAATTAAAGATCAGCATGCCCAAACCATGGGTCGGGCAATCGGGCAATTTAGAATTATCCATGGAAGGGTATTCTCTGGGAGAAATTTCAGAAATTCTGTATGCCGTCGGAACAACTCCGCTCGCTCAGGATATACTGCCCTATTCTGAAATACAAAAAACCTTAAGCGCCGTGCGGCAAAGCATAAAACCGGCAAGCGTTTTCGGCGAATCAATAGACATAGCGGATCTTTCTCTTAACCATGGTCAGACCTGCTATCTTTCTTTAAAAGTCAAAAGCAGCGTGACCGGCGAATATTCTGAGCCTGTAAGTCAAAAATTCGGCGTTGATTTGGCTTCTCCTGATATACCCGATGGAATCGCGATATCAAATGACGGAATATTATCATGGCTGTCTATAGACGATTCCGTATCGGGAATTTCCGCTTATAAAATTCAGAGAAAGTCGGATACCTGCCCCGACTGGATG
>SWCC01000407.1_pt1 | contig 10604 bp, 15 predicted proteins | sample 4692971 | NCBI WGS metagenome assembly SWCC01 (sample SAMN10267277, study PRJNA491770) | bioreactor metagenome | isolation source: DHS bioreactor inoculated with subseafloor sediment | place: Japan: off Shimokita Peninsula | collected 2006-08 | reverse complement strand
AACGAAGAGAGCGTCTCGAAACCCCCAACACAGTCCACAAACCAACTCGGTAGGTTTCGAGACGGACGCTACGCATCCTCCTCAACCAACCGCGGGAAACACGAACCGACTTCGACAAGAACACCTCCCCACTCCGGCTGGTTGAGGAGCGAACGAAGAGAGCGTCTCGAAACCCCCAACACAGTCCACAAACCAACTTGCGAGGTTTCGAGACGGCCCTCCGGGCCTCCTCAACCAGCCGACGAAAAGGGCACGAAGTTTCGAGACATACGCCTCGCATGCGCCTCAACCAACCGAATAAGGAAGCCGTCCAACCGAACAGCAACCTCCCTCACTCCGGCTGGTTGAGGAGCGAACGAAGAGAGCGTCTCGAAACCCCCGACACAGTGCACAAACCAGCTCGCCAGGTTTCGAGACGGACGCTGCGCGTCCTCCTCAACCAACCGGGGGAAAGCGGCGCGAGGTTTCGAGACGGACGCTGAAGCGTCCTCCTCAGCCAGCCGAAGCATGTCGGGGCATTGGGGCGGGCAACCCGCGCATCCTTGTTACATCACGGGGGATGCAGAAGCGACGTCGGTGACGGCCTCATCCATGCCGAGCGGCTCGCGCCGGCGGGAGCGAAGCTGACGCACCTCCGGGGAGAGCAGTGCCATTGCGGTGACCGCGGTGGCGAATAGCCCGGTTCCGATGAGCGAGGCGTGAACCCCAAAAGCCAGGATCGCAGGGCCGGCGAGCATCAGGCCCACCGGACCCAGCATGAGCGAACCGAGTGCATCGTAGGAAGCCACCCGCGACAGCGACTCTGGCGGCACCTCATCCTGCATGGTGGTCATCCACAGCACGCCGAAGAGATCGAACGCCACACCCAGCATGAACATGGAACCGACCAACGCCCACATCGGAGCACTCAGACCCAGCAGGATCGCCGGCAGTCCGGAGGTCAGCGAGAACAAAGTGGCGGTGAGGATCGGGCGCCGAGGCTGCCAGAACATCGACATCACGACTCCGACGATGGCCCCTACCGCCTGACCCGCCAGAATGATGGTCCACGCCCCGGCACCGCCGAGTTCTTCATTGGCCACGACCGGCCCCAGCACGCCTTCGGCGGCTTGCAGCACCATGATCATGAAGGCCCACTGCAGTACGACCACCCACAGCCACTGGCGTGAGGAGAACTCACCCCACCCTTCAATGAGCTGTCGAACCGGATGCTGGCCCTCGCCGGCGATCGCGCCGCGCTGGTTGGGAAGCAGCACCAGCAGTCCTGCTGCCAATGCGAAGAAGCCGCCGGCGACGACCAGCGCCCAGCCGGCACCGAGAAGGACCACGACCGCGCCACCGCTCACCACACCCAACAGTCGGGATGCGGAGGCACCCATGGCGAGCCACGCGTTCGCTTTCTGTCGAAGGAACACCGGCACGAGGTCAGGAATGATGCCGTTCAGGGCTGGGTAGATGATTCCCGAAGCAAGACCGGCCGTCGCCGCAGCAACGCAGAGCAGCCACAACGGTGTGTGCCCGACCAGCATCATCACACCGATGGCAAGCCATCCCGATGCGGCCAGCACTTCACCAATCATCAGCACCAACTTGCGCGGGTAACGATCTGCGATGACGCCACCTACCAGGGTGAAGATCACCAGCGGTGCCATATTGGCCGCCAGCACGATCGACAAAGTGCCGGCGTCTGCCCCAGGCAGAGCGAGAATGCCGAAGGCCAAGGCCACCGGTGAGAACGCCATGCCGAGCATCGACAGGGTGCGTGCGATCAGCAGCACCACAAAGGGGCGGTTGGCCAAAAGGGCACGCGTTTGACCGGAGGTGGGCATGACTATCGTTCTTTCTCAATCGTTCTGTGACTAGGCAGCCTTCCAGTATGTCATCACCTTTGACGCTTCAACAAATCGCCATCGCGCACACCTAACGGCGCCTCTGGTTGGCTCAACAGCCTGGCGCTAGCTTGAGGACGACTGCCCGAAAGGGCTGGTCATCGATCACACGCATTCCTGGAGCGGACGGGTTTTCATCGGATCCGGCCTGGACGGACTCATCGCTCGCCTTGATGGCGACATCGCCTGGCTCACCGACCCACCACCGGGGCCTCACCACACGCTGACGATCACCGCTGCTGACCAGGTCGCGCCCTTGGGATCAGGGACAGCCCGGCCAGAAGGGGAAGTAGTCGCAGAAGTCCGGGGAGGTGCTCGAGTCGGCCACCGTAACCGTCGATTGCGCTGGGAGTGCCAAGGCCAGCACAGCAATCGCTGCGCAGATCACTGCGAGACGCTTGCTGAATCGGTTCACAAATACACTGTCACCCCGACGACTGCCAGAGCTCACGGCGTTGCCGGCATTTCTGACCATCTGGCCACCGGACACTGACCACATGGTCAACCGCGAGGCTCAACCACTGCCCAGGTGGACTATCGTGACAGTCACCATCGAGGCGCACCCTCGACAGAACCAAAGGGGTGGCAATGGCCCACGGGCGGCGTCCCACGCAGATGAATCACCTGGTCACGCGACTTGTTGAGCGAGGCCAGGTAGAACCGATTCTGGCAGCGTTACTCGCCGGGTTGACCGTCACCTTGAATCTTGCTCTCGGGAAACCCTGGCAAGGCGCTGCAATTGATGTCCTCGCCTGCGCCGCTGCCGCGCTTACGCCACGCTGGCCGCGGATCGCGGGAACCGTTCTCGGCGCGATCGTCGCCAGCTATGTGTTCATCCCCGAGTCGTGGGCAACCCTGGGCGAATACGCGCTCATCATCCCCATCATCGGCACCGGAATGAGCGGCCGGAGCCGCACCCGGGCCGTCATGAGCGTCGCGTACTTCCTGGTACTCGCTGCCAACATCTGGCGTGACACCCCAGCTGATGTATCTCCGATCCCCGGCGTCATTGCCTGGGCGGTCCTCATTGCCGCGTTCTGGTTCATCGGTAGCGCCTTTGCCGCCATGATCGAGGCGTCCCACGCCGCGCAGCGCGCCGAGCTTCTGCGGCAGCGTCAAGCATTGGCTCGCGGCATTCACGACACGGTTGCCCGCTCGCTGACTCGGGTCACCATGGCCGCGGAGCGATCGCGGCTTCGCGGCGTCGCTACCGAGACCGATTTGGCGACGATCTCGGAGGCCGCTGCGCGTAGTGCCGACGAGCTTCGCTGGCTGATGGCCTTGCTGGAAGAAGATACCGAGACGCTGACCGTCACCACCAACGATCCGCTCGACCGCACTCTCAATGAGGCCCGGCAGGATCTGGAGCGTCACGGCTTTGGTGTGACGCTGAGTGTGACCGGCTCACTGAGTGCGCTGACGTCCGGTCAGTCAGAGTTGCTGGGTTCGGTGACCGGCGAGGCGGTGGCGAACATCATCAAACACGGCCAGCCGGACACCGCCTGCGCGCTGCTTGTCGAAATCGGCGACGAGTTGGCCGAGTTGGTGTTCGTGAACCAGATTCGCACCGGAGAATCCCCGCATCAGGAAATCTCACTGGGTCTGGAAAGCGTGCATCAGCGTCTGGGCGAGCAGGGCGGCGAGCTGTATCAAGAAGGCTCACCACCGCAGTGGATCACGCGGGTTCGATTGCCCATCGGCACTCCCGTTCAAGCTCCCGGGCAGGTCGCCTGAGATGGCGCCTGCAGATTCCTCGGTGATCACCATCGCCATCGCTGATGATGATCTGTTCGTCCGTGACCATCTCAGCGATTACTTCGCCACTACTGATGACATCGAGCTCATCGCCGCGTGCAGCGACGGTGCGCAACTGGTGGCGCAGGTGCAGCAGCGCCGGCCCGACGTGGTGCTGATGGACATTCAGATGCCCGCTATGGATGGCATCACGGCCACCCGGCTGGTGTGCGAGGCAGCACCGTCGGTTCGAGTGATCGCGCTGACGTCGTTTGGCGATGACGCTGCGGTCGCGTCCATGTTGGAGGCCGGCGCCGTCGGGTTCCTCCTGAAGACCACCAAGGCGGAGGGCTTGTTCGAGGCCGTTCGTGCCGCGCACCGGGGTTTGGCTGTGTTTCCGCCGGACATTGCGCGCCGCTGGAGCGGGACGCGTCCCCAGCCTGAGGCACCCCGACTCACTCCCCGCGAGCAGCAGCTGTTGAAGCTGCTTGCGCAGGGAATGACGAACAAGGAGATCGGGCAGGCGCTGTTCTTTTCTGCCTCGACAGCCAAACAAGGCATCCACGAGCTCATGGAGAAGTTGGGCGTGACCTCGCGGACGGCCGTGGTGGCGCGCGCGCACCAGTTGGGATTACTCAGCGACGCGGACGAAGTCTGAGGCGCTACGCAGTACGGCCTGGGAGTTGCTCGGGTGGCGAGGATGCCGGCAGCGCAGGCCCCGTCTTCCCAGCCAGAAAATCCAGGGCCTGCGCCTGCGCTCACTCGCTTCGATGAGTCATCTGCCGACGCGCAGACTTCCCACTGAGCTCACCCTTCGGCAAACCAGTCGGACTGTCGAGCAAGTGACGCCGTCAAGGCCCAGTGCTGACTGAGATCAGATCTGCCTGATTGCCTCTCACGAAGCAGTCCGTGAGGCCCATGATCATCCACTTTCACAGCAGATTCACTGATCTCGACGAACTCTGCCCAGGTGGTCAGGACAGTCTGCCCACTTGGGCAATTGCCGCCGCCTGTTCCTAGAGCAGTACCAGCGCCATGACCGCCACGATGAGCGCCAGCACCGCAGTGAGCAGCGGCAGGCGTCCGTCCAGGCGTAGCCCAGCGGGGCGTCCCTTCAACAAGTGGCTGGCCGTGCGGTAGCGCCGATGTGACCGGGCCAGAATTGCCACCGAACCGACCACAACGACGAGTGCCGGCAGCAGTGACCAGGCACCCCAGGAACCCCAGGTCAGCCGGGGAGACGCCAAGCCCAGCCCGAGCAGGGCCAGCGCGGTGCGCTGCCACGCCAAAGCGGTACGTTCAGGCTGCAGCCCGGCCGGGGTGGTGGCGGATTCGCTCACCGGATCACCAAACCGAGCAAGGCCAGCACGCCGGCGACCACCAGAACCGCAGGCAGCACCACGACAAGCGGGCTGAATGGCAACGGACGCTCTTCGCGGAGGGCGGTTTCGACCTTGGCCCAGCCGAACCAGGCTTGAACCGGGCAGGCGATACCGCCGAGGATCAGCACCACCGAAGCAGCCAGGCGAAACCCGGGATTCAGGTTCAGCGCCAGGGATTCCAGCCCGACCCCGACCGAGATCAGCGCCAGCGCTACCCCGATCCAGGCCAGAAAAGTGCGCTCATTGGCCAGCGTGAACCGGGCGTCCGGCTCGGATCCACGGGAGTAGACCGACCGAGGAAAGCGCTCGCGGCTCATGGGTTTCTCCGGATCAGGGGATGCTGCTCCAACTACTGTCAGCCTAACCACCTCGGATCACCCTTCTTGCGGGTTCCGGTACGACTTCCGGTAGCCAAAGCTCCGATACCGAGACTGGCCCGGGAAATATTCGTTCCACGCGCTCATCGCGCAGGTGGATGGCTGCTGGTGAATCCCTACCAGGTCACACATCATGTGCAGCCGCACCTTCGGCTTGTTTCGCTGCGCTGGTCCACGCTGCAACGACAGCGTCGTATGCCTGCGTCGGGCCGACTTGGAGAATGCACTGGTGACCGAGAGCGTCTGTCCACTCCTGTTCAGTCGGTGGCTTACTCGGGAATACGGACTGGTTAGGGAAGCTGTTGGACGGTCCGCAGCGCCGGTAGAGGAAGGCTGCCTCAGCGGTGATGTGACCAGCCTCAGCGAGTGCCCATAGGTCGTACAGGTCACGCGGAGCATTCCTGCTGGTGTCGCACCAAGCCACAGTCTTCGCGCCGACGAAAGACTCTGCGGTGTAGGTGTTCAGTGCGATGTTGGGCAGTGCGGTGTACCGCTGGGAGACCTCTGACTGCTGGTGAGGCCAGGTGGTGTAGTTCCGACCATCGATCAGCTGCATTTTGAGCTGGACGCCGCCGATCCGGTAGATGCAGGCGGTGGTGTCGTTCTGCGTCCGCGACAACCAGGGGTCGGCTTCGATGACGCCGAAGTTGCGCTCCAGGGCGCTCCGGAGGGCGTTGTCGATGATGGCAGCTACGCCCTTGCGTGGCCCGACCGAGAGTAGATCGATGTCCTCGCTGAGCCGAAGCCCGTCGAGGATGGTCCTGCTCAGCGCGGTACCTCCGTAGAACACGAACTTCTCTGCGTGCGGAGCGAGAGCATCCAAGACGTGAGAGATGACGAAGTCGTGTTCGATCTGATCTCTAGCCACGCCGAAGTGTGCTTGCAGTGCCACCGCATCCGCCTCGGAAAGGACATACCGGGAACCAAGCTCGACCTTTGCCTCCGCCCGCGCATGGCGAGCCCATCTCGCTTGCCGGTCGCGCGGCTTTCCGTCGCTGGTGCTCACTGTTCGCCTTCGGTCTCTTGGATGAGCTTTCTGAGTTTCAGCTGCAAGGCGCGCGTGCGGTCTGCGGCGAGCTCTTGTATGCGGTTGAGGTCAGCCCTGGCCACGAATGCCCGCGCCGCCGCGTCGGCCTGCTGCGGCACACCGCCTAGGCCAGGGCGGTCGAGCAGGTCCAGCAGAGTCTGTTCGGGGGTGGTGACCAAGAACCCGCCGAGGTCTGTGCGCTCATAACGCGCGTCGAGCTTGCTGACGTCGGTGGTGGTGAACACGATTCGGCCGCCATCGGTCATGGTGACCGGCCGGTGTTGTTCGGGTACAGCGATGACTGTCACTCCGAGCGCGCGGGGAATGGCGTGGTGGAAGCGGGCGGCGCCGAGCCCGTACAGGACCGGCACTCGGTCGGCGTACTGGGCGGTCGCGTACGCCATGGCGGCCTCTTCGAGCCCGGGGCGCCAGTGATGCCCGGGTGGAATGCCATCTGGCTTGGCGGTGTAGGTTCCCGGTGCGATCTGGACCAGCAGCCCGGCGTCCCTCATATGCACGAGTTCCTTGCGAGGGTTGGCGTAGACGTCTTGGAGCATTACGGGGCGCACAGTGCGCAGCGGAGCGCCTGCGATCTCGGTCCGCACGCCTCGGGTTCGACCCATCACTGCCTCCTCGAATATGCATAACGCTACTCCACAGGTAGCGATTTGCATACATATCGGATCTAGGTACCCTCAGCGTTCGCCTGATTCGCCCTTCGTCGGGAACAAGACGAAGCCGACGCGGCTATCTGCTGAGCCCCCATGAGCGCTGCTGCACATGGTTGACTACCGACATGGCAACCCGCGCCGACACCATCACGCTGATCTGCGACCTGCTCGATCCGCTGCCCATCACCACCAAGAAGATGTTCGGCGAATACGCGCTCTACCTCGAAACCAAAGTGATCGCCTTCGTCACCGACGACGTGCTGCGACTCAAAGTCACCTCGGTCACCGACGACCGACTCACCGACGACCTGCTCGGCGAGGCCTACCCAGGATCGAAGGACTACTGGTGCATCGAGGTGGACCTACTCGAAGACCGCGACTGGGCCATCAACCTCGTCCAACGCCCCGCCGAGGCACTGCCCGTCCCACCACCGAAGAAGCCGCGCAAGCGGAAGACCCCGTCCTGACGGAAAACCTGCGCCCTCGCAGGCCGGAGAAAGGTCCGCACCGGAAATGCGCTACGGAGACATAGGCGCCAAGTATGCCGAAGAATCTTCGAGCGACACCTCGTAGTGCAGTTCTCCTGCCACGCACGCGTAGTAAGTCTGTCCCAAGCCGTCGGGGTCATCGATCCGACGACACCCTTCATCAGAAAACTGAACTGCGGTTGGTGGCTCCCTACCTTCCGAAAGGGCCATGCGGAATCCCCTCATAGTGCCATCATCGCATCCATCAATTGGGTATTTGAGCTCATACATTGGGAACGAAGCCAAGAAGGAGTCCTTATAAGCCACCAATTGATCGGTAACTAGTGAGCATGAATACCGGTAGCGCTCCGCCACGAAGGTAGTACAACCAGTAGCACTCAGCGCTAGGGCCATGGAAAGAGTAATTGCCATTGCGCGGTTCATATTCGTTTGAACCCTCCCTCGTCGTATAAGCCGTTTCCGATGAATTTCACGGTGGCCATGAAGTACCTCAGTCTGCCGAGACTACTTGACGAAGCCTTTCGCGCAAGACTCCAGGCTGAAATGAGATATATGACATTGCGCCTATACCACCTCCTACTTATCTTGTTGTTCGCCAAGTCCCGCGCAGAGTCAGCCCCACCATCGAATCTCAGCAAATCCCAGTCATGAGCATTGCCTATGCGTCGGGCCATCCCTACGCCAAGAAAGAACGAGAGCGTGACCTGCCATGTGAAATGCCGAACAGCATTACCGCGGTTGGACTCCGACGCAACTAGGCGCAACGCCTCCCTTGAGATGAGCCCTGCTATTCCACAGTAGCTCCCACAGGCACGAGCCTCCCGCAGATGTCGCTGAACTCGATGCCACCAATCTTCCTTCTGGCGACCGGATGTGTCACGGCTGTAGATGGGGTCTGTTGGGTAGGTGTAGCGGTTGTCGTTACCACCGGCGACGGGGTCGATGGACAGGAACCTGCCAGTGACCGGGTTGTACAGACGTGCCCCCATCAAGGTGAGTCCAGCCAGAACACTGCCGGTGTCACGCTGTTTAGCACCCAGCCACCCGTAACGCGGCTGTGCTCTAGTGGGGTTTGAGGCTTGGCCGTACTCGTCGGATTCGGTATAGCTATCCACACCCGACAGGCCCACAGCGGCTGTGGCGACAATGTCACCGTGAGGGTTAGCGAACTCGATACTGACCGTTCCCGTATCGTCGATGCGCAACCCTAGATCACCGGTCAGACCAGCCAGACACCGCTGCCAAGTCGTGGCCCACGAGGAAGACGACGACTCACACAAAGTCCGGACCTAACCACGGGGGCGGGCCATTGGGGTACCCGCGGCCGGCGGAGGTCCGAGATGCAGGACGCCAGCAGTCTACCTACGGGTGCTTCAGCTTCACCTGGCTAGACTTCGGGTTTTCCACGAGCGCCGAATGGTCTTCCAGACCCGCCCATTCTTGGTGGTGTCATCAGCACGGCAGTGCGACCGCCCAATTCTGAACAGACCGCCGATGCGAGCAGCGGAACATCAGAATGACGGACATCCGAAGTCGGACCGCCAATGGCGAAGAAACTCGGCGCGCGCTTCAATCCCGCCACTGAAGCCCACTTGGTCGTCGCCGACGTCCCTCAGGTTCACCGCGAAGGAGCCAAAGGTTCCACCTTCCTCGGCGTAATCAATCAGCAGTGGCGACGATGTGTCCAAGTCTCCACCTGCCGAGACTTCATAACCAGGAACAACCTCCGCAAGTATCGGCAACGACTCCTGCGGATCGATGGCGACCGCCTCCCAGAACGCTCCGCGTTCCATGCTCCCTACCTGTGTCACGCGTACCTTCGTGAACTTCAGGTCGCAGTAGTTTTTCAGCACAGGCTGGCTGTCGACAAGAACGTACCCGCGTTCGTAGGGATGAATCGGCGCAATCCCGACGCACCCTTGAAGCATCAACACCAGCGTCAAGACGGCCGCAGTTGCGAATCTCAACTGTGACAACCTACGTAGCCTCCATCTGCGAGCCCAGCAGCCTTCTCAAATGAGTTTCCACAGTAGTATGTACCAGTTGTGGCATAGCTGTAGGCCGCTTGTGCACCGTCTCATGCCTAATTAGTGCGGCGTAACTCGCTGCGGATCTGCTCTTCCGCGGGTGCACGGTGGTGTAGAGAGTATTGCCATAGGTAGTGCCACCTTGCTGGCGCGCCCAGTCGCCCGATCCACCGAAGCACACACGTAGACCTGAGTGTTCCTTATAACAGGTTCCGCCATTCCTTCTGGCGCGCGCTCTCCTCTGTTTCCCGAGTTGATTGGCATACGCACGGTTGATCTTCTTCCCGCGTGCCAATGCGAGTGCCTTCAGCACCCCGAGAACGCCCAACATGAGGCTGACCAGTGCGAGCAGAATCCGACGGATCACCTTGCACCCCCCGCTGTGAGTCGCTCCAACTGGGCGACCGGGTCCCACCCGGCAGGCCTGGGATGGAGCGGTTCACTATCCCAGGGCATTCCACGGTCGATCCAGAGCTGGCGCCATGAGTCGTAGCTGTAGCCAAGGTCGTCGTCGGTGACGCCGAACTCGAAGCCGCAGCTCCAACAGATCTCGTACGAGCCCCCGCTTGCAGTCCGGGCTTCCTCAGACAGACCCGGATATCCGCAAACGGGGCACGTGTAGGTGTTGGTGTTTGTCACCGGAGAACCCCCGGCTGTCGCGCCCAGTACGTGGGACTCGTGGGTTTGAAGAACGTCTTCGTCATCCCGTTTGGAGCGAACGAACCGAATGTGTTGGTAGCTGGATCGAACATTCGAATCGTCCCATCGGAGGCAATTTTTGTGGGGAACTGTTGTGCCCCGCCTCGCTGGAAGAACTCGGAAGCCATCGAAGCGTAGTCGTCAGCCGACTTGGCACCGAAGTCCGCCCCGTGCCGTGCGAAGTGGTCATCCAGTGTCTTGAGGTTGGCCCAGCTGTCCTTCGTGGAGAGGCGGATTAAGTCGTCTGCTGTTTTTGTGGTTAGGTTTGCCTCGTAGCGTAGCGCGGCGCTGCCTACCGCGGCACCAGCAG
>SWCC01001006.1_pt1 | contig 10624 bp, 9 predicted proteins | sample 4692971 | NCBI WGS metagenome assembly SWCC01 (sample SAMN10267277, study PRJNA491770) | bioreactor metagenome | isolation source: DHS bioreactor inoculated with subseafloor sediment | place: Japan: off Shimokita Peninsula | collected 2006-08 | reverse complement strand
CGAAAGCGAAGAACGCTTTCGCGATGTCGCCGAGGCGGCTTCCGACTGGATCTGGGAGACCGATGACCAGGCGCGGCTGACGTTTCTCTCCAACCGCTTTCGGCAAATCACCGGCCATGAACCCAGACAGTGGCTAGGCCGCCCCTTGCTGGAGCTGCTGATTTCCGACAGCGCAGCCCTGCACAGCTGGCTCGAAGCACCGGAGATTACGCCGCTGCGCAGCAGCTATCGGGCAGCAGACGGTTGTGAGCGCTTTTGCCGGCTGGCGGCCCGCAGCATTCAGCATGACGGCAAGCTGGTCGGCTACCGCGGCACGGCCAGCGACGTCACCGAGGAAACCAAGGCGCAGGCGCGCGTCCAGTACCTTTCGCAGCACGACCCGCTGACCGGCCTGCCCAACCGCAGCAGGTTGCGTGACTACCTGGAGCAGAACCTGGCATCACTGCGCAGCAGCTCGACGATGACGCTGCTTTACATCGATCTGGATCGTTTCAAGCCGGTGAACGATACCCTCGGCCATGCGGCCGGTGATGAGGTACTGATGGGCGTAGCCTCGCGGCTACGCGAACGCACACGCGACGGCGATCTGGTGGCGCGCCTGGGTGGTGACGAGTTCGTCGTCGCGCTGCATCGCATGAGCGAAGACGAAGACATCGACCGGCTATGCAACCGCATCATCGAGGCGCTCAGCGCGCCGTTCGCCTATGAGAACCATCAGATCAGTATCGGCGCCAGCATCGGTGTGGCTCTGGCGCCTATGGATGCGACCCAGGCCAATGAACTACTGCGCTGCGCCGACATCGCCCTGTATCAGGCCAAGGATGCCGGCCGTGGAACCTGGCGCGCCTATGGGCGGGACATGGACCAACGTCTGCATGAACGACTCAGGCGCGAGGAGCAACTGCGCGTTGCGATCGCCGAACAGCACCTGGAAGTCCATTACCAGCCGCGCTACCTGAGCCAGGGCATGCGGATCATCGGCGCCGAGGCGTTGGTTCGCTGGCATCATCCCACCCACGGCCTGCTGCTGCCCGAGCAGTTCATCCCGCTGGCCGAAGAAACCGGCTTGATCATCCCGCTCGGCCGCTGGGTCTTGCAGCAAGCTTGTCAGCAGGCCGCCACCTGGCCGGTCGATATGGTCGTATCGGTCAACCTCTCACCGCTGCAGCTGCATGACGACCGCCTGCTGGATGAGATAAGCCAGGCACTGCACGAGAACGGCCTGGCGGGCGAGCGCTTGGAACTTGAGATCACCGAGAGCGCGTTGCTACAGGAAACCCAAAGCACACTGGACCTGCTCAAGCGCATCAAGGCGCTCGGCGTACACCTGGCCGTGGATGACTTCGGCACCGGCTACTCGTCGCTGACCAGCCTGCGCCACTACCCGTTCGATGTGATAAAGATCGACAACAGCTTCGTGGCCGGCATCGAACAGTCGATGGAAGATCATTCCATCGTGCGCGCCCTGATCGAGCTGGGCCGAGGGCTGCAGATGCGCGTGACTGCCGAAGGTGTGGAAACCGAAGAACAGCTGCGTTTGCTGACCGATGACGGATGCACCGAGGTGCAGGGTTTTCACATGAGCCTGCCCATGCCCGCCGAGGAATTGAGACGGTTGCTTGCGGGTGCCGGCTGATGTCCATTGATACGCCGCGCCTCGTCACCGAGGTGCCTGAGTTCAGCGCTTGAACTCGAAACGGATTTCAGCTCCATCGATCAACGCCTCGTCATCGTTCTCGCCCGATATGAGGCGGCCGCCGATCTGCATCGACTGAGACGCCTTGCCGTTCTCGAAAAGCGGCGGCAGCAGCCGCGCAGCCTCTGCACTAGGAACGGGCATCAGCTCCTCGACGAGTTCCTCCGGCAGGTGCAGATCCAGTTCAGGCTCGGCAAGCTGAACCTCCTTCTCTTTCGGAGGCGCAGGGCGCTTGGCTGGAACAGGCCGCGGTTCAGGTTCAGGTTCAGGTTCAGGTTCAGGTTCAGGTTCAGGTTCAGGAATTTTGATCTGCACGTCTGGCAAAGCCGGATCAGCAGATTCCTCGGGTGCCGCCAGTTCAATTTGCAGATCCGGCGGCGCCTCGGCAGGCTCGGAGACAACCGGAGCCTGCGCCGATGGCTCGCTTGGCGCAGGCACAACCTCAGGCCCGGACCTCGAATCATCATCACCACATCCGCCCAGCAAGGCCAACAATAACAACAGCACCAGCGGCCTTTGCATGGGGACGTACCTCAGAACTGCGGGGGTAGAAATACTATTGTGCGTCCCGGCACAGCTCCAAAGCCAGCTGCCCGAGTGTACGCAGCGCCCGCTCGGTCTCGTTATTCCAGGGGAGCCCACAATTGAGACGAATGCAGTGGTTGAATTGTTCAGTGTTACTGAAGATCAGCCCCGGCGCGATGCTGATGCCCTGCTCCAGCGCCCTCACGTGGAGGTCCTGCGTATTGACCCGCACCGGCAGGCTCACCCAGAGAATGAAGTTGCCCTTGGGCCGCGTCATCTGGGTGCCTTCCGGAAAATAGCGTTGTACCGCCAATTGAAAGGCGCTGAGGTTCTTGCGGTACTCCTGGCGAATCGCTCGCAGATGCCGGTCGTAGCCACCGTTCTCGAGATAGGCAGCCACCCCCATTTGCGTCACGCTACAGGCGGAGTGGGTACTGAACGTCTGCAACCGCTCGATCTCCGGCTGGTACCGACCGGCAATGACCCAGCCGATCCGCACGCCCGGCGAAAGCGTCTTGGAAAAGCTCGAGCAGTAGATAACCCGCCCCTCACGGTCATTGGACTTTAGCGCCTTGTACTGATCCTGCTCGAACATCAGCTCGCCATAGATATCGTCTTCGACAATCTGAATGTCGAAGCGCGCCGCCAAGCTCAGCAGCTGCTTCTGCCGATGGTCAGGCATGCTCACGCCCAGCGGGTTGCTCAGCCGCGCCGTCAACACCAGCGCCTTGATCGGCCACTGCCCCGCTGCCAGCTGCAACGCCTCCAGACTCATTCCGGTATCGGGATCACTGGGGATTTCGATGACCTTGAGTCCGAGCAGATCGGCCAACTGCAACAGCCCATAGTAAGTCGGTGACTCGGCCGCAATCAGATCGCCGGGCTTGGTCAGTACGCGCAGAGACATCTGCAACGCGTCGACACAGCCATGGGTAATGACGATCTCACTGGAATCGACCACCACCCCCGCGTCGCGCATGCGGATCGCGACCTGGCGGCGCAACGGCTCGTAACCTGGGCTGAACATGTAGCTGAACGCCCGAGGGCTCTGAAAGCGCGTGACTTTGGCGAGCTGCTGATGCAGCGCCCGCACCGGCAGGTAATCGACATGGGGCACGGCTGCGCCCAGAGGGATCAGGCCCTCGCGGCGTGACTCGCTGAGTACCTGATTGATGATGCTGCTGCGAGTGACCAGCGTCGGCCTCTCGACCTGAGCGATATCCGGCGTCGGCGCAGTAAGAACCGGTGTCTGGTGAACATAGAAGCCGGATTGCGGACGCGCGCGGATCATGCCCTGATCCTCGAGGTTGGCGTACGCCTGCAAAACCGTCGCATGGCTGACGCTGAGCTGTCGGCTCATCTTGCGCACAGAAGGCACACGCTCGCCGGGTCGATAGACGCCCCGCCGGATGTCCTCGGCAAGCTGCTGGGCAATGCGCTGATAGAGCAACAGATTGGTCATTTCGTCGGTCTCCTGCCAACTGAACCGTAACAGTAGCTCAGCAAGCCCGAACGAAACCAATACAGTTGCGCTGAGTGTGGGCGAAACAGTCGACGTAGCGCTTTCTCGCTAGCGATCAGGGCCGAGATTGCCTTCGGCGTCGGAGAACAGGATTTCGACTCGACGGTTCTGCGCGCGGCCCCGGGCCGACGCGTTCTCGGCCAACGGGAATCGCTCGCCGTAACCGCGCACCTCGATACGCTCGACCGCGATACCCAGATTCACCAACAAGTCGGCCACGGTCTGCGCCCGGGCCTGGGACAGTGCGAGATTCGCTTGCGGGTCGCCGCGACTGTCGCTGTAACCCTCGATGCGCACCTTGCGCTGCGGATTGAGTTGGAGGAAGTGCACGAGCTTGAGCAAGGTCCGGTTGGCGGAGCTGTTCAAACTGGCACTGCCGGCATGGAACAGCAGGTCGCCCAGCGTCATCACCATCCCGCGATCAGTCTCGCTCGCCGCCAGGCTCATCATCTGATCTTCCAGCCACCGTCCCTGCTGTTCGACCGTCATCAACTGGGCGTCCTGCAACATGCGGCGCAGCCGGTCACGCTCCATTTCCAGCCGGGCAACCTGCTCCTGATGCTGCAACAACGCGCCCTGCTGATCGGCGATCTCGCTGTAGCGCTGGCTCAGATAAGCGTAATGGCGCGCGTCCGCGGTGCCACCCCAGTACTCGTTGAAGCGTTCCGCGCGCTGCAGCGTTTCCAGTGCGCGCTGTAGATCCTTCGGTGCAGCACGCTGAGCCATGCTGTCGGCCTGCACGCGCTCCAACGTAGTGGAGGCCTGACTGATCTCGCGCTCGGTCTCCTGACTGACGCAACCTGCCAACAGCAGCGCGGCAACCACCATGACTAACGGACTTCTCACCGGACCTCTCCCAGTTGCTGGCGTAAGCGCTGGATACGTCGGGTAAGATCGTCCACTTGCGCCTGGCGCTTGTCCTTGAGCACCCTGGCTTCGGCCAGACGGGCATCCAGTTCTGCCTGTTCAGCGAGTACGCGCGCCTCGCGCTTGTCACCTGCTTCCAGGGCGGCGCGAGCCGCGCTCAGCTTGCTCTCGGCAAGAATCAGTTCCTCGTAGGCCTCGGAGGCATCTACGGAGCGCGCCTGCTCGATGGCCTGTTCGCTCAGACGCAGCTGTTCGATCGGTGCTGGGTCACTCGCGCACCCGCTCATCAGGAGGACGGCAAGCAATACGCTGGGAAAAGGCTGTTTCAACACGGCGGATCCTAGTTCTTCGGAGCGTTTACCCGCTCCAACTGCTGGTTCTTCCAGACTGTCAAATTATGCGCCACCAGCTGCTCGGGCACGCCGGCCGCACGCAATTCTGTCATCTTCCGCGCCAGCTGTCCTCGCAACCAAGGATCATTGCAGGCAGAGTCGTGGGAAATAGCCAGGTGCATGTCCCGCGCGACGACCGGCGGTTCGAGACGCTGCACCTTGTCCAGAACGCCCGTCGCATCGGCTGCAGCGACGGTGCTGTAGCGCTCATGCAACAGATAGTCGGCACCGCCGGACACCAGCTTCTGCAGCCCTTGAGGAAGACCGGGGACCTGCTGCAACTTCAGATCGCTCTTTGCAAAGGCATCGAATTCACTCCCCAGTCGGCTGGCGCCGACTGTCATGCCGGTATGACCTCTCAGATCCTCGCGACTCGCGTAGAAGAAACCCGGCTCATTGCGCACCCAGGCCACGGTCTGTAGCTGCAGGACGGGCGGGTGAACGAAATCCAGCTCTTCGAGCCGCTGCACGGTCAGGGTCGCGTCCGCGAGTACGTCGACCCGGCCGCTGCGTACCTCCTCGAGCGCCTTGGCGCGATCGCCTGTGTAAAGCAGATCCAGCTTCAGGTCGAGAGACTTGGCGATCTGCCCGAGCAGATCGGCGTTGGCCCCAACCAGGCGCGTGGGGTTCTGCGGATCTCGCCATAAGAACGGTGGGTTGTCGGCCGCCCCGGTAGCGACCAGACGATCACACTTTCCCGCTGCCGTTGCCATGAGCGGCGTTGCCAGCACCAGCGCGGCCAGAGCCAATTTCGGAAAAGCGAAACGCATGAAGATCCCCTTGCTGTGAGTGAACCGGGTACTGATCGGGTTCGCCGATGTTACACCGCCGCCCCCATCCGTCGCCCATGAAAAAACCCGCTACATGAGCGGGTTCTTTCCTTGCAGCGATCGACTTCAGACGAGCTTTTCCAGCTCCGGCACGATCTCGAACAGATCGCCCACCAGGCCGTAATCGGCAACCTGGAAGATCGGCGCTTCCTCGTCCTTGTTGATCGCAACGATCACCTTGGAGTCTTTCATGCCCGCCAAGTGCTGGATGGCACCGGAGATACCGACCGCGATATACAGCTGCGGCGCGACAATCTTGCCGGTCTGACCGACCTGCATGTCGTTCGGCACGAAGCCGGCATCGACTGCGGCACGAGAGGCACCGACCGCAGCGCCAAGCTTGTCGGCCAGCGAGTACAGGTGCTTGAAGTTGTCACCGTTCTGCATGCCACGGCCGCCGGACACGACAATCTTGGCAGCAGTCAGCTCAGGACGATCGGATTTGGCCAGCTCTTCGCCGACGAAGGCGGACTTGCCCGCATCGCCAGTCCCGGAGATCTGCTCGACCGCAGCCGAACCGCCCGTGCCATTCACGGCATCGAAGCCGGTGGCGCGCACGGTGATGACCTTCACAGCAGCGCTGGACTGCACGGTAGCGATGGCGTTACCGGCGTAGATCGGGCGCTTGAAGGTATCGGCGCTTTCAACCGCGATGATCTCGGAGATCTGATCGACATCCAGTTGAGCAGCAACGCGCGGCAGGAAGTTCTTGCCGTTGGTGGTGGCAGCAGCCAGCACGTGGCTGTAGTTCTTCGCCAGATCGGCAATCAGCGGCGCGACGTTTTCCGGCAACTGATTGGCGTAGGCCGCGTCATCGGCAACCAATACCTTGGCCACGCCTTCGATCTGCGCGGCTGCTTCGCCGATGGCACCGCAACCGCTGCCGGCTACCAGTACGTGGATGTCGCCACCGATGGCCTTGGCGGCAGCAACGGTGTTCAGGGTAGCGGCCGCGAGGACGGCATTGTTGTGTTCAGCGATAACCAGGATAGTCATTTAGATTACCTTCGCCTCGTTCTTCAGTTTCTCGACCAGTTCAGCCACGGACTTGACCTTGATACCGGCGCTGCGGGCAGCCGGCGCTTCGACTTTCAGGGTCTTCACGGTGGAGGTGGTGGCTACGCCCAGTGCATCGGGAGTCAGCACTTCCAGCGGCTTCTTCTTGGCCTTCATGATGTTCGGCAGCGACGCGTAGCGCGGCTCGTTCAGACGCAGGTCGGTGGTGACGATCGCCGGCAGGCTCAGCGCGACGGTTTGCAGACCGCCGTCGATTTCGCGGGTCACGTTGACCTTGTCGCCAGCCACTTCCACCTTGGAGGCGAAGGTGCCCTGGGCATAGCCGGTCAGTGCACCGAGCATCTGCCCGGTCTGGTTGTTGTCGCTGTCGATCGCCTGCTTGCCGAGGATGACCAGCTGCGGCTGCTCCTTGTCGACCACGGCCTTGAGCAGCTTGGCGACTGCCAGGGAGTTCAGTTCATCGTTGGACTCGACCAGCACGGCGCGGTCGGCGCCCAGCGCCAGCGCGGTGCGCAGCTGCTCCTGGGCAGCGGTCGGACCGATGGAGACGACAACGATTTCGCTCGCAACGCCCTTCTCTTTCAGGCGTACGGCTTCTTCCACGGCAATTTCGCAGAAGGGGTTCATCGACATCTTGACGTTGGCGAGGTCAACGCCGGAATTGTCCGCCTTGACGCGAACCTTGACGTTGTAATCGACCACTCGTTTGACAGCTACAAGAACCTTCATGGATTCCTCGTTACTCTCCGGTGAATAGAATTCCGCCGAGGCGAACCGAGCCTTGCTCGTGGCTTGGGTTTTGAAAGCCGCTGCCCTGTTCGGCGAGTGCAAACCGTCCGTATCTTGACCGCTGGCTGCGGACGGGGTCAACAACGCATATGACCCGTCATAACGTCGCGGTTCGGGCGATTCTAACAGGCTTCCAGAAAATTCAAACAAACGTTTGTATTGGACCGATTCGAGCGTCTATATATAATGCGCCGGCCCGGCTCGGTCAGGGACCGATCACAGCCCTCCACCACTTATATAACAACCAAGCCTTGAGTAGGAGAAAGCCAATGGAACGCGAATACATGGAATTCGACGTTGTCATCGTCGGCGCCGGCCCTGCAGGCCTATCCGCAGCCTGCCGATTGAAGCAGCGAGCCGCCGACGCTGGTCAGGAAATCAGTGTATGCGTCGTTGAGAAAGGCTCCGAAGTAGGCGCCCACATTCTATCCGGCGCAGTCTTCGAGCCGCGCGCGCTGAATGAACTGTTCCCCGACTGGAAGGAACTTGGCGCCCCGCTCAACACGCCGGTCAAGCGTGACGACATCTACCTGCTCAAGACCGCCGAAGCCGCCAGCAAATTGCCCAACGCATTGGTCCCTAAGACCATGCACAACGAAGGCAACTACATCATTTCCCTCGGCAACCTGTGCCGCTGGCTGGCCCAGCAGGCGGAGAACCTGGGTGTCGAGATCTACCCGGGCTTCGCTGCTCAGGAAGCGCTGATCGACGAAAACGGTATCGTTCGTGGCATCGTCACCGGTGACCTTGGTGTCGATCGCGAAGGCAATCCGAAGGAAGGCATGTACACCCCAGGCATGGAGCTACGTGCCAAGTACACGCTGTTCGCCGAAGGCTGCCGTGGCCACATCGGCAAGCAGTTGATTAACCGCTTCCAGCTCAACGCCAACGTCGACCCGCAGCACTACGCCATCGGTATCAAGGAACTGTGGGACATTGACCCCGCCAAGCACGAGCAGGGCCTGGTGGTACACACCGCGGGCTGGCCGCTGCACGACGATAACACTGGCGGCTCGTTCCTTTATCACCTGGAAAACAACCAGGTGGTTGTCGGCCTGATCGTCGACCTGTCGTACAGCAACCCGTATCTGTCACCGTTCGACGAGTTCCAGCGTTACAAGCACCATCCGGTGATCAAGCAGTACCTGGAAGGCGGCAAGCGCGTTTCTTATGGCGCACGCGCGATCGCCAAGGGCGGCATCAACTGCCTGCCGAAGATGGTCTTCAACGGCGGTGCGCTGATCGGCTGCGATGCCGGCACTCTGAACTTCGCCAAGATCAAGGGCAGCCATACGGCGATGAAGTCCGGCATGCTGGCTGCCGAAGCCGCTGCCGATGCATTGCTGGCCGGACGCGAAGGTGGTGACGAGCTGACTGCCTACGAAGAAGGGTTCAAGAACAGCTGGCTGTACGACGAACTGTACAAGAGCCGCAACTTCGGCGCCGCGATCCACAAGTGGGGCGCAATCAAGGGTGGCGCGTTCAACTTCATCGATCAGAACATCTTCGGCGGCAAGATTCCCTTCACGCTGCACGACACCAAGCCGGACTATGCCTGCCTCAAGACGGCAGCAGAGTCGAAGAAGATCGATTACCCCAAGCCGGACGGCAAGCTGAGTTTCGACAAGCTCTCCTCAGTATTCCTCTCCAACACCAACCATGAGGAAGAGCAGCCGGTTCACCTGAAGCTGACCGATCCGAGCATTCCGATCGAGAAGAACCTGCCGATGTACGACGAGCCGGCACAGCGGTACTGCCCGGCCGGCGTCTACGAGGTGGTCAGCAACGACGACGGCAGCAAGCGCTTCCAGATCAACGCGCAGAACTGTGTGCACTGCAAGACCTGCGACATCAAGGACCCGGCGCAGAACATCACCTGGGTGGCGCCAGAAGGTACTGGCGGGCCAAATTACCCCAACATGTAAGCAACAAAAAGGCTCCCTCGGGAGCCTTTTTTATCGCCGCTGAAACCGACCTGCATTGATCGCTATTCGGCACGGCCGATGGGAAAGAACACGCCACCACTCCAGACACCGAGCCAACTCTGGCCATCAACCTCGCCAGGCACCGCCAGCTCCACAAGCTCATAGAACACATTGCGGTGAATCAATGCCTCGAGATTGGCACGCACATGAACGTAAGGCGCTGGCTCCCGGGTCTGCGGATCAGTGACCACACGCAACGGATGCTCTTCGCTTGCCTCGACCTCATCGTCGACGTTGGTAATGAAGCGCAGGCGCTGTTCGCGGCCCTGCCCGCTCACCTCCAGGCGGACCGCAATGAACGGGGCATCCTCGACCTGAATGCCAACTTTCTCCACCGGAGTCACGAGGAAGTAGTCTTCACCGTCGCGCCGTATGACGGTGGAAAACAGACGCACCATCGCCGGCCGCCCGATCGGGGTGCCCTGGTAGTACCAGGTGCCGTCGCGCGCGATACGCATGTCCAGATCGCCGCAGAACGGCGGGTTCCATAGATGTACCGGGGGCAGCCCCTTCTTCTCGCCAGCCGAAAGCTGCGCCAGTAGATCGCCGGCCTTGCCTGTATCGGTCATTCGGTTCTCCTCGGAGGGTACTTGAACTCATCTGCCCGATACTGCCACATCATTCAGCGCGACAGGCCCAACAGGCGACGAGCATAGTCCTGCAAGGGCGGACGCAGCAGATGCTCGGGCCTGGCATCGTAAATACCCAAGACCCCGCCGCGGCTGCGGATACGGGCCGTATCGACCAGGTAACGCGTACCGGTTTCCACCAGCATCAGCTGTATCACCCCGCTGTCGACGCCTAGCCGGTCCAGTGCGCGTTGATCGTTCAGCTCATCAAAGCTACCGATACGGTCATCGGCCGCAGCAAAACGCAGGTACAGCAGGTAATGGGCGCCAGCCGCCGCAGCCTGCCCCATAGCCTCCTCCAGACCCGCGGGCTCACGCGCCCGCCGGACCATCGGGAAGTACTCGACGAAGCCGTTGAAGGCTTCTTCCGCC
>SWCC01010696.1_pt1 | contig 10642 bp, 13 predicted proteins | sample 4692971 | NCBI WGS metagenome assembly SWCC01 (sample SAMN10267277, study PRJNA491770) | bioreactor metagenome | isolation source: DHS bioreactor inoculated with subseafloor sediment | place: Japan: off Shimokita Peninsula | collected 2006-08 | reverse complement strand
GCGTTGCAAAATGAATGATCAGATCGGCATGGCCTTCGCCGATCTGCGCAGGCGTCCAAGCAGGGCGCAAATCAACGTCGATCCGTGGGAAAAGACGGCAGAATTCAGTGATCTGTTTGCGCAGCCAAAGTGACGCCAGCGCCGGTTCGGCACTGACGACCAAGGTGCCCGAGCGTGTTTTACGCAACAAGGTTTCGCTGGCGTCGGTCAGTGTTTGCAGGCCACTGGCAATCTGCGGACGCAGGTCGCGGCCATCATCGCTTAGCTCGACACGATTGCCGTGCCGGATAAACAAATCGGTGCCGAACCAAAGCTCGAGATTGCGAATGTGCTGGCTGACAACGCTGTGGCTCACGTTCAATTCGCCAGCGGCCTTGGCAAAACTGGAGTGTCGGGCAGCAGCCTCAAAAACGCGGAGCGCATTTAGATGTCGAAGGGAATTTTCCATAAATCCAGCGTAGGTAAAACCTTCGCTGAGAGCAAGTTAAACGCGTTTTTCCGCACGCCGTACGAACGCTAACATCAATGCAGTTCTAATTCTCCTCGACGCATTGGACCCTGCATGCCCGCAACTGCCCTCTCTGCCGACCCGAACGCATCGCTTGTCGTGAGCGACCTTCATAAATCCTTCGGTTCCGTCGAAGTGCTTAAAGGTGTTTCGTTAAAGGCCTGTGAAGGAGATGTGATTTCGCTGTTGGGGTCGTCAGGATCAGGCAAAAGCACGCTATTACGTTGTATTAACCTGCTGGAAACGCCGACATCGGGGCTGATCTCGGTTCATGGTGAAGACATCAAGATGACCAAAGACAGACGCGGCGTCAGCAGCCCCTCTGACCCCAGACAGGTCGAACGTATTCGGGCCCGTCTGGCGATGGTGTTTCAATCCTTCAATCTATGGTCCCACATGACCGTGCTGGAAAACGTGATCGCAGGCCCGATCCATGTGTTAAATCAGCCGCGCGCCGAGGCGATTGAACACGCCAATGAGGTGCTGCAACGCGTCGGCATGTATGAGCGCCGTGACTACTATACTGCCCATATTTCCGGTGGCCAGCAGCAGCGCGCAGCCATCGCCCGCGCCCTTGCGATGAAGCCGGAAGTCATGCTGTTCGACGAGCCGACATCGGCGCTGGACCCCGAGCTTGTTGGTGAAGTTCTGAAAGTTATCAGGTCGTTAGCCGAAGAAGGGCGTACGATGGTGGTGGTGACCCATGAAATGGCATTTGCCCGCGATGTGTCGTCCGAGGTGATCTTTCTTCATCAAGGTCTGATCGAGGAACAGGGCAATCCGGCGCAGATGTTCAACGATCCGCAATCCGCCCGTTTCAAGGAGTTTTTGTCGACGACACGACAGTAACTGGCAGAGGCATTGCCGCTCATGCCGCCACAAAAAACAAAAAAAGCCAAATAAAACAAAGACAAGGGAACAGAACCATGAAAATCAAAAATACACTTATCGCTTCAATCGTTGGGGCCGCATCGCTGGTCGGCACAATGGCGTCTGCAGATGCGCTCCGCATCGGGGTTGAGGGGGCGTATCCTCCCTTTTCGCAAAAAGAGGCTGACGGGTCATTGTCGGGGTTCGACATTGATATCGCGTTGGCGCTTTGCGAAGAGTTGAACCGCGAATGCGAGCTGGTCGAACAGGAATGGGACGGCATGATCCCCGCGCTGGTCGCCAAAAAATACGATGCCATTGTCGCGTCTATGTCGATCACCGAAGACCGCAAAAAGCGCGTCGATTTTTCCGAGAAATACTATTTTACCCCGTCGCGGTTTATCGCCAAGGAAGGTGCCTCGTTCGATATGACGCCCGAGAGTACAAAGGGGGTTAAGATCGGCGTTCTGCGCGGCACCACACTGCAATGCCACGTCGAAAAGACATTTCCCGAGGCGGATCTGCGTCTTTACAACACCCAAGAGGACGTGTTCGCGGACCTCGTGACAGGCCGTCTTGATATGCAGTTGAACAACACGCTGGGTGCGTTGGACGGGTTTCTGAATACGGATCAAGGCAAAGGGTTTGCGTTTTACGGCCCCGATGTGGATGACGCGGAATGTTTGGGTGAAGGTACCGGCATCGCGGTACGCAAAGGTGATCCGCTTGCTGGCGAACTGACCGCTGCGATTGCGGCGATCCGCGCCGATGGCACCTATGCCACGATCAACGACAAGTATTTCGACGTTGATATTTACGGCAAATAATCCTGCAGACACTTACCGCGGCAGGGGCTGTTCATGCTCCTGCCGCCACCGAATTCTGATGGGCGGGTAGCGCATGGATGTGATCTACGAATATAGGCAGATATTGATCGAAGGCACATTTGTCACGATCTCGCTTGCTGTGCTGTCCTTGTTGCTGTCGATTGTTCTGGGCCTGATCGGTGCCTTTGCCCAGCTGTCACCCCGACGCGGTCTAAGGCGCGCAGGCAACATCTATACGGTGTTTGTACGCAGCGTGCCTGACCTTGTGTTGATGATGCTGATTTTCTTTGGCGGTCAGACCTTTGTGACCCAGGTCGGCAGCCTCACCGGCCTTTGGGGCTATGTCGAGATTAACCAGTTTGTCGCAGGGGTGTTGACCCTCGGCTTTATTTTCGGGGCCTATATGGCCGAGACATTTCGCGGTGCGATCATGGCCATCCCACGCGGTCAAATCGAGGCCGCAATGGCGGTCGGAATGACGCCTTCGCAGATTTTCCGGATCGTAACCTGGCCGCAAATGGTGCGCTTTGCCCTGCCAAGCTTTACCAATAACTGGCTGGTTCTTGTGAAATCCACCGCGCTTGTGTCGGTCATTGGTCTGCATGATCTGGTGTGGAATGCCTTTTCCGCCGGCAGGTCAACGCACCAACTCTTTACGTTTATGGTCACGGTTATGGTGCTCTATCTGATCATTACCGCCATCTCTGATGTCCTGCTGCGGATGGTCGACCGAAAATACGCCGCTGGCGTGAGAAAGGCGTAACCCATGGAGAACGAACGCAGCTTTCTTGAGTACCTGCAAAGCTTTAGTGAAACCCGATCACCGATAGATTTTGTCCTTATTTACGACAACTTGGGCCGCTTCTTTGATGGTGCATTGGTGACGTTGCAGCTGACGTTTCTGGCGCTTCTTGTGGGTGGCCTGATCGCCGTACCGCTGGCCATCGCACGGGCCTATCGCAAACCGTTTCTAAGCCCGGCCATACGGATTTATACCTACGTCTTTTGCGGCACACCTTTGCTGGTGCAGGTCTATCTGTTCTATTTCGGTCTGGGTCAGTTCAAGGCCGTGCAGGACAGCTTTCTATGGGATCCGATCCTGAGCAGCCCTTGGTGGTGCGTCATCATTGCGTTCACGTTGAACACCGCCGCCTATACGACTGAATTCCTGCGCGGCGCGATCGAGGCAACACCACACGGCGAAGTCGAAGCGGCAAAGGCCTGCGGCATGTCACCATTCACACGGATGCGATTGGTCGTTCTGCCGAACGCTTTCCGGCGCGCCTTGCCCGCTTATTCGAACGAGGTGATCTTTACGTTGCACGGATCGGTCATCGCGAGCACCGTCACATTGCAAGACTTGCTGGGCGTGGGCCGCTGGCTGAACGGCCGCTACTATCTGGCCTACGAAGGTTTCTTGACCGCGATGGTATTCTATATGGCAATCGTGTTCCTGATCACATTCGCCTTCAGGCTGGCCGAAAAGCGTTTTCTGGGTCATTTGCGCCCCCGCGAAACGCCTGCAGCGGGTGCCGCAAGGGTCGCCGCCTGAACAGCCTTTCCCAAGGCGCAATCACAATTATTCCCCCTCACTCTCTGAAGAAAGTTCATCCTATGACAACCTCGAAAAAACGTGACTTGATCGAAGGGCGCGCGGCGCTGATCGTCATCGACATTCAGAAATCCACCTTTGCGCCGATCCCCGATGACAAGCGCGCAATCGCGCACATGCCCGATTATGCAGCGCGCATGGCACGTTCCAAACAGGCCATCGACAAAGCCCGCGAGGTGGGCATACCGGTGGTCTTTATTCAGGAAATTCATCGTGCTAACCTGATCGACATGGGGCGTGAAACCGATGGTGACGAAGATGTGCATTGTCTTGATAGCAACCCGCTGACCGCTTTCGCCGAGGAAGAACTGGGTATGCGCACTGATGATTACCGCATTTCAAAACGTCGCTATTCTGCCTTTTACGGCACGGATCTCGAAATTTTGCTGAAAGGGCTTAAGGCGGAAACGCTGATCCTTGTCGGCGGCCTGACCGATGTTTGCGTGCACTATACATTCGTTGATGCGCATCAGGGCGACTACTTTTGCCGCGTGATCGAAGACTGTGTTGCGGGCTCAAGCCTCGAGGCACATCAGGCGTCGCTCAAGGCGGTGGAATACCTTCAGCATGGTGCGATCCGGACCCTGGACGAGGTCCTGTCAGCGATGCAAACACAAGCGGAAACCAATGCCGCTTAACCAGACCTTTGTGGCGGCGGGGCTGGCACTGGCCGCTTCTGCCGTCCTTAGCTTCATCGACAATTTCGTCGCCGCGGTCAGCCACGAGGCAGGGCTGTGGCAGTTTCAGGTGTTCCGCACGTTGTTTGCGGTCCCATTACTGCTGGTCGCGGCGCGGGTATCGGGCAGGGCGATCCGCCCCGTTAACGTCTCGCGGTTGGCGGGCCGCAGCCTTGCCGTATCGATCGGCCTGCTAATCTATTTCGCGGCACTTGGCACCTTGCCGGTGTCGCAGGCGGGCGCGGGATTGTTCAGCGCCCCGCTTTGGGTCGCGGTTCTGACCGTCGTGCTGTTCCGGCGAAAGATAGGCGGCTTGGGTGCGTTCGCGGTTCTTTTGGGCTTTGCCGGTGCCCTGATGTTGCTGCAGCCTGATCTGGGGAACCTGACGATGCTGTCGCTGATGCCGCTGCTGGCCGGACTATTCTATGGTTTGGGCATGATGCTGACCCGTCATTGGTGTACCCAAGAAAGCGCGATCACGCTGGCCTTGGGGATATTCGTGACAATTGGCGTGGCGGCGATCATCATGCTCGGTGTTGTGACGTTATGGCCGGGCGACACGTTCATTTCCGCCCCTTGGACAGCGCCAAGCGAACGGTTTTTGTGGCTAACCGCGTTTCAGGCCGTTGGCGCGGTATGTGCGGTCACGCTGATCGCCCAAGCCTACAGGATCGGCAACCCCACCATGGTCGCCGTGTTCGAATACTCGTTCCTGATTTTCGCGAGCCTTTGGGGTTTTCTGCTGTGGGGGACGGCCACGAACGCACTTGCATGGGCGGGGATTGCGGTCATTCTATGCTCTGGCATTCTGATGGCCGTGAGCCAAAAAGACACAGAAAACTCAACCGCTTGATATCATAGGATCAGAAAAATGGCGTGGATATTACTCATCTTGGCGGGCTTGTTCGAAATCGGTTGGGCTGTCGGTTTGAAATACACTGATGGTTTCACGCGCCTGTTGCCAACCACACTGACAGCCGCTTCAATGATCGTGAGCTTGGTGTTGCTTGGGCTGGCGCTACGGACCATTCCACTGGGAACGGGTTATGCAGTCTGGACCGGTATCGGCACGATCGGCACCGTCACTTTTGGCGTTCTTTTTCTCGCAGAACCCGCAACTGCGGCACGGCTTTTCTGTGTCGCGCTTATCATCGCCGGCATCATCGGGCTGAAAGCTCTCTCCAACATTTAACCAAATCGAGGACCATATGAAAAATACCATCACACGTCACCAAACCGGCAAACGCATGTCCCAAATTGTCGTGCACGGCGATACGATCTATCTGGCCGGACAGGTCGGTACCGCAGGCGAAAGCGTCGCACAGCAAACCCGCGATTGCCTTGCATCGATAGAGCGGCTGTTGGCCGAAGCGGGTTCGGATACGGATCACATGCTTCAAGCGACGATCTGGCTGGCCTCGATGGACGATTTCGCCGAAATGAACGCCGTTTGGGATGATTGGGTGCCAGAAGGACAAGCGCCTACACGTGCGTGTGGAGAGGCGAAACTTGCCACGCCGGATTACAAAGTCGAAATCATCCTGACAGCAGCGCGGGCTTAAACCTATGGCCTCGACGTTACCCTATATCGATCAGTCGTCGTTGCCGCCCGGTTTCGGATGGCAAAACGTAATTGACGAGATGGTCAGGGGGCACAGCCTCTCTCGTGCCAAAGTGGCCGATCAGTTTCTGGGTAACGGGGCCGATACCTGCGTCAATCGGGCAGCATGGATCGAAGGGTTCGGAATTGGCATCAAATCCTTTACCGTTTTTCCCGACAACAAGGAACAAGGTCGACCGTCAGTCCAAGGGGCAATGCTGGTTTTCGACGACAAAACCGGCAGCCCTTTGGCGGTGATCGACAGCGGCCTTGTGACATACTGGAAAACGGCAGCAGATTCCGTTTTCGGGGCTTCCCTTTTGGCGCGGCCCGAGAGCAAGACGTTGTTGATCGTCGGAACCGGCGTCGTCGCCGATAGCCTGATCGAGGCCTATTCAACGGTCTTTGCTGGTCTTGAGCGGATCATGGTCTGGGGGCGGAACATTGAAAACAGTCGCGCGCTTGCCTTGCGGCATGCCAATTGTCGCGCCGACGTAGAGGTGGTTGGCGATCTTGCGGCGGCAGTTGGTCAGGCCGATATTATTTCGACCGCCACCATGAGCCGTGATCCGATCCTATCGGGCGAATGGGTCCAACCGGGGACGCATGTTGATCTGATTGGTGCCTTCAAGGCCGACATGAGAGAGGCGGATGACGCGTTGCTGAAACGCGCGGACATATTTGTTGATAGCTTCGATACCACCCTTGATCACATCGGCGAGCTTCTGATCCCGCTCAAGCAGGGAACAATCTCCCGATCGGATGTCTTGGGGGATCTTTACGACCTGTCGCAGGGGCAGGTGACGCGCGCGACGCCCGAGGCGATTACCGTGTTCAAGAACGGCGGCGGTGCCCATCTGGATCTGATGACCGCCAAGGCCATTTTGGCGTTTCAATAAGTTAACAGAATCTTAACTGTATCGCCTGCTAATGGGCGATAACCGCTCGTATCGATCATCAAAGGCCGATGGGAAAAATCTATTGCCACAGGCGGGTGGGGTCGCCTAACCTCAGGGATACTGAAAGTTAGGAACCTGCCAGAAACCTTTGATAGGTCGTGTTTGCGTCCGTTCGTTCCCAGACGGTGCCCGCAGGGCCGATATGCAATCTCGGGACACTCCCAAAAGGAGGCCACAATAGGGTATGCAACGAAAAGACTGATAGTCACGTCTGCGCTGTTGTGCCTTGGCTTTATAGCACAGCCCGTGAAGGCCCGTACCACGCACGTGGTTTCGATGGTTCTGGGCGATGGTTTGCAACAAGCCGACAACTCAGGGTTCTACGGAGAACTGATGGACGAAATTTTGCGACATGCCGATGCGCCATCGAACTTTTCGGTTTTCCCCTTCAAACGGGCGTTAAAGGTCTATTTCGCGGGCGATGCAGACTGCATTTGGGCGCTCGACGCGGCCTTTTTAAGGGAATTCGACACCAGCGACACAGATATGATTGAAAGCGCGCGGGTTCTGAATACCCGCCAGTTCTTGTTTGGTATGCCGGGCACGCCGAAAATCAGCGGATTGTCCGACGTTGCAGGCAAGACGATCGGCGTCCTAAGGGGCAGCAACATCAAGACGTTATTGATGGACTCCGGCGCGAATATCGTCAATTTATCAAGTCAGGAAGCCAAGGTTGATATGCTGCTTGCCGGACGCATTGATGCCATCGGCGGGTGGATTCCCGACATCTACATCACCATGAAACAGCTTGGCCTTGATCCGAACCTGATTGAACCGATGTTTCCACTAGCGGCCTCTGGCGTTCGCGTCGTTTGCCATGACACCGTGGAAAACGACAGGTTTCTTGACGCTGTAAATGTGTCTATTGCCAACGTCCTTGCGTCGGAGGCGTATCAAGACATCCTTGACCGATATGGAATTCCCCCCAGTATGAACTGAACAGGCGATCAGCACGTGATCTGGCATATCTGGTGGCCACCCAGAGCCGGCACGCAAATCACGTTGTGCAGTATCTATTGTGATTGTGGCGCGTAAATCTTTGAAAACTTTGTTGGATCAGGGCCCATTCAACAACGACGGGCGATCCACCTGCGACGATACCGATGATTTCTTTGAAGGATTGGAAGATTTGCGCAAATACCTGTCTCGACTAACGAACCGGTTATCCTTCCGGCAAGCACGCCTTGCCGTCGGCGTCGCGATCACGCTCGGGATGTTCTTTGCCTTCATTCAAATCAGGGCGGATCTGGCCGACGAGAGAGAGCGCATAGCGAGCGTGGGCGAGCAAGCCCTTGTACCCGTTCTTGGCAGCATGTCCCGCGCGGCCTATCGGTTGGACGATGTCGCCGCAGATGAACTGGCCATGGGCATCCTGGAAGAACCGAGCATCCTTACAGTGCGGATTGCGGATGATTTTGGCGGGACCTTGGCGGAACTCTCTAAACCGCGGCCCAACGAAAACAGCTCGATTTTCGGTTTCCTGATCAGTAACGCACCCATCATTTCGACATTAGAGCTGGTCGTGCAACCCGAGAACCTTCACGTTGGCCAAGTCGAAGTGGTGGTTGACCCGCTGGTGGCTGCCCGGTCGTTTTTTCGGCGGACCACGCTCATCCTTGCTTCTGGCTTTGCCAACAGTCTCGCGCTTACGTTCGCGTTGACGCTTTTGTTCTATTGGACCGTGACACGCCGGATCGAACAAATGGCCACGCGGTTCCGGACAACGCCGGTCGGCACGCAATCGGAACCCGATGGTGATGAACTGGACGCGCTGGATCAGACCATCAGCGACTGGCGCGCGCAACGCGAGGTGGCCAACCTAGAGATCGCGGCCGCAGCGGAACGGATGCGGCTTGCGGCCCAGTCAGCGCAGCTTGGCATCTGGGAATGGGATCTGAGAGACAATTCATTGCTATGGGACGAAGGGATGTACGCGCTTTACGGTGCTGACCCCGCTACCTTTGGCAACAGTTTCGACGCCTGGACATTGTTTTTGCATCCCGATGACCAAGAGATCGCGTTCGAGATGCTCAAAGAAGCGGTCGACGGGACCGGACGCATCAACCGAAACTTTCGCATCGTCCGCCCCGACGGTGAAATTGCGACATTGCGCGGGGTGGCCAAGACCGTCTGCGACGCATCCGGTCACCGCATCAAGATGATCGGCGTCAGCATTAACGTCAGCGAAGAGGAGAGGCTGCGCGCCGAGCTGGAGACGATGCAGCGTGTCGAATCTCTGGGTGCTTTATCGGCTGGCGTCGCGCATGACTTTAACAACGTTCTTGCGGTCATCATGGGCAATCTTGAGCTGGCCGCACAAGAAGAGAAAATGGAGGACGCAAAGGATTACATTTCCACGGCCTTGCATGCCTGCCTTCAGGGCAAGGGGCTTACCATGCAGTTGTTGGCCTTTGGTAAGAAGTCGCAGCTAACCCCACAGCCCACTGATGCAAACGTAATAATGCAAAAACTGCTGCCTATGCTGTCGCGCACAATTCCGGCCACCATCGAAATCAAGCAGTCTTTAGCGCAAGATCTGCCCGCCATCCGGGTCGACCGCGCACTATTCGAAGCCACGATCCTGAATTTGGTCATCAATGCACGCGATGCCATGGAAGACGGTGGCGAAATTCTGTTTGCAACGTCACAAATCGATATCGACGCCACGATGACAGACCCCCAAATGGGCCGTCTGCCCCCCGGCCGATATGTCCGTATTATTGTCGAGGACACAGGCCCCGGCATTCCTCCCGAGTTGCTGCCACGGGTGTTCGAGCCGTTCTTCTCGACCAAGAAATTCGGGGCAGGGCACGGGATGGGCCTGTCGATGGTGCGTGGTTTTGCAGAGCAATCCGGCGGCATCGCCAGAATTGGTCCGGAAACAGGCGTAGGCACATCTGTTGAGCTGTACTTTCCTGCCCTCGGACCGGACATCAGCGCCGGCAATGATCCTGACACGCAAACTGCACCCGCCTTGGTCGACCGGAAAACCATTCTTGTGGTTGAGGATAACCCGAATGTCCGGCGCATGACCGTCTTGCAGCTAAAGCATCTGGGTCATGCGACCATCGAAGCGGGCAACGCAAGCGAGGCGCTGTCGGTGCTGTCATCGGGGGCAATCGTTGACTTGGTGCTTACCGATGCGGTCATGCCCGGAGAACCCCAAGGGGTAGAGCTGGCCAGACAATTATCCGAATGCGCAGACGCGCCGCCAGTCATTGTTATGTCAGGATACGATGGCAGCATTGCACTGGGAAATTCCTTCGAACCGATCGGGTTCGACTTCCTGTTGAAGCCTCTCTCCATCTGCGAGCTGAAAGCAGCACTGGCACGGGCGTTCACGTGACGCTTTGAAACTTGTTGCGGCAAGACGCGCGGGCAGGACCTTGAAGAGTGCAATAGCCAGCTATCGAGTTGCATCGGTCTTATACGTGCTTGGTAATATCTGGGGGTTCATGGTGGGTCGTGAGAGGCTCGAACTCCCGACATCTTCGGTGTAAACGAAGCGCTCTACCAACTGAGCTAACGACCCGTGAGCGTTCTACTATCCAAGCCCCTCAGGTGTTTCAACCCCATTAATGCGCTGACT
>SWCC01005072.1_pt1 | contig 10645 bp, 7 predicted proteins | sample 4692971 | NCBI WGS metagenome assembly SWCC01 (sample SAMN10267277, study PRJNA491770) | bioreactor metagenome | isolation source: DHS bioreactor inoculated with subseafloor sediment | place: Japan: off Shimokita Peninsula | collected 2006-08 | reverse complement strand
TTCCTCGGACTCGCTTGATATTTCGCTGGTGGAAAGCGAGGACGATTTACCTGAGGCGCAGGGGCAAGCCGTAGCGGAAGAAATTAACGCTGTCGATGCTCCGCTCGTCGAAGACCTCGACGAAATCGAATTCAGCCTTCCAGACGTGGCGGAGACGCCGGCGTCGTTCGACGACATTTCGAGTCCGGTACAGACCGACGTCGAGCGTGATCCCGAGCTGGTGGAGATATTCCTCGAAGAAGGTTTCGATCTCATCGAAAGCGCTGCAGGTGGTTTGCAGCGGTGGATGGCGGACGTCGATAACAGCTTCGAGCTCGAGGCGCTGCAGCGGGATCTGCATACCCTCAAAGGCGGCGCGCGGATGGCGGATATCCGCGAAATCGGCGATCTGTCCCATGAACTCGAGTTCCTCTACGAAGGCTTGTGTGCAGGTAACTACCGTGCCAGTCCTGAGTTGTTCGGCTTGCTGCAGGCCTGTCAGGACCGCCTGGCGGAAATGCTCGAAGCCGTGCGTGCCCACCAGCCAGTTCCTAGCGGTGAAGCCCTGATCGAAACGATCCGGCGTTTTCGCAATAACCCCGAAGAGCAGTTGAGCATTCCCAGCAGCGTTTCGCTGAAGGCGGCTCAGGACGATGCACAGCAGTCCGCCGAAGCTGAAATCCTCGATATTTTCGTCGAGGAAGCCGATGATCTGCTGGAGGAAATGGAGTCGGCACTCGGTCGTTGGGATGCCGGCCGTGAAGACGCAGCGCCCCTGGCTGACATGCTGCGCGTGCTGCACACGTTGAAGGGCGGAGCGCGCCTGGCTGGGCAGACTGACCTGGGCAACATGGCCCATGATCTGGAGCAGATGCTTGGTGAGGCTCAGCAGCAAGGCGCTCCCTGGCCGGACAGTCTGTTCCTCGATGTCCAGCAGGGTTACGACGCGCTGCTGAAAGATGTCGAGCAGCTTCGCGCGAACCTGGCGAGTGACGGTGAGACACGCAGCGATAGCAGCGAAGTGTCGCAGCCAGAAGCGCAGGACCTCGAACCGCAACTGCCGAGCGAGCCGCTGATGTGGGCGCAGCCGATCGTCGCAGCCAGCACCCAGCCCGCGCCGAGCAGCAGCCCGGCCAAGGTGTTGCCGTTTATTCGACGTGCACAGCTGGCAGCCCAGGAGGCGGCAGCGCGCCGCGCGCCGCAGGAGTTGGTCAAGGTTCCTGCAGAACTGTTGGAAGGTCTGGTCAACCTGGCCGGTGAGACATCGATCTTCCGCGGGCGGGTCGAGCAGCAGGTCAGTGACGTGGGTTTCACCCTCGGTGAGATGGAAGCGACCATCGAGCGGGTGCGCGACCAACTGCGTCGTTTGGATACTGAAACCCAGGCGCAGATCCTCAGCCGTTATCAGGCCGAGGCCGAACGCGCCGGTTATGACGATTTCGATCCGTTGGAAATGGACCGCCACTCACAGTTGCAGCAGCTCTCGCGCGCACTGTTCGAGTCGGCGTCCGACTTGCTCGACCTGAAAGAAACCCTGGCTGCGCGTAACCGCGACGCCGAAACCCTGCTGCTGCAGCAGGCGCGGGTCAATACCGAGCTTCAGGAAGGCCTCATGCGTACCCGCATGGTGCCGTTCGAGCGGCTGGTTCCGCGTCTGCGGCGTATCGTGCGGCAGGTTGCGGGTGAGCTCGGCAAACAGGTCGAATTCATGGTCGGCAATGCCACCGGTGAAATGGACCGCAGCGTACTCGAGCGAATCGTCGCGCCGCTGGAGCACATGCTGCGTAACGCCGTCGACCATGGCATCGAGTCGGTGGAGCGCCGTCGGGCTGTCGGCAAGCCCGAGCAGGGTACCATCCGCCTGGATCTAGCGCGCGAGGGGGGCGATATCGTCCTGACGCTGGCCGATGACGGCGCCGGTATCAATCTGGACGCGGTACGGCGCAAGGCGATCGAACGCGGTTTGATGGTGGCCGATAGCGACCTTACCGAGCACGAGATTCTGCAGTTCATCCTGGAAGCCGGTTTCTCTACGGCGGAGCGTGTTACCCAGATATCCGGGCGTGGCGTGGGCATGGACGTGGTGCACTCGGAGGTCAAGCAACTCGGCGGCTCGATGACCATCGAGTCGACCCTCGGCCAGGGCACGCGCTTCCTGATTCGCCTGCCGTTCACGGTGTCCGTCAACCGGGCGCTGATGGTGTATTCCGGCGAGGATCTCTATGCGATTCCGCTGAATACCATCGAAGGTATCGTGCGTGTCTCGCCCTACGAGCTGGAGGCCTACTACCAGCCGGACGCGCCACGCTTCGAATATGCCGGGCAGGCATACGAGCTGCGTTATCTCGGCGATCTCTTGAACAACGGGCAGAAGCCGAAGTTGGTCGGGCAGAGCCTGCCCTTGCCGGTGATCCTGGTTCGTTCGAAGGAGCACAGCGTTGCGGTGCAGGTCGACAGCCTTGCCGGCTCTCGCGAGATCGTGGTGAAGAGCCTCGGCCCGCAGTTCGCCGGCGTCCACGGGATCTCCGGTGCGACGATCCTCGGCGACGGTCGCGTGGTGGTGATTCTCGACCTGCTGGCGACCATTCGTGTGCTGCATGCGTATCAACTCACTCAGCTGCAACAGCCGCGCTTGTTCGATCAGACTCATGAGCCGGTCGAGGTGGAAAGCGAGCGGCCGACACTGGTCATGGTGGTCGATGATTCGGTCACCGTGCGCAAGGTCACCAGTCGCCTACTGGAGCGCAACGGCATGAACGTGCTGACTGCCAAGGACGGTGTGGATGCCATTACGCAACTGCAGGAGCGCAAGCCGGACATCATGCTGCTGGACATCGAAATGCCACGCATGGACGGCTTCGAAGTTGCCACGCTGGTACGTCACGATGAACGCCTGAAGGATCTGCCGATCGTCATGATCACCTCGCGTACCGGCGAAAAGCACCGCGATCGCGCGTTGAGCATTGGCGTCAATGAGTACCTTGGCAAGCCGTACCAGGAGTCGGTGTTGCTCGAGGCGATTCAGCGGCTGGTGCATGCCGATGTCTGAAGTCCTCTGCGCACGTATAGCGGTTCTGGCCGATACCTCGCTGCAGCGCCACGTGCTGCAGCAGGCGTTGACCGGCAGCGGTTATCAGGTGGTGCTGAACAACGACCCGGCGCGCCTTGAGCCTGCCGATCTGGACAGCACCGAAGCTGATCTGTGGCTGGTCGATCTGGCGCAGACCGAGGACTCGCCATTGGTGGATGCGCTGCTTGAGCGAGACACCACGCGGGTGCTGTTCGGTGAAGGGCATGCGCCGGAGCGGCATTCGGAATTCTATCCACGCTGGGAACGCAGCCTTTTCAGCAAGTTGAAGCGTCTGGTGGGCGATCCATCGCGCGCGGTGGGTCCGCGTCTGGATGTGCTGCAGGGCGAAGGGCAACGCCCGGAACGCCTGACGCTCCCGCCACTATTGGCCGATACCGCCTTGCTGGCCGGTGAGCCAGCCAGTCAGGTATGGCTGCTGGCGGCTTCGCTGGGCGGGCCGGAGGCGGTGAAGGCGTTTCTCGATGCGCTGCCCGGCGGTCTTCCGGTGGGCTTCATCTATGCCCAGCACATCGAAGCCAGTTTCGAATCGGCGCTGTCCCAGGCCGTGGGGCGGCACAGTCAGTGGCAGGTTCGCCAGGTCAGGGCAGGGGAGCCAGTGCGTTGTGGCGAAGTGGTCATCGCGCCCATCGCCGAGGAGCTTGGATTCGACAGCGATGGCAATGCAAGACTGAATGGTCGCTGCTGGCCGGAGCCGTACAGTCCGTCGATCGATCAGATGATGCTGAATCTGGCTCAGCAGTTTGGCGAGCGGTGCGGCGTCATCGCGTTCAGCGGCATGGGCAGCGACGGCAGTGCCGCTGCCGCCTATGTGCTGCGCCAGGGCGGCAAGGTCTGGACCCAGCGTGCCGACTCCTGTGCCTGCTCGAGCATGCCGGACAACCTTCGCGAAGGCGGCTACAGCTCCTACAGCGGTGATCCGCGCGAGTTGGCTCAGGCATTGGTCAATCATTTGGTCAATCAGGTCGGCACGCCCACCACGTCTTTTAAACGGGATAACTCATGAGTCAGATGGTCGTTTCTCAGGATGCGGAAAGCCTTACCGGGCTGCTGATGCCACTTGCCGATCGGATGCTGTTGATGCCCAACGTGGCCGTCGCCGAGTTGATTCCCTATCGCGCGCCACAGGCGGTGCAGGGAATGCCGGCATGGTTTCTCGGGCAGGTGCAATGGCGCGACCTGAACCTTCCGCTGCTTTCGTTCGAAGCCGCGTCCAACGGCCAGGCGCAGCCGGTGAGCAACACTGCCCGGGTGGCCGTGCTCAATGCGGTTGGCGGGCGTGATCACGTGAAGTTCATTGCGTTGCTGGTGCAGGGCATTCCGCACTCGATCAAGGTCGATGCCAGCCTGGCGCGTGCGGATGTGGCGCTTGCGCCGCTGGAGCTCGATGCCGTCAACCTCGGCGATGTACAGGCGCGCATACCCGATCTGGTCGGCCTGGAACAGAAACTGGCCGATGCCGGCCTGATCTGATCACGCCTGGTTGCCAGCGCCCCGCTAGAAATCCCCCCACAACTGCTGCGCCACGCTCAAGGCCACTACAGGTGCGGTCTCGGTGCGCAGCACCCGCGGGCCGAGCCTGGCGGGCAGGAACCCCTGCGCGGCGGCCTGCTCGACTTCGTTTTCGCTCAAGCCGCCTTCCGGACCGATCAGAAACGCCAGCGTCTGCGGCTTCGCATGGCTCGCCAGCGGCTCGGCTATCGGGTGAAGCACCAACTTCAGCTCTGCTTCAACAGCCAGCCAGTCGCGAAGGCTGACGGGCGCGTGAATGATCGGCAGAACCGACCGGCCACATTGCTCGCAGGCGCTGATCGCGATCTGCCGCCAGTGGGCCAGGCGCTTGTCGGCACGCTCGTCGTTGAGGCGCACTTCGCAGCGCTCGCTGATGATCGGAGTGATCTGCGCGACGCCCAGCTCGGTGGCTTTCTGGATTGCCCAATCCATCCGCTCGCCGCGCGACAGTCCCTGGCCCAGATGAATCTGTAGCGCCGACTCCGGCATACCTTTCAGGTGCTCGCGCAGTTCGACGGTGACCGTCTTCTTGCCGACCTCCAGCAGTTCGCCGCTAAACTCGTCGCCGCTGCCGTCGAACAGTTGCACTGCGCTGCCGGGGGTAAGGCGCAGCACCCGACCGATGTAGTGGGCCGATGCTTCAGGCAGCGGATGCTGGCCGAGAGAAAGCGGAGCGTCGATGAAGAAGCGGGATAGGCGCATAGGGCAGCTACAGGCGGGAAGTCGGAGGCGACAGTCTAAAGCATCGGCAGCCCGGCTCGCAGGCTACCTCGCTTGGATACCTTGTCAGCATCAGCCCGGATCGCGGAACCCTGGGTAACTGCCGCTTGCTACGGATACCGAAGCATCTCGTGTAGCGATGTCGATGCCTTCGGTGGCGACAGCGGCGAGAAAGTCGATCTGCTCCTCGGTGATGCAATACGGCGGCAGGAAATACACCACGCTGCCGAGCGGCCGCAACAACGCGCCGCGCTCCAGGGCGTGCTGGTAGACCTTCAGGCCGCGCCGCTCCTGCCAGGGATACGCGGTGCGGCTGGCCTTGTCCTGAACCATTTCTATGGCCAGCGCCATGCCGGTCTGACGGACCTCTGCCACATGCGGGTGGTCGACCAGGTGTGCGGTGGCGCTGGCCATGCGTGCGGCTAACGGCTTGTTTGCCTCGATGACATTGTCCTCGGCAAAGATATCCAGCGTTGCCAGCGCTGCGGCGCACGCCAGCGGGTTGCCGGTGTAGGTGTGCGAGTGGAGGAAGGCCCGCAGCGTCGAATAGTCGTCGTAGAACGCCTGATAGATCCTGTCCGTAGTCAGCACCGCGGCCATCGGCAGGTAGCCGCCGGTGAGGGCTTTGGACAGACAGAGGAAGTCGGGCGTGATGCCGGCCTGCTCGCAGGCGAACATGGTGCCGGTGCGGCCGAAACCGACGGCGATCTCGTCGTGGATGAGATGCACTTCGTAGCGGTCGCAGGCTTCACGCAGCAGCTTGAGGTAGACCGGGTGATACATGCGCATGCCGCCAGCGCCCTGGATCAGTGGCTCGACGATGACCGCGGCGATGTCCTGGTGATGCTCGGCCAGCGTCTGCTCCATATGCGCGAACATCTGTCGCGAGTGTTCTTCCCAGCTCACGCCGTCGGGCCGCAGGTAGCAGTCCGGGCTTGGTACCTTGAAAGTGTCCAGCAGCAGCGGCTTGTAGGTGTCGGTGAAGAGCGCGACATCGCCTACCGACATCGCCGCGACGGTTTCGCCGTGGTAGCTGTTGGTCAGGGTGACGAAGCGCTGCTTCTGCCCGCGACCGCTGTTGCGCCAATAGTGAAAGCTCATCTTCAGCGCTACTTCGATGCCGGTCGAGCCATTGTCGGTATAGAAGACGCGATCCAGCCCGGCTGGCGTCAGCGCAACGAGTCGTTCCGACAGTTCGACTACAGGCTGATGGCTGAAGCCGGCGAGCATCACATGCTCGAGCTGATCGACCTGATCCTTGATGCGCTGATTGATACGCGGGTTGGCGTGGCCGAATACATTGACCCACCAAGAACTGACGGCGTCGAGGTAGCGCTTGCCGTCGAAGTCCTCCAGCCATACGCCGTCGCCGCGGCGGATTGGAATCAGCGGCAGCTGTTCGTGATCTTTCATCTGGGTGCAGGGGTGCCAGAGCACGGCGAGGTCGCGTTGCATCCAGCTGTCGTTCAGGCTCATCGTTACTCCTCCGCTATGAGTCGCGAAGCCTAGCAGAAGCGTCCGGGCAAGACTTGATGCGTCTTTTATCGATTTACTCGATGTTTCAGAGCGAAAAAATGCGCTCTATTCCGATAGGTAACCGGCTAGGCTTCTAGGCCTGAAATTCAAAGGATGAATCAATGCGCTGGCGTAACTCCTCCACCAACTACGGGCTGACCAGTATCGCGCTGCACTGGCTGGTCGCCGCGGCCGTGTTCGGTCTGTTCGGTCTGGGCTACTGGATGGTGGGGCTGACCTACTACAGCAGCTGGTATCGCACCGCGCCGGATCTGCACAAGAGCATCGGCCTGGTGTTGTTCCTGATCATGCTGTTGCGGGTGCTCTGGCGTTTTATCAGTCCAGCGCCGGCGCCGCTCGCCAGCCAGGGGCGGCTGACGCAAATGGCGGCGAAGTTGGGTCACAGCGTGCTGTATCTAGGGCTGTTCCTGGTGATGATGTCGGGCTACCTGATATCCACCGCCGATGGCCGAGCGATCAGCGTGTTCGGCCTGTTCGACGTGCCCGCGTTGATCACATCCATTCCCAACCAGGCCGACAGTGCCGGACTGGTCCACGAGTACGCCGCCTGGGCATTGGTGATCTTCGCCGTCGTACATGCGCTGGCCGCACTCAAACATCACTTCATCGACCGCGACGCGACGCTCAAGCGCATGCTCGGTCGTAATCCCGGTTAATCACCATCCGATAGGAGACTCATCGATGCTCAAGAAAACGCTCGCGGCACTGGTTCTCGGTTCTGCCCTGGCAGGCGGCCAGGTCTTCGCTGCCGATTACGCCATCGACAAGGAAGGCCAGCACGCCTTCGTCAACTTCAAGATCAGCCACCTTGGCTACAGCTGGCTGTGGGGCACCTTCAAGGACTTCGACGGCGCGTTCAGCTTCGATGCGGCCAAGCCGGAAGAGAGCAAGGTCAATGTCACGCTGAAGACTGCCAGCGTCGACACCAACCATGCCGAGCGTGACAAGCACCTGCGCAGCGACGACTTCCTCAATGTCGCCAAGCACCCGACGGCAACCTTCGAGTCAACCTCGGTGAAGCCTACCGGCGACGGCACAGCCGATATCGCTGGCAACCTTACCCTCAATGGTGTGACCAAGCCGGTGGTGATTGCCGCTAAGTTCATCGGTGAGGGCAAGGACCCGTGGGGTGGCTATCGCGCCGGCTTCGAGGGCAGCACCACGCTGACGCTCAAGGACTTCGACATCAAGATGGATCTGGGCCCGGCCTCGCAGACGGTCGAGCTGATCATCTCGGTCGAAGGTGTGCGTAAGTAAGAAGGTCCTAGCGGATCAGGAACGCCGGCAGTTAGCCGGCGTTCTGCGTTGCAGGGGGCGAATGTGGAAAGTTCCGCGCAGCGGTTGAGCGTCTATGCAGAGGTCTGCGGCGCATGTTTCGCAACATTTTATATGGGAGCGATAAGCGTTTGCCGGTTTACAGACAGTCATGGATGTAAGTATATTTCGGCTCATCCCGCACTCCGTGTCCGCGGCGCGCTGTTGCTCAATCCCGCCTGCCAGGTTTTCAAGAGGTCTATCCATGCCAATCAAGTCAGCCAATGCTGCCCTGATGTCCATTCTCGCCATGGCTGTTTTCCTGGCCGGCTGTCAGGAAGAAGCCGCCCCTCCGGCCCAGCAGAAGCCCAAGGTGGGTATCGTGACCCTGCAGGCGGAGCCGTTCGCGGTGACCACCGAGCTGCCCGGACGTACCCGTGCCTACCGCATCGCCGAGGTGCGGCCGCAGGTCAACGGCATCATCCAGAAGCGCCTGTTCACCGAAGGCAGCGACGTCAAGGCCGGGCAGCAGCTGTATCAGATCGATGCGTCGGTCTACGAGGCGACGCTGAAGAGCGCCCAGGCGAGCGTCGCGTCCAGCAAGTCGCTGGCCGACCGCTATGCCGAGCTGGTCAAGGACCAGGCCGTCAGCAAACAGGCTTATGACGAGGCGCGGGCCGCCAGCCTGCAAGCCGAGGCGGAGCTGGAGCGAGCGCGGATCGACGTGCGGTACACCAAGGTGCTGGCGCCGATCTCCGGGCGCATTGGCCGTTCTGCCGTCACCGAAGGTGCGTTGGTCAGCAACGGCCAGACGCAGGAACTGGCGACGATCCAGCAGCTCGACCCGATCTATGTCGACGTGACTCAGCCGGCCCGTGATCTGCTCGCCTTGCGCCGTGACCTGGCCGAAGGGCGTCTGCAGAAGTCCGGCGACAACGCGGCAAAGGTCACCCTCAAGCTTGAGGATGGCAGCGACTACGCCCATGAAGGCAAGCTCGAGTTCAGTGAGGTGACTGTGGATGCCGGCACCGGATCGGTGACCCTGCGCGCGGTGTTCCCAAATCCGGATAAGGATCTGCTGCCGGGTATGTTCGTGCATGCGCAACTGGTGGCGGGGATGAAGAGCGAGGCGATCCTGGTGCCCCAGCAGGGTGTGACGCGCAACACCAAGGGCGATCCGACCGCGATGGTGGTCAATGCCGAGAGCAAGGTCGAGGTGCGGCCGATCAAGACCGAACGTGCCGTGGGCAATCGCTGGTTGGTGGGCGAAGGCCTGCAGCCGGGTGATCGAGTGATCACCGAAGGGCTGCAGTTCATCCAGCCGGGAGTGGAGGTCGAAGCGGTCCCGGCGACCAATGTCGATAATCGCGGTGGGGTGCCAGCACAGCCCCAAGGCCAAGAAGGCTGAGGGGTTTCTAGTCCATGTCCAGATTCTTTATCGACCGGCCGATCTTCGCCTGGGTGATTGCCCTGGTGATCATGCTCGCCGGCGGCCTGTCCATTCTCAAGTTGCCGGTCAACCAGTACCCGAGCATTGCCGCACCTGCCGTTGGCATTTCGGTGAGCTATCCGGGCGCTTCGGCGCAGACGGTGCAGGACACCGTGGTGCAGGTCATCGAGCAGCAGCTCAACGGCATCGACGGGCTGCGCTACATCTCCTCGGAGAGCAACTCCGACGGCAGCATGACGATTACCGTGACCTTCGACCAGGGCACCAACCCGGATATCGCCCAGGTCCAGGTGCAGAACAAGCTGCAGCTGGCAACGCCGCTGCTGCCGCAGGAGGTTCAGCAACAGGGCATCCGTGTCACCAAGGCCGTACGCAACTTCCTCATCGTCATCGGCCTGGTGTCCACGGACGGCAGCCTGGACCAGCGTGACCTGGCCAACTATATCGTCGCCAACATGCAGGACCCGATCTCCCGCACCAAGGGCGTCGGTGACTTCCAGGTGTTCGGTGCCCAGTACGCGATGCGCATCTGGCTCGATCCGGCCAAGCTGAACAGTTTCAGCATGACGCCGGTGGATGTAAGCACGGCGATTCAGGCGCAGAACGTGCAGATTTCCTCCGGTCAGCTTGGCGGACTGCCGGCACTGCCCGGGCAGCAGCTCAACGCGACCGTGATCGGCAAGACTCGTCTGCAGACGCCGGAGCAGTTCCGCAACATTCTGCTCAAGGTCAACAGCGATGGCTCCCAGGTGCGCCTGGGCGACGTCGCCAGGGTCGAGCTGGGCGGCGAAACCTATGCCGTCAGTGCCCATTTCAACGGCAAGCCGGCCGCCGGTCTGGCGCTGAAGCTGGCCACCGGTGCCAACGCGCTGGATACCGTCGAAGGTGTACGCAAGACCATCGAAGAGCTCAAGGCGTTCTTCCCGCCGGGTGTCGAAGTGGTCTATCCGTACGACACCACGCCGGTCATCTCTGCGTCCATCACTGGGGTGATGCACACGCTACTCGAAGCGTTCGTGCTGGTGTTCCTGGTGATGTACCTGTTCCTGCAGAACTTCCGCGCGACCTTGGTTCCGACGCTGGCGGTGCCGGTGGTGCTGCTGGGT
>SWCC01004362.1_pt1 | contig 10651 bp, 8 predicted proteins | sample 4692971 | NCBI WGS metagenome assembly SWCC01 (sample SAMN10267277, study PRJNA491770) | bioreactor metagenome | isolation source: DHS bioreactor inoculated with subseafloor sediment | place: Japan: off Shimokita Peninsula | collected 2006-08 | reverse complement strand
GGGCAGGCAAGAGGTTATTTGTCGCTTCTGAAAAAAGAGGAATGTCTTTTCCGGAAAGAATGATGACCGCCGAAGGCGGTCGCGCCGAAATTTTTTGGGAATTCAAAAAAAACACCATCAGAGCAAACTGGCTGCGGGGGAAGGAGTCGAACCTTCAACGAGGGCTTCAAAGACCCTTGTGTTACCGCTACACCACCCCGCAATTTATGTGTGAACGACGGGTTTGCGTCCGCCGGTTCAGATGTAAATTATTTTTGTTCTGCTGACGGAGGCCGCGCAACTTCAGGCGATATATCCGCTTCGCTGCTTTCAGAAACAGCTGTTTCCTGAACCGGCTGAGAGCTATTATCAGAAACAGTATCCCCGGCAGACGGCGGAACCTGCACCGGCGCGGATGAGGCCTCTGCTTTCTTTTCAGCGGAAGCCTTTTTATAGTTTTCCACAATCACCTTCTCCAGCCGATGCCTCATATCAGTGGTTATGGGATGAGCAATATCCTGATATTTGCCGTCTTTCCTTTGCTTAGACGGCATGGCTATAAAAAGGCCGTTTCTCCCGGCTATCAACCTCATGTTGTGCACAACAAAAGAAGCGTCAAAAGTGACCGCCGCATAAGCTTTAAGCCTTTCTTCTTCACGGAGAAAAATTCTAACATCAGTAATTTCCATCTTACCTCCTGTCCTTCTCATCCGCCGGACGGGGAAAACCGCTGCAAATTCCCCGCACGGTAATGTCTCTGCGCTGTTTCATTTTACAAAAAGCGCGTGATTTTACAAGAACGCCGCCCGGCGGCGAATTTTTCCGCGGCGCCGCTATTTTTAAACACGGCAAATACCGCGGAGCCGCTTCCCGTCATGAGGGCTCTTTCCGCACCGGCGGAAAAAAGCATTTTTTTCTTCCTCTCTATATACGGCCTGATCCTGAAAGCCGCTTCTTCAAGAGAGTTATATAAAATGGTTTCGCCTTTCATATTGAAGGAAGTCCCGCAAAAATCCCCGCCGGGGATTTTGTCGAAATATTTGTAAACGCTCTTTGTGGAAAGTGGCCGTCCGAACCACACGACAACAGAGCCCTTTATTTTGCGGCGGGAAGCCGCTAACTTTTCACCTCTGCCCCGTATCCATACAAAGGAAGACGGCATAAGAAAAAGCGGGACATCCGAACCTGCCCCGGCGGCTGCGCTCATTTTAATTTTCTCAGGAAGACGAAGATTCCACAGCTTATCAATAGCTTTTATGACGGCGGCGGCATCGGAACTTCCGCCTCCCAGGCCCTGACCGGGAGGAATTCTTTTTTTAAGTTTTATGCGCGCGCCGGGAAAATAAACTTTTTTTCTCAAAAGTTCAGCCGCGGCAAAGCAAATGTTTTTTTTACCTTCAGGAATCCTCCACGGGGAATTAATTTCAAGCGTTATTTTGTCCGCCCTCTCAACAGTCACCGTGTCTGAGAGACCGATTTTACCGGTGAGACTCACTATTTCGTGAAACCCGTCTGCGCGGGCGGGTTTTTTTACATCCAGAAAAACGTTAAGTTTCGCAGGAGCGTCAATTTTAATGTTCCGCATAAACAATATCGCTGACTTCTATGTCGGCAAAGCCTTTTCTGAAATACAGTTTTATTCTTTTGAGAAACCCGTCTTCCATAAAAGCCGTCATGGTTTTTATCTGAAATGGATTGCGCGAAAAACGGAAACGGATTTCATTTCCGCGGTATTTAACCGATTTGATAAAGTCCGATTTTCCTTTAAGAGCGTCAATGGCGGCGGCGGCTATTTCGCCGGCGGTTTCATCTTTTACGGAAGAACCGAACGCGGCGGTGATCATAAAATCCGTTTTTCCCGCGGAGGATTTAAGCGCATAAGAATAATAACCTGGAGCCAAATACCCCGTACAGCGCATTTTACCCATCATGGAAAATTCTTCGGCCGCGAAAACGCCGCGCGGGCGGACGCCGCCGCGGGCATCGCCCGCACGCTGCGGCGAGGCGCAGGAAAGCGCGAAAAAAATAAAAAATGTGAAAAAACGGATATCAGCGCGCATCATGAATTTTCTTTTCCAGAACAGTTTTATCCCCGCCCACGGTCAAAGCTTTTTTATATGCCTTTAACGCGGCGGATTTTTTACCGAGTTTAATATAAGCGTCTCCCAGATGTTCCCAGATAACAGGGTCGGGTTCCAGCGCGGCGGCTTTTTTAAGCAGCTTCGCCGCGGCGGCATAATTGCCCGACTTGTAATAAATCCAGCCGGAGGTGTCCAGATAAGCGCTGTTTTGAGGAGACAGCTTCAGGGCTCTTTCTATGTAAGAGCGGGCTTTTTCAAGATTAATCCCCATCTCCGCCCATGAGTAACTGAGATAATTCAGAGCCCTGTGATTCTCGGAATCTTTTACGAGGGCTTTTTCAAAGGCCTCGTGGGAAATTCTTTTATTGCCGAGCATATCAAGGCAAACGCCTTGAAGAAAATAAATTTCCGTGTTTTCGCCGCCGTATTTTTCACAGTTATCCAGCGCGTCCAGAGCTTTTGTGTAGTCCTTCGCGTCCATATATATCAGCGCCAGCGAATAATAAACAGGCGCGTTTTCCGGATTTATATTCACGGCTCTTTTGAAATATTCCTCCGCTTTTTCTTTATCGTCAAGATTAAGGTAAGCCAGCCCCAGATACATTTCAACTTCGGGGTAATCGTCTTTCAGAATATGTATTTTAAGCAGCACATCCTTAAGTTTCACCCACGCTTTCTGCTTCTCATATATTCCCGCGAGAGCCGCAATGGCCGAAAAATTTTCGGGCTCCCTCTCCAGCGCCTCATTAAAAACCGTTTCCGCCTCGGCGTATTTTCCGTTTCTGCTGTGTATTTCGCCTATTTTTATAAGCGCGTTGACCGAACCGGGATCAAGAGCCGCTATCGCCTTATACTGTTCCACGGCTTTATCCCATTTTTTTCCGGCTTCATAAAAAACGGCAAGGGTGATTCTCATCATAGGGTTATCGGGATCGTTTTTAACCGCCTTTACAAAATGTATTTCAGCTTTGTCATACAATTCTTTTTTCATGTATATCCGGCCTAAGGAAAAATCAACGTCGGCATTATCCTGTTTTAACTCCGCCGCCCGGCGGTAATAATCCGCCGCTTTATCCAGTTTATTTCTTATTTCATAAACGCTAGCCGTGTAAAAAAACGCCGCGAAATTTTTTTTGTTTTTCTTAAGCAGCCGCCCGGCTGTTTCCATAACCTTATCGTAATTACCCATGTCAAAATAGACAGGCAGTATTTCTTCCATTAAAAAGCTGGAGTCCTTGTCTAAATCCATGGCTTTTTCAAGTTCGCTCAGGCCTTCAAGATATTTACCCTCTTTGAAATACCTCCCGTAGAGAAGATAGTGAAACATTGAATTATTTCCCGTCTCCGGTTCTGTTCCAGCCGCCCCGGCGGAAGGCGGAAATAAAAACAGCACATGAAAAACCGCGCACATAAAAACGGAATAAAACGCGCTGCCGGGTTTTATTTTCAGTGACATCTTTTTATTTCTCATCTTTTATCTTCTGTTATTGGATGCATCAGCAAACCCGACGGAAGTTTCGGCCAGAAAAACGTGGATTTCTGATTCATGAGTTTTCCTGTTTTTAGCACTTCCCTGATGGTGTTCTTATCAACAGGGGTCTTTCTGTCGGCATGGGAAAGAATGACGCACCCCTCATCCGAGAAGTCGCACACATAGACCATGAGAAATTTGGCTGAGGGATCTTTGACAAAATTTTCTCTCGAAACTCTGAGCCTGTGATGTCCGTCGGCAATGACAAATTTTTTTTCTCCGAGAAATGAAAGAAGGCCGCGGGCTATGCCGGACGGCAGTCTGTAAAGAACGCCCTTCTCACCGACCACGCTGTAAAACGATTCTTTGAAAGCTCCTGAGACGGCTTTTTCAATACGCCCGGAGACGCCTTCCGTTATCAGAAAAACCGGGGAAAAATTCAAGGGCAGTTTTTTAAGAAGACGGTTCCGGTCAACGCGGTGCTTTCTGTAAGTTCTCTCATGCGGGATAATGCTTCCCCGCGAGGAGGCGCTCCAGTCGAGACGGGCTATCACTCCTGTGCGGCGGTATTTTTTCCCTTCAAGCATAAAATCCTGCTTTAATATAAAAACCCCCTCTGCGCCGCGGATGATATTTTTTTCATCTCTCCATTTCTTAAAAAAATCCGCTGCTCTCGTATAGTTGTTTCGCCGCGCGAGATCACCGGCATATTTTCTTCCGAGAATCAGCCGGATGACATTACAGGGGTTTTTGCGGTACAGCTCCTTTTGCAGAGCGCTGTTTATAATATCGTAGGGCGGCGCGATAAAGGCGCTCTTGTCTTTATGCCCGCCGTAAACAAAAGGCCTGAAAGGCTTAAACTTTATATTCATAACGTAATTTTAATAAATTGGCATACGCCGCGCAAACACAACACATAAAACATATCCCGGAAAAGCGGTTTTTCGCTTGACGGAAAATTTTTAACGGTGAGAAAATCTAAAAGGATATGTAGAGTCTTGCTGCCAACTATTTTTTGAATTTGAGATTCAGCTCGCGGCCGTCACCGAGTTTTAATTTGAGCCTCTTTTCTTTTGCTTCATCAAAATTTATAGCCGTGATCAGGGTTTTTATATCGTCATTGTCTATGGTCAAAACCCCGGGGCCGGGATACTTTTTCATGCAGTAAAATGTGAGAACGCCGCCTATCATCTTAAAGCGGCCCGTGCGCCGCCATTTCTCACCGTCGGAAGACAGCTCGAAATCTTCGGCGGATGTTTTCACTTCAATCTTTCCGTCGTATTTTGCGTCGGCTTTCAGATTCACCTCCACGGGAAGACCCGCGATAAAACCTTTTTCGCTTTTAAGCTCCAGTTCTATTTTCAGCTCTTTGCGCTCCCCGCCCGTCCACGAAGATTCCTCCTCCAGCGCATCCTCTTTCAGCTTTTCGGGAGCCGCCGGAGGCTCTCCGGCGCCCACAGTCGTTTTCTCTCCCTGTTTACAGCTTATCTTTCCATAGCTGTTGAAAACATCCACAAGGCCTTCGAGAACATACACCTCCGTAGAATTTGCCAATGCCCTCACGCCGAATTTCGTTCCTCTCACGGCCGTTACCGCCTGAGGCGTGCGCACCCTGTAATCAACGCCCTTGCGCACCTTTGAAAGTATTTCACCGAGTATCATGTCCATCTCTTCTCTTCTCCCGCCCCGGCGCTCGCTGAGTTTAATTGTGAATTCCGTTTCTTCGTTAACTTCTATTTCTATGCCGCTTATAAAATTTATAACGGCCCTGGCTTTTTTTCCCGTTTTTATCCTGTCGCCCTCAAAAAGAAAATCCCCCGTTTTTACCCTGCTCCATTTTTCACCGCCATGAGACATGGAAAGTACCTTTCCATCGACTTTGCTCACCACCGCAAGCGGAATTAGCTCCGGTTCTGAAGCGGATAAGGGGTACAAAATAACGGATAATGCCAGCGCCGCCGCTATCAATTTAAAATAATTTGCCGCTTTCGATTTACCTCTTTCTATTATCTTCATCTGATTATCTCCACTTCAGCGCTTTTTATTTTCAATTCGCCTTCTTTTATCGCGTCCACCGCTTCTTTGACAGAGCCGCTGTTTATGCTTATGTCTGAAACTTTATATCCTTCCAGCGCGGACAGAATGTTCTTGTCCTTTATCTTCCCCCTGATTATTTTCCAGGCTTCACCCGGGCTGTATTCAGTACCGCTATCCTCTTCGGCGATTTCGGGAACTTGCAATTCAGCTGAGGCGGCCACGGATATTTTATTTCCTGTATAGGCTTTGTCTTCCGTCACATTCACGCTGATGGACTCACCCTTAATCCCTTCGGCGGAAACCGATATTTTGTATTGCCCCCGAAGCAGTTTTTCAAATTTGTACTGACCGCCGGAGCCGGTGACGCTTTCCCTTGCCGTCGGGCCCTCCAGCTTCAGCCTTATTCCCGGAATCCCGTTTCCAGTGCCTTCTTCAACAACGCGCCCGAGAATCTTTGGAACATTTCTCCATTCTTCCGGCAGATTAACTCTAAAGCTCCTTGTCAACACATTGTCCCTGGGGTTCTCATCAGCGCTCAGGATCATGACGGTGGCTATTATATTTTCCTGCAAAACCGGGGCTATCTCGAAAACAACAGAAACTTTCTCCTGAGGCATTAAGGAATTTATCTGAGTAAAGCCGGAAAGAATTCCGCCCACAAAAAGATTCAGCTTAACGGCTGTTTCGCTCTGATTACCCATATTGCTTATCTCTGTTTTCAATAACACCCGCTCCGGCGGCGCACTCATGGGATCGTATTCCAAACCGGTAACGGCAAGATTCCTGTACGAAACCGACACCGCCTCCTTTTTCAAAGTGAAAGCGTACACATCGGAAGATGCGACCTTTCTTCCGTCGGAAGAGACACCCTCCACTTTCCAGTAATACTGCATTCCTCCCGAAAGCCGCTGTCTGTCTTCCGGCGGATTAAGAGGATACTGTATATAGGAAGCCGGCGTCTCTCCCGTCCACATCGGCTTGTAAAAAGATCTTTCCTCTCCCACCAGCACCCTGTATTTACTCGCGCCGCTGGCCACCCAGCGGAAAGTGACAGGCTTATCCAGCAGATCCTTCACAGCGTCGGGGGGGTACGTGAGTGTGATGACGGGGGAAAAGACCGTAAAACTTTTTGACTCATCAAAAGCTACAATAGCACCACCCACCACGAGTTCCGCCCGAAACCGGTACAAACCGGGGCCGCTGTAAAAAGTCATTGGAATGTTTCTGAGCGCCGCGGCTCCGGAGCCGGTATTCCCTTCCGTGGAATTACTGTCATGCTTGAACACCTGCGCACCCGAGGGATTTTTTATGTAGAATCTGTAATATATTCTCTCCGGCGACACCGGCACACTGCAGTAGCTCTCTATCCTGAGATTTATTCTTTCGCTCGATGAAAAAAAACTTCTTGAAACGCCGGCGCTGTCTGTCACCGCTGTTTGGGTTATTGAAACAGAGCCCGCAAAAGAAGACGCTATTAAAAACAGCGAATTAAGAATCAAACATAAAAAGACTTTTTTCAATTTCATTTTTCTTTACGCCCTCTCGTATCCGTCGGCATTTTTTTCTTTTCGGCTTCCCGTTTCAACGCCTCTTTCAGCATAGTGCATATTTCGGCGCATTTCTTATCTTCGGCGAACATAAGCGCTGTGTAGCCGAGCTTATCGCTGACGGTCACATCAGCGCCTCCGTCTATCAGCAGTTTCACCGCGGACGTTGAGCATTCGACGGAAGCCCACATGAGAGCCGTCCAGCCGTTCTTATCCCTTGCGTTTATTTCGGCTCCGTTTTCTATGAGCATCTCCGCGGATTCAATAGCGTTGAACCGGACGGCTTTCATAAGAGGCGTTCTGCCGAACCAGTCGCGCCCGTTCACATCCGCTTTTTTCTTTATCTCCCTCGCCAGTCTTTTGACATCATTCCTTTTCAGGATGGACGCGCTTATTCCCGCGGCGGAAGCATTAGACGCAAAGATAAAAAACATCAGAAAAACAAGAAAATAATTTTCTCTCTTCATCTTACAACTCCTATTTTTCCTTTATATTGTTCAGCATCTCCTGAACCGCCGTCGAGTTCCAGTATATAAAAATAGACGCCGCTTGCGACATCCTGTCTGCTGTTATTTCTCAGATCCCATATAAATTCTTCGCCGGCAAGGGGCGACAACGTGTCCGCAAAATCCGCATCCGGCGCGCTTCTTACAAGTTCTCCCGTCAATGTGTATATCCGCACATTGGCATTATAATCCGTCGCGCTAAGATATCTTATGTGCACGCCCGCTTCATTCGTTTTCAATTCAACAAAAGGATTCGGCCAGCAGTACACCTGAGCGCTTACGGGAAATGTAAAATTCACCGTCACCGACGCGCCGCCGGAGAGAGCGAGAATTTCGCTGTTCGAATACCGGCTCCCGTCCCATGCCTTTATGCTGTATCTGCCGGGTATCAGATTCCCTATGCGGAAAGACCCGTCGGAAGCAACAGGCACCTTCATCGTTTTCCTGCCCGCGCTGATTTCGACAAAAGCGTATTCAGGGGTCTCCTGCGGCATAATAATGCTTGAGGCTGAACGGATGCTTGAAGCGCTGAGCCCCGCGACCAGACCCTGCACGACAACCAGATCGTAATTGATGCCGAGAGTGAAATTAAATTCCGCAGTGCCGTTTACCGCCTGTTTTTCAGCTGAGGATTCAAAACCGCCGGGATCCGTCCAGGTCACCCGCACCGTGTAAGTGCCAGGTTCAAGACCTATTACCGTGTAACTGCCGTTTAGCGTCGTAAAAGGCACTCCCGTAGATAATCCCGCGGCGTAGGCCTCAACATAAACGCCTGTGAGAGGCGTGCCGTCCTTCTGCGTGACAACTCCGGAAATAAAATCCAGCGGTGAAACCGTCACCGTCTGCTGTCCCGTTATTAGGGGCTCTGCCGTATCCGTCGCCCTGACATAACAGCTGTAGAGCTCACTCTTGTCAAGGAAGACAACGGCGGCGCTAAAAACGCGAAGGCCGTTATCAGCGCTTGTAAAACTGTAATCCGCCGGCAAAGCTGACATAGCGTTCGCGCCAAGTATCAGTTCAGAACCCACCATTACTCTGCTTTCAAACGTGACGGTTCCCGCGTAGTCCGTGTCCGTCGCGCCAAGAGCGTTCTTCGCCTCAACCGTTATGTCGCAGATTATACCCGCGGTTACAGGACTTGTTATGCCGTAAACATCCAGAACAGGCTGGGCTCCGGCAAAAACAGAAACCGACACATCACCCGAAACATTACCGGCTTCGTCCTTCACCTTTATATAGAATGTGTACTGTCCACCGGGGACGAGGCCTGTAATCGTCATCTCTTCCGTTGTGCCGGGCGCTATATCTTTAACAATATCCGGCATTGTCGTCGACACTGCCCCCGTCACATATCTTATTATCTGCGCACCGCCAACTATTGTTCCAACGGTTCCGTCGTCGCCCGGATTTGTCCATGAAAGTTTTACCGCGCCCTTCATATTCACCGTTTCAGCGGTGAAAGCGCTCACAGCCGAGGGCGCCGTCACATCAGGCTCCGCGGTAAAGACCTCCGACATGGAAAAAGCCGTAGAATATCCGTCGCCGTTTACTGCGCAGACCCTGATGTAATAAGTTGTCTCACTCAAAAGAGGAGCTATCTGATAAGAAACGCCCGGCACCGTGTCATAATCGGCAACGGAAAAATCCGAAGCTGTTGACCACTCTATATCATAATCCGTGCCGGCGGGATTGCCGTTCGCAGACCAGTCCAGAGCCGCCGCATATGAAGAAACTGTTACGTTAAAAGCTGCAGGCATCTTCGCTAAAGTGTAAATAGCGGCGGGTATAGAGGAACTCCCGCCTGCGCTGTTAGAAGACGTAAGATATCTGTAATTTTCGCTGTTCACGCCAAGCCCTGTTTCAAGATAAAAAGTCGTATCCGGTAAAATAGCGCTTACCACATTATCCGATGAGTCCTTGAGATAAAAACCGTCTTCGTTGCCGGAATTGTCCGTCCATGTCCACATAATAGATGCCGCGGTCTGCGCGGCTCCGGAAAAATCCGTAGGCGCGGCGGGCGTTGAAACAAAAATCTTCGCGAGAGATGAGATGTTGTTGGAAACGGCGGACCAGTTAGGCAGCTCGTCGGCTGACCACATCACAAAAGAATAGGTCGTTCCTCCCGTAAGTCCGCTCACCGTCCAGTTTAAAGAAGTTCCCGGCAGTGAACCCGTCGCAACAAGCTCAATTTTGTAATCCGTATAATCCCATGCTTTGACGGATGTCGTATAATCTATTCTGTAAGTTCCCTCCAGCGTTCCGGTTATCCCGTCGTCGCCCGGAGCCGACCAGATGAGGTCTATTTCCCCGTCATTTACTCCGGGAAGCGCAACAAGATCACTCACAGCCGAGGGCGCCGTCACATCAGGCGCAATCGACGTCATGGTGGAAACCACAGAGTCAAAAGCGGTGGCTATGCCGTCGCCGTTATATGCCCTGACCCTGTAATAATAAGTTGTGCCGTCGTCAAGACCGGTGTCCGTATAACCTATTGTTGTGTAACCGCTGATGAATGTGCTTATCACCCATGTGTCAGAGAAGTCACTGTACGTTGACCTTTCTATGCCCCATCTTGTTCCCGCGGGATTTGAATTGTCCTGCCAGGTTATATTAACGGATCCCGTCGATGAAGCCACAACCGCCGTGGTGAGAGGCGGATAAGCCAACGTGTATTTAATGGCAGCCGCGCTTGTGCTGGAACCGCCCGCATTATAAGCTTCCACATATCGCTGATAAGATGTGTTGACACTTAAACTCATTTCAATATAAAAGGTCGTGTTCGCCGGCAGACCCGTGATCAAGCCGCCCGTATCCGTTATAACCTTATAACCCTCTTCATCGGCGCAATCCGCCCAGCTCCAATTGATTGACCCTGCGCTTTGAGCAGCGCCGTTAAAACCCGCGGGAGAAACGGGAGTGGAAGGCAATATCACAAAAGTGACAGAGCTTAACGGAATTTCCCAGTTGCCGGCGACATCCTGAACCTTAGGCTGAACATTATAAGTGCCCGTCGACCAGCCAACCATTGAC
>SWCC01009739.1_pt1 | contig 10659 bp, 10 predicted proteins | sample 4692971 | NCBI WGS metagenome assembly SWCC01 (sample SAMN10267277, study PRJNA491770) | bioreactor metagenome | isolation source: DHS bioreactor inoculated with subseafloor sediment | place: Japan: off Shimokita Peninsula | collected 2006-08 | reverse complement strand
GGTTCTGCGCCTGCTGGAACTGCTGCAGCTTCTGCGGATCGTCGAGGGTGCTGGCATCGACCTGAATCGAGGTGGCCTTGGCCCGCGCTTCCACCACCGCGGTGAGGGTTTCCTGCTCCTGGCGGGCAAAGCCCTTAACTGTCTCGACCAGATTAGGGATCAGGTCGGCACGCCGCTGATACTGGTTCTCGACCTGCGACCAGGCGGCCTTCACCTGCTCGTCATAGCGGGGGATGTTGTTGATACCGCAGCCGGCCAGCAGCCACGACATCAGGACGACAACGGTCAGTTGCCAGGTGTAGCGAAAACGCTGCGTATGCATGATGCGTTCGTCCATTCTGTTAACCAGTACGCAGATAAGAATAGCCAAGCGCCATAAGAGTTCAGGTGAGCAACGAAAGTGCTCGGCTGCGTCTGGAAAACGGAACTACCAGAACTGCCAGGGCGCGCGCTCCAGCAGCTCCGCGCACTGCATCTGCAGATGCGCGTGCAGCAGCCGCACCGGCTTGCTCAGCTGTGCACGGTGCGCGCAAAGCAGGCTGAGTGGCGCCGCCTCGCCAAGACAGTCCGGCAACAGCACCTGTAGATGGCCCGCGGCGACGTCGTCGGCAATGTCCAGCCAGGACTTGTAGGCCAGCCCGGCGCCAGCCAGCGCCCAGCGCCGCACCACGTCGGCGTCGTCGCTGACCCGATCGCCGCTTACCTGCACGGTGAGCGCCCGGCGTCCTTCCTGAAAACACCAGCGGTCATGCACGCGGCCGGCGAGCATGAAGCGCAGGCAGTTGTGCCCCGCCAATTCGTCCAGCCGCTGCGGCGCGCGATGGCGCTGCAGATAGGCCGGCGAGGCGCAGAGCACCCGGCGATTGTCGGCAGCCACCGGCAGCGCGACGAGGCTGGAATCCTCCGGCGCGCCATAGCGCAGGACGATGTCCACCGGCTGGCGAAACAGATCAGTCAGGCCGTCGCCCAGCAGCAGGCGCAGCTGCAATTGCGGATGACTCGCCTGGAATTCGTCGAGCCACGGCAGCAGCACATTGCGGCCGAAGTCGGACGGTGCCGACAGTTGCAGCACGCCGCTGATCGCTTCGCGCCCGCCAGCGAGCGCCTGGGCGCCCTCGTGCAGGCTGGCCAGCGCCGCCCGGGCATGCAGCAGATACGCCTCGCCCTCGGCGGTCAGGCGCAGGCTGCGGGTGGAGCGCACGAACAGTCGCGCTCCCAGGCTCGCCTCCAGGCGCTTCAAGGCCGCGCTGGCCACTGCCGGCGACACGTCGAGCCCGCGCGCGGCCGCGGAAAGGCTGCCGCTGTCGGCGGTACGCACGAAGAGCTGCAGGTCGTCGATACGCAGCATTTTCAAAATCCTGTTGAAAGAGCCTCGCTTATTACCCCGTTTTTCCGTCGAGTCAAATAGCTGAGCATGCGCTTCCACCGAACCCATACGGAGCAACAGCATGAAAGCGGTCGCCTACTTCGAATCCCTCGCCATCGACGATCCCCGCGCCCTGCAGGACGTGGAACTGCCCGAGCCGGTGCCCGGCCCGCGTGACCTGCTGGTGGAGGTGCGCGCCATCTCGGTCAACCCGGTGGACACCAAGGTACGCCGCAACACCCAGCCCGAGGCCGGCCAGCCGAAGGTGCTGGGCTGGGACGTGGCTGGCGTGGTCGTCGGTGTGGGCAGCGAAGTCAGCCTGTTCAAGGTCGGCGACGAGGTGTTCTACGCCGGCTCCATCGCCCGCGCCGGCGGCAACAGCGGCCATCTGGTGGACGAGCGGATCGTCGGGCGCAAGCCGCGGAGCCTGAGGGTACCTTACGCCACCCTCTTCCCATCTCTCTGCGGTACCGCCTGGGAACTGCTGTTCGAGCGCCTGCAACTGGTTGAAGGCCAGGGCGCCGGGCAGCAGTTGCTTATCGTTGGCGCTGCCGGCGGTGTCGGCTCGATCATGCTGCAGCTGGCCCGCCAGCTGACCAAGGTCAGCGTGATCGCCACCGCCTCGCGCCCGGAAACCCAGGCCTGGGCCCGCGAACTCGGCGCGCACCACGTCATCGACCATAGCCAGCCGCTACACGCCGGGCTGCAGCGCGCCGGTTTCGCCAGCGTCAGCCATGTCGCCAGCCTGACCCAGACCGACCGGCACTTCGATCAGCTGGTCGAAGCACTGACGCCGCAGGGCCGCCTCGCGCTGATCGACGATCCAGCCCAGCCGCTGGACGTGATGAAGCTCAAGCGCAAAAGCCTGTCGCTGCACTGGGAACTGATGTTCACCCGCTCACTGTTCGAGACGCCGGATATGATCGAGCAACATCACCTGCTGCAGCGCGTCAGCCAGCTGGTTGATCTGGGTGTACTGCGCTCTACCCTAGGCGAGCACTTCGGCACCATCAACGCGGCCAACCTGCGCCGCGCCCATGCCCTGCTGGAAAGCGGCAAGGCCAAGGGCAAGATCGTGCTGGAAGGTTTCTGAGCTAGATGACGCCGGCCGCGCGCAGGCCGGCGATCTGCTCGTCATTCATGCCCAGCAGGCGCTGCAACAGCGCCTCGCTGTGCTCGCCGAGCAGTGGCGGCGGCATGCGGTAATCCACGGGTGAAGCGGACAGCCGCAGCGGGCTGGCCACCTGCGGCACACGGCCGGCTAGCGGGTGCGGCATCTCGACGTTCAGCCCGCGATGCTGCACCTGCGGGTCGCCGAACACCTGCGCCAGGTCGTTGATCGGCCCGCAAGGCACGCCGGCCTGCTCCAGCGCACTGACCCATTCGGCCGTGGTGCGGAACACCGTGACCTGGCGAATCAGCGGAATCAGCTCGGCGCGATGGGCGACCCGCGCGCGATTCGTGGCGAAGCGCGGATCGGACGCCCACTCGGGACGCCCGGCCACCTCGCAGAACTTGCGGAACTGACCGTCGTTGCCGACGGTGAGGATGATGTCGCCATCGGCGGTGGGGAAATCCTGATAGGGCACGATGTTCGGATGGGCATTGCCCATGCGTTTGGGCGCCACGCCGGTGGTGAGGTAGTTGAGCGCCTGGTTGCCGAGGCAGGCGACCTGCACGTCGAGCAGCGCCGTATCGATATGCTGGCCTTCGCCGCTGCGTTCGCGATGTGCCAGCGCAGCAAGCACGCCGACGGTGGCGTACAGGCCGGTGAGGATATCGGTCAGCGCCACACCAACCTTGACCGGCCCGGCGCCCTCCTCCGCATCGCTGCGGCCGGTCAGGCTCATCAGCCCACCGAGGCCCTGAATCATGAAGTCGTAGCCGGCGCGAGTGGCATAAGGTCCGTCCTGGCCGAAGCCGGTGATCGAGCAATAGATCAGCCGCGGGTTGAGCGCCTTCAGGCTTTCATAATCCAGTCCGTAGGCGGCCAGCCCGCCGACCTTGAAGTTCTCCAGCAGCACATCGCACTGCGCCACCAGCTCGCGGATGATGCGCTGGCCCTCGGGCCGGGTGAAGTCGACGGTCAGCGACTGCTTGTTGCGGTTGGCGGTCAGGTAATAGGCCGCCTCCGAGGTGTTCTCGCCGTGCTGATCCTTGAGATAGGGCGGGCCCCAATGGCGCGTATCGTCGCCCGTGCCAGGGCGCTCGACCTTGATCACCTCGGCGCCGAGGTCGCCGAAGATCTGCCCGCACCAGGGCCCGGCGAGCACGCGCGACAGATCGAGAACACGGATATGGGACAGGGCGCCGGGCATGGGCGAAACCTCGAAACTCAAGTGAACGTAGGGTGGATCGGGGCGCGTAGCTGATGCGTCACCCATCCACCGCGCGTAGCCAACGGTGGATGAAGAGAGCGTCATCCACCCTACGGCGGCGTCAGAAGAACGCCTGGATGCCGGTCTGGGCGCGGCCGAGGATCAGCGCATGCACGTCATGGGTGCCCTCGTAGGTGTTCACCACCTCCAGGTTGACCAGGTGCCGGGCCACGCCGAATTCGTCGCTGATGCCGTTGCCGCCCAGCATGTCGCGGGCCATGCGCGCGATATCCAGCGCCTTGCCACAGCTGTTGCGCTTCATGATCGAGGTGATCTCCACGGCGGCGGTGCCTTCGTCCTTCATCCGGCCGAGGCGCAGGCAGCCTTGCAGGGCCAGGGTGATCTCGGTCTGCATGTCGGCGAGCTTCTTCTGAATCAGCTGGTTGGCGGCCAGCGGACGGCCGAACTGCTGACGGTCCAGGGTGTACTGGCGTGCGGTGTGCCAGCAGAACTCGGCGGCACCCAGCGCGCCCCAGCTGATGCCGTAGCGGGCGCTGTTCAGGCAGGTGAACGGCCCCTTCAGCCCGCGCACGTCGGGGAAGGCGTTCTCTTCCGGGCAAAACACATTGTCCATGACGATCTCGCCGGTGATCGAGGCGCGCAGGCCGACCTTGCCGTGGATCGTCGGGGCGGACAGCCCTTCCCAGCCCTTCTCCAGCACGAAGCCGCGGATCTCGCCGGCGTCGTCCTTGGCCCAGACTACGAATACATCGGCGATCGGGCTGTTGGTGATCCACATCTTGCTGCCGGACAGGCGATAGCCGCCGTCGACCTTCTTCGCCCGGGTGACCATGCTGCCCGGGTCGGAACCGTGGTTCGGTTCGGTGAGGCCGAAGCAGCCGATGTATTCGCCGCTGGCGAGCTTGGGCAGGTATTTCTGTCGGGTCGCCTCGTTGCCGAACTCATAAATCGGCACCATCACCAGCGAGGACTGCACACTCATCATCGAGCGGTAGCCCGAATCGATACGCTCGACCTCGCGGGCGATCAGGCCGTAGCACACGTAGTTCAGGCCGCTGCCACCGTAGGCCTCGGGAATGGTCGCGCCGAGCAGGCCGGTCTCGCCCATCTCGCGAAAGATCGCCGGATCGGTCTGTTCATGGCGGAAAGCTTCCAGCACCCGCGGCGCCAGCTTGTCGGCGGCGAACTGCGCGGCGCTGCCCTGCACCATGCGCTCTTCTTCAGTCAGCTGCTGATCGAGCAGCAGCGGGTCGATCCAGTTGAAGCTTGCTTTGCCGGCCATTCGGGAGGCTCCTCTTGTTGTCTTCGGCACCGCGGTCACGCGGGCGGGATAAGCTGATCCTAGGCGCAGCGACGGTGCGTCGCAAACGAGGATTTCGCACCGAACTGTGCGCTTTGCTCACTTCGAGATAAGCTCTTGACCGATTATCAGGCTTATCCCGTGAGGTCTTTGCATAATGCGCCGCAAGATTCCCAGCACCGCCGCGCTGATCGCCTTCGAGGCCGCCGCCCGCCACGAGAGCTTCACCCGTGCGGCCGACGAGCTGGCACTGACCCAGAGCGCAATCTGCCGGCAGATCGGCGGGCTGGAGGAGTTTCTCGGCCTGGCGCTGTTCCGCCGTTCGCGGCGCGGCGTGAAGCTCACCGCCGCCGGCCAGTCCTACGCCCGCCGCATCGCCGCACAGCTGGACGCGGTGGAGCGCGATACGCTGTCGGTAATGGGCCAGCAGGGCGCGATGAGCCTGGAGCTTGCGGTGGTGCCGACCTTCGGCACCCAATGGCTGGTGCCGCGCCTCAGGCATTTCCAGGCACTGCATCCGGAAATCACGGTGAACCTGACCAACCGCACCCGGCCCTTTCTCTTCGCCGATACCGAGTTCGATGCCGCCATCTACTTCGGCGACGCCGACTGGTCCGGTACCGAGGCGCACTATCTGATGCCCGAGGACCTGCAGCCCGTCTGCAGCCCCGCCTTGCTGCACGACGGTCAGCCGTTTACCGCGCAGACGCTGGCGGACATGCCGCTGCTGCAGCAGACCACCCGACCCTATGCCTGGCGGCAGTGGTTCGACTCGTTGGGGCTGAAAGTCGCCCGCGACATGACCGGTCCGCGGCTGGAGCTGTTCTCCATGCTGGCGCAGGCGGCCGAGCATGGCATGGGAGTAGCGCTGATCCCGCCGTTCCTGATCCAGCGGGAACTGGCCGAGGGGCGGCTGGTGCTGGCGCATCCGCAGGCCTATCGCAGCGAGACGCGAGCGTATTACCTGATGATTCCGGAGCGCAAGGTGGAGTCGGCGGGACTGGTGGCGTTTCGGGACTGGCTGAAGGATGAGGCGAGGGTGTGGCGGGAGGGGGCGTAGGGCCGGGTAGGGATGCCCAGCCGTAGGGTGGAAAACCGCGCAGCGTTTTCCACCACAGGTGGCATGCAGGTTTGGGTCTGTCGACCCAGGTGCCAGGACATCCAGAAATGAGCGCGCCGAATCGCGGGCTCAGGGCGAAACTACTTCTTCTTTTTCGGCTTCAGGTACTTCGTCAGCCCTTGAAACCACATCACCAGCGCCGGATTCCCCTGGATCTGGATGTCCTTGTTCTGAATCCCCTGCATGAACGCCAGCTGCTTGTTCTTCGCCGTCATGGTGGCGAAACCATAGGCGGCATCCTTGAAGCCAAGCGAGAACGCCGGTTCGCTCGCCGGGCCGCGCTTGCTGGTGACGCGCTGGTTCTGCACGACGAAGTGCCGGGCGACCTTGCCGTCCAGGGTATGCAGCTGAAAGGTCAGATCCTTGTCTCCCAGCTGCTGCTGGAACTCGGGATTGGTGCGGCTGGCCTTGGCCATCAGGCGGCCAAGCATCCAAAGCAAGAAGCGGAATTTCATGGTGAGGTCCCGACCGGTACGAGAAAAGGCCGCATTGTAGTGGCTTGGTCGGCTGGGGAAAGGATGGGTACGAATGGGTCCGAGGCGGACCGGGCAGTCAGGTTGACCCGGAGCCCGCTGGCTCCGGGTTGGCGCAGCGTCAGTTGACCGCGTCTTTGAGCATCTTGCCCGGCTTGAAGGCAACGGTGTTGCTGGCCTTGATGGTCACCGGTTGCCCGGTTTGCGGGTTTTTCCCGGTGCGGGCGCCGCGGTGGCGCTGAACGAAGGTGCCGAAACCAACCAGGGTCACGCTGTCCTTGCGGTTCAGCGCGTTGGTGATTTCATCCAGCACGGCGTTGAGTACCCGATTGGCCTGATCCTTGGACAGGTCAGCCTTCTCGGCAATGGCTGCGGCGAGTTCCGGTTTACGCATGGGAAGCCTCTGAGACGTTTTTTTGTTGTTGTGTCCGTACTGTTCACAAGAACAGCGCTAAAGGCGCTGCAACAGCTCTAGGCTGGGCAGACTCATGGAGAATGGCACGGCGCTAGCACCTGCGCCAGTCCCTCCGGACGCCCCGCAGGCTCAGCTGGGGGACTTTAACGACAGAATTTGCGGTAGTTCCGCCAGCACCGGCGGCAGCTGCTTGTTCAGCGCCAGGCGCTCCTGTACCGCCGTGCCGGTCAGGGCATAGCCGAGAAGCTGCCCAGAAGTACCGAGATAGAGCGCTTTGACATCATTACCCTGGGCTTCGACAGTCCAGTTGCCGGCACTACCAGCCGCAGGCAGGGAAACCACTACCGGGCATGCTGGGGTCTTCACTGTGACCGGCATGGGGCCGTAACTGACAAAGGTAGGATTGCCAAACAGCGTTTTAGCCAGGGCCCGCGCCCCAGCCATCAGCGGCATCACGTAGAGCAGGTTCAGCCCTTCGACTTCGGCGCAGTCGCCGACGGCATAGACGTGTTCCGCCGAGGTTTGCAGCAGGCGATCGACGACGATGCCGCGCTTGACCTCGAGACCCGCCTCGGCAGCCAACTCGGTGCGCGGGCGCAGGCCGACGGCACTGACCACCAGATCGCAGCTCCGCTGCGAGCCGTCGGAGAGGGTCGCCTGCAGACCGTCGGTGCTGCGCTGCAGGCGCTCCAGCGTGGCCCCGAGGTGAAAGCGTGCGCCGATGCCCTTCAGGCCGTTGCGAACCGCCTCGGCGGCCTGTAGCGGCAGCAGACCGGGCATGACCTGCTCGCTGGGGGCGACCAGATCGACCTCATGGCCACCGAGCAGCAGGTCGTTGGCAAATTCACAGCCGATCAGCCCGGCACCGAGGATCAGCACCCGACGCTTGCCGGCGACGGCGGCGCGGAAGCGGCCGTAATCGTGCAGGTCGTTGATCGGAAAAACCGCGTCGGCAGCATCGCCCGCAACCGGCACCTGAATCGTCTGCGCGCCCCAGGCCAGTACCAGGTCGCGGTAGGGCACCGGCTCGTTGCCAATCCACACGCGCCGATTCGCCGGATCGAGACGGGTGACGCGGGTATGGGTGCGAATCTCCGCATTCAGCTGTTCGGCCATGGCGCCGGCGGTGGCCATGCCCAGGTTTTCCGCATTCTTGTTGGCGGCGAAGCCGGTGGAAAGCAGCGGTTTGGAGTAGGAGCGCCCATCATCGGCGGTAATCAGCAGCAACGGCGTCTGGGTGTCCAGCTTGCGGAATTCCCGGGCCAGGTTATAGCCGGCCAGGCCGGTGCCGATGATGACTACAGGTGCGCTCACGATCTTGTCCTCCAGAGAAGCGTTGCGAAAGAGATCAGCCGATGGCGATCATTTCGAAGTCCATCTTGCCGACGCCGCAGTCCGGGCACATCCAGTCTTCCGGCACATCTTCCCATGCCGTCCCAGGCGCGATGCCCTCGTCCGGTGCGCCCAGCGCTTCGTCATAGATATAGCCGCACACCACACATTGCCATTTCTTCATCGCTAACCTCGATGTTCCGTCGACTGCGACGCACGCTATACCAGAACGGTGCGTCGCACCAAACCCACAAATGAAAACGGGCGGCCTAGGCCGCCCGTCACGCTACAGTCAGGCTTAGCCTGCGGCAGCCACCAGCGGATCGCTGATGCCCAGCACGTAGAACCCGATCAGGCCGATGGTGCCGGCCAGGATGAGGTAATACAGCGTCGGCAGCATGGTCTTGCGCAGGGTGATCCCTTCGCGACCGAGCAGGCCGACGGTGGCCGAGGCCGCCACCACGTTGTGAATGGCGATCATGTTGCCCGCCGCCGCACCCACCGACTGCAGCGCCACCATCAGCGCACCGGACAGGCCGAGCAGGCCCGCGGTGTTGAACTGGAACTGCGACAGCATCAGGTTGGACACCGTGTTGGAACCGGCGATGAACGCGCCCAGCGCCCCGACTGCCGGCGCGAAGAACGGATAAACCGAGCCCACGCTGTTAGCGACGAGCTGCGCCATGGCCACCGGCATGGACACCAGGTCGGAGCCATTAACGCCCGAGTTGATCAGGATCCGCACCATCGGAATGGTGAAGATCAGCACGAAGCCCGCGCCGAGCAGGGTCTTGCTCGATTCGGAAATCGCCGCGCCCAGCTCGCTGGCCTTCATCCGATGCAGGAAGAAGGTGATCAGCACCACCATGCAGAGAATCCCGCCCGGCAGGTACAGCGGCTCCAGCGTACCGGAAACGCCCGTTTCGCCGAGGATGTCCTTCCAGCCGAAGCTGAGCGACATCAGCAGCGCCTTGAAGTCCGGGAAGACCCGCGAGGCGACCAGCAAACCAGCCAGCAGCAAGTAAGGAGCCCAAGCCATCGGCACGGAGATCGGCGTCTTGCCGGCTACGTCCTCGATCTTCATCTCGATCTTGCCCATCCACTCGGACGGCCATTCCTTCGCCGGCGCGAAATCCCAGGTGTCCTTCGGCAGCAGGAAGCCGGCCTTGGCCGCCGGTACGACAATGGCCAGACCAACCAGCGCACCGATCATCGACGGGAATTCCGGACCGAGGAACACACCGGCCGCAGCATACGGAATGACGAAGGCGAGACCGGTAAAGACCGCGAACGGCGCGACTGCCAGACCTTCGGTCCAGGATTTGTTGCGACCGAAGTAGCGGGTCATGATGCTGACCATGATCAGCGGCATGAGAATCCCGCACAGCGCATGGATGATCGCGACGCGCGAGAAGATCAAGTGGAAGAACACCTCCCAGTTACTGCCCACCGCAGCCAGCTGCTCGCTGATGCCAGTCTTGTCCAGACCCGCACCGACACCGACCAGAATCGGCGTGCCCACCGCACCGAAGGACACCGGCGTGGACTGCACCATCATCCCCATGACCACCGCCGCCAGCGCCGGGAAGCCCAGCGCGACCATCAGCGGTGCCGCCACCGCCGCCGGTGTGCCGAAGCCCGACGCCCCCTCGATGAAGCAACCGAACAGCCAGGCGACGATCAGCACCTGAACGCGACGGTCAGGACTGACATTGGAGAAGCCACGCCGAATCGAACTGATCCCCCCGGAATGTTTCAGCGTGTTGAGCAGCAGAATCGCACCGAAGATGATCCAGAGGATCGCCGCGGTGAGGATCAGGCCCTGCAAGGTGGAAGCGATGACCCGGTTGAGGGTCATGTCCCAGGCCAGCAGGCCGATCAGCGCAGTGAGGACGAAAACCAGCGGCATGGCGTACTTGGCCGGCCAGCGAAAGCCGATCAGCAGCACACCCGCCAGCACCAGCGGCACGAAGGCCAGGATGGACAGTAGTGTTTGACTCATTTGTTGGGTCCCTGCGTTTTTTGTTGTGAACCGCTTCTATTGTGTCCGGGCACGCCCGGTGCTTCGCATGAAACGCCCCCACGCGGTGCGCTTCCCGACGGCCCGGCCGAAACCGTGCCGCTCATGCTCGAAAGCCCCGGACGCCAACTCGACGCCTGGGGCTGCTGTCCTGCACCGCGTGCGCCGAGCTTCCGGCAGCACGCAGTTCCCGGCCCTGTCAGGCCTGGCTGGCCTTGTAGCGCTGACGCCAGGCATGCAGCAGCGGCTCGGTGTAGCCCGCCGGCTGCTCGCGGCCCTTGAACACCAGATCCG
>SWCC01018462.1_pt2 | contig 10670 bp, 12 predicted proteins | sample 4692971 | NCBI WGS metagenome assembly SWCC01 (sample SAMN10267277, study PRJNA491770) | bioreactor metagenome | isolation source: DHS bioreactor inoculated with subseafloor sediment | place: Japan: off Shimokita Peninsula | collected 2006-08 | reverse complement strand
TTTCTTATTTTTCTTCATTTTCAATATAGTCTTCCCTGTCCAAATTTGGGGCAGAGTTAGAGGGAAGACCCGCAATGTTATTCGATTGGTTGGTCGCATTTTTGTTATCCATATGATTGATTTCGGGATAATCACGTGTACCCACACGGGTAAGGACAATTGCCCCAAGCCCGAACAGGCTTAACGTGCTGACCAATAACCAACCAATACAGGGGATGGCACCTAAAACTCGTCCAACCACTGAAAGCAATATTGTTCCAAAGCCTGCAATTAATGCTGGCGATAAATTGGACGTAGGTCCAAATAACCTTTTTCCAATTTCGTATCCCAATGCAATCCACCCATAGGTGACGGCAACCGTCAAAGCCATGATCCCAATCAATCCTAAGGGGATGAAGATTATTGTAACAATACAAACCAGGATGACAGCTGGAAATGCAAATGCAGTCAGCAATCCAATTCCCCAATGCGTAAAAGGTTGTTTTCCGATGGCTGTAGAAATTCGCTCGGTCGATTTCGGTGTAATTAATAGGACGAGCATGGCTAAACCCCCCATGGCGATTATTTGCAAAATTGACCACAGGAATTTAGTGATGAGATTAGTTGTATTCCTGGCTGCTTCCAAAGGAATCTGGGTTGCCCTGGGAATATCAATTTTTTCTAGGTTGAAATTAAAGGGCAGATTGGAAATCTGAGTACCCTCTATACGCGCGCCATCCATTTGTTGCAGGTTGGAACCAAAATTATAGAAGGAACCCTCAATCACTGCATCCTGATTAAGTGTGACGGTTCCCCCGATTGCTTGAATATCACCAGTTACCCGGCCATCAATTTCCAGGATACCACCGATGATGGCAATATCACCATTGACCCGTGAGTTGCTTTTGAGTTTTGCGGTTCCACCAATAATAGCAAGATTACCGTTGAGCGTTTGATCTTCCTTTAACGTAAATGATTGTCCCAAAACTACCCGATCTTCGTTGATGGTAGGAGGGGGATCGATTAGCGTGTTGGCTGATACGCTGCTCACCTGCAGCACAACCAGCAACATTAAGATAAAAATTGAGACGATTCTGTTTGTAAATTTCATTTTATGGATACTCCTTGTTTCGAAACTTTCCAGACTGTAATTCCCCAAATTGGAGTAAGGATGATTGCCCAGAGAAAAAGCATGACCCACCCGAAGATAACGGCTGCCGTCGGAATACTTTGAAAGAGTTGCACAACCATAGCTCGTAAACGAATAAAAGCCTGGACAAAGCTTGTAAATGTAGATACTGTACCAACGATTAACTCTCCAGGTGTATGCGATAGAAAAAATATAGCACCCAGGAGCAGTGTAATCAGCAGTGATATGATCGCAATACCAATCAATGTTTTGATAGCCTGGTTCTTTTGAATGCGTTCTTTATTTCTTTCCATCCTGACCGCAAACCGTTGTGAAAATCCAGGATTGGGAGCCACCAGCGGGGTTTGTGACAGTAACGTCTCCACCTGGTCCCAGGCGGATTGCAGATCAGTGCATTGATCACATGCCAGTAAATGCTGGTTTAGATTCATTTTCTCTTGCGTTGTTCTTTCTTTTTGTTCAAATATCCATTCTTCAAAAGGCTGGTGATCCATTTTTCATCCTTTCAACTTGAGGAGAATTTTGATTTTGTGATTGCCAGGCAACAGCCAACTTCTTTCTTGCTCGATGTAAGCGGCTTTTTACCGCATTAACTGTAATATCTAATACCTGACTGATTTCTTCCTCAGAGCATTCATGCCAATATCGCAAAGTTATGGCTGCACGGTCGAGTTCTGGTAGTTCATTCAATAATTCCTGAATTTGTGATTGATGTTCCTTTTGCAATGTTACGGCTTCCGGATTGGGTATGTTCTGGTCTGCTACCGTTTCAGTAAGATAGTCATCAATATCCAGAATAGGGAGCTTGCGCTTGCGATGTTGATCGATACAATAATGGGCTGCTATTGAAAGTAACCAGGTTGCAAATGACCGATCAGGATTATATTTTTTGATCGATTGATAAGCTCTCCAAAATGTTTCTTGTGCTGCATCTTCTGCTGCCTCTGTGCTGCCCAACATTCTGTAACACAGGTTAAATACTGGCTTTTGAAAACTCTCAACGATCTGGTTGAAAGCTACCTCATCACCTTTCATTGATAGTTTCAGAATATCAGGCTCGATGTTAATCACAAATGCTCCATTTGTTGCTTCATCTTCATATACGAAAACATTAAATTAAAGTTGCAAATTAACACTCATCCATTAATGTAAATATTTAATCATACCTTTGGTTAACCATATCCGAATTTTTGGTAAACTTCTGGAAATAAAGGCAAACGTTTAATGTTATATAATAAATTAAATGGATTTCTCTCAGAATTCGAGGTCCAAAAAGGATAACCTGAGTGATCTTTTGTGTTTGCCCTGAAGAAATACCATCTTTATTTTCCCACGAATTTGTAATTTTCTTTTTTTTATACTTGAAGAGTTAATAAGAAGGCAAAATGATATGAAATTAGGTGTTTGTTATTATCCGGAACAGAATGCTGAGGAGACCTGGCAATCAGATGCTCAAGCGATGCGCGAATTGGGTTTGCGAATCGTAAGAATTGGTGAATTTGCCTGGTTTAAAATGCAACCCTCGCAGGGGGTGTTTGAGTGGCATTGGCTGGATCGAATCCTGGAGATTTTCCAGCAGGAAGGGATTCAAGTGGTACTGAGCACACCAACTTCAGCCCCGCCTTCCTGGATGATTTACGAACATCCAGATATTTTGCCCGTGGGTGAAAATGGAATCAGCAAAAATTTTGGCTCCCGGAGACACTATTGCCCCAATAATCCTGCTTTTCAGGATTACACTCGAAAAATTGTGACTCAGCTGGCTTACCGTTACGGTAAACATGCCGCTGTGATAGGGTGGCAGGTGGACAATGAATTTGGGGCTCATCATTCCGTTTTATGTTATTGTGACAGATGCGTCAGTCAATTCCGAGAATGGTTAATGCAAAAATACCAGAGCTTAAATAATTTGAATAACGCCTGGGGAACAATATTCTGGAGCCAGGTATATACCAATTGGAATGAGATTTATCCACCCAATTTAACCGTGGCTACCCCGAATCCTTCTCAGGTATTGGATTATCAACGCTTCGCTTCTGATTCATTTGTGAAGTTTCAAAAAATTCAGGTTGAAATTCTTCGTGAAAATACCGAGAACCAATTCATCACCCATAATCCGGATTTTGACTCATTTGAGCTGGATACACATCGTTTGGGTAATGATCTTGATTTCCTGTCATGGAATTCATCCCCAACTGGGCAGGCAGAAAAATTGACCAAACGTTTATATGCTCCCTGGGATGAAATTCCAGAATTTTCGTATGATGTTGGTGACCCGTATATCACTGGTTTCTTTCACACCTGGGTGCGTGGGGCAAAGTCCAAACCGTTCTGGGTGATGCAACAACAAGTTGGGCAAACCAACTGGGGAGAGATCAACCCGGGTATTCGTCCAGGAACCGTACGATTGTGGACCTGGCATGCTGTAGCGAATGGTGCGGAGACTGTGGTTTATTTCCGTTGGCGGGCAACTCGTTTTGCTCAAGAAGCTTATCAATCGGGATTATTGAAGCATGATGGATCAGTGGATATGGGCTATAAGGAGATCGCAAACCTATTACCCGAGTCCCCCGTCATGCAACAGTTGCGGGATGAACCACTCAATTCGCCAGTCGCCATTCTGACCCGTTTTGATGACTTATGGGCGATCAAAATTCAACCGCATCGTAAAGATTATGATTATCTGCGCACTGTATTTGCTTACTACCGTGCTTTGGTAGAAGCAGGCATCAGTGCGGATCTGGTTCCGTATGATGCTGATTTAAGTGAATATCGCCTGGTTATTGCTCCGCTGATGTTTATTAGTGATCCTGAAATTATTTCACGTCTGGAAGCCTATGTCGCCAGAGGGGGGGCATTATTATTTGGTCCCCGATCAGGCAGTAAAAATGAATCAAATATCATGGTGAATGAGCCATTACCGGGAGCATTGCGACCGTTGGTTGGGGGAATTATTAATGATTGGCAGTCATTACCCACTCAGGTTCAATTTGCATTGCGATCTGAAATCCCCGGGCTTTATGGTGAAGTTGGAATTTGGACTGAGTCAATTAAACCGGATGACAATGAAATTGTGAATATCCTTGCGCGCTATTTGGGCGGCCCCTTGTCCGGTCGGGCAGCCATTACATCTCACGACTTCGGGGCTGGGAATGTGTATTATTTAGGTTTCTATCCCAGTCATGAACAATTAAAATCGATTTTGAAATACTTTATGAAAAGCGTAAATTATGAAGGTATTCTGGATTTACCCGAGGGGGTGGTTGTTATTCAACGTGGAAATCATCGCATTGCTTTTAATTTTACCAGAAACGAGAAAACCTTCGTCATGGATGATCAGATGGTGACCCTTGCACCCCGGGATATCCGCTTCTTCTTGCGGGATTGGAGCTAATTACAATAATTAATCAGGGACGGATTAACCTGCAGGTTTTCTGTGGATTATCCGTCAGGACTGCATCCACTTTCATTTTTGAGTAAATCCAAAGTCGTTTGTCCGGAGTTGGATCAAGAGGACAGACGATCTGGTTGTTCTTGCGGACCTGCCGGATATAGAATGGGTTGAGTAATAATAATGGCCAGAAAGGGCCGACTATTTGCATTTCTGGATCAGGGGTGAAACCGGACATGCTGATCAATCCAACTGGGATGTCCGGGGCAAGGCGATGCACGCACAGGACACGCTCTTTGGAGAATGAGATGACGAAAGTACGCTCCCTGATCCCTGTGGTTGTCAACAAATCAATTAATTGCTGACAGGTTTTTTCTTCCAGAAATCGATCGGATTTGAGTTCTAAAGCCAGAGCCACATCGGCAGGCAGGATGGCAGCCAGCTCGCTTAGTAATGGGATTCTTTCTGATCTGAATTCTTCCCTGCCATAAATTGCCGAAAAAGTTTTTAATTCCTCAACAGAATAGTCCGATACCAGACCTTTCCCGTCCGTGGTGCGATCGATGGAACCATCGTGGATGCAGATGAAATGATTGTCCTTGCTGATCTGCAGATCGGTTTCGAGGATATCAGCGCCATCCTGGAAGGCTTGTTGAAAGGCTGCCAGTGTGTTTTCCGGGAAAAGGACATTGTTTCCACGATGAGCCATCACATAAGGTTTTTTTCTGCCGGGAATGGATAGAGTTGTCGTTTGCAAGATGCTCTACTCTGTGAAAACCATTTCTTCTTTGCCGGTTAATTTGTCCTGAATGCGGCTGACGACCCGTTCCAGATGACGAGGTTTATGGACAAAGTCAAGATCATCAGTTCGGATGGTTAACACCGGGCATAGATCAAAAGATTGCAGCCATTCAACATAGTACGATTCCAGTCGTTTGAGATAGTCCTCGTCGATACCGCTTTCAATGCTACGCCCGCGCAAACGGATGCGTTCCATCAGAATTGGAACCGGGGCATTCAGGTAAATCAGCAAAGCTGGTGCTGGTAAATCACGAATGATCAAATCGAAGGTTTTTCTATAAGTACGATAATCCCGCTCGGAGATATTTCCCATATCATGTAATGCGCGCGCGAAAATAAAAGCATCCTCGTAGATACTACGGTCAATGATCGCAGAGCGTGGGTCGTTGGCCATTTCCAGATGTTGCTCAGCGCGATGGCCAAGAAAAAAGACCTGTAAATGGAATGACCATTTCGCCATATCACCATAGAAATCAGGAAGATAAGGATTATCGGAGACTGATTCATAGGCAGTTCGCCAGCGTAATCGCGAACCAATTCGTTCCGTGAGCGATGTTTTTCCAGAGCCGATATTTCCGGCAACCAGCACAAGATGTTTTGACAAAACTAGCTGCTCTTGGTGGGGATATATTTCTTAATTTTTTCTGCCAGATTCGCAATCGGCATGGTCTGAAGCCATAATCTGCCAGGTCCTGTCACACTGGCCAGGAATAAACCTTCGCCGGAAAAGACGATATTCTTGAGTCCCTTCACCATGGTGATATCATAACTGACCGTTGGATCAAAAGCTGCAATGTGACCGGGGTCAATTTTCAGGGTTTGTCCGGGAGCAAGATTGTACTCTTTCACTTCGCCTGGGATCTCAAGGAAGGCCATTCCGGGTCCGGTTAATTTCTGGAGAATAAAGCCTTCACCACCGAACAGGCCGGCACCTAATTTCTTGCGGAAGTGCATTTCCAGTTTGACTGAATTTTGTGCACACATAAAAGCATCTTTTTGGGCAATGAGAACCTGATTGGGTGCTAATTGAATAGGCAATACTTTTCCCGGTGCTTCGGGAGTAAAAGTGATCATTGCATTGGGTACCCGACTGGTATAGGTGGTCATGAATAAGGATTCACCGGATAGTGCACGGCCAAGACCGGACATCAACCCGCCTTTGGTGTTGGTATCCATATCGATCCCATCTGACATCCATGCCATCCCACCTGATTCGGTGAACATCGATTCACCGGCATCCAGTTGAACTTCCAAGCTTTGTAATACTGTTCCAGATATTGCGTATCGCATTTATTCCTCCTGAAGAATTGATTATGGTTAATTATAAGGCAAAAATGTGAAGAGGTTGAGGTATTCATAAACGAGTCTTGTACCGGTGATATGGGGGCATTTATCCCCTAAGACATGTCGACGATATTTATTTTCAGATAATAAATCATTTGGCTTTTTAGCTATTCTCACCAATAATTGAATCCATGCAAATAATATCTCCACATTTTAGATCGTCGCAACCCAGACGCAATATTGCTGTACGAGTTTCAGCGAATGCTGAATCGATGATCCGGAAGAAACATCCCTGGATTTTTGATCAATCCATAATCTATCAGAGCCATGCAGGAACAGCAGGTGATTTAGCCGTCATATTTGATGCTAACAGGAATTTTCTGGCAGTGGGATTATGGGACCCTGATTCGGTGATTCGCATTCGAATTCTGCAATTCTTAAAGTCTGCTGATATTAGTAAGAATTGGTTTAACCAAAAAATCCAATCCGCTATTGAATTGCGGAAAGACTTAACCACTCAGCACACCAATGGCTATCGAGTGGTATTTGGTGAGAATGACGGCTTACCCGGGTTGGTGGTTGACCGGTATGACAGGATTTTTGTGATAAAAATCTACACGGCTGCCTGGGTGCCTTATCTGCAATGGATTGCTGAAAGCTTACGGGAATTATTCGGTTTTGAAACTCTGGTGATTCGCTTGAGCCGCAATATCACCCAAAATATTGCAGCAGAATATGGGCTGAGGGATGGAACCATCCTGGATGGGAAAGATTTGAGTGAAGCGGTGCTATTCACAGAAAACGGTTTGATCTTTGAAGCCGATCCTATCCAGGGACATAAAACTGGCTTCTATTTAGACCAGCGGGATAACCGTGCCAAAGTAGAAAAATTGTCTGCTGGGAAAACCGTATTGAATGTTTTCTCTTACAATGGTGGTTTTTCTCTGTACGCTGCTCGTGGCGGAGCAAAAGCAGTTACCAACGTAGATCTGAATCCGTTGGCACTTGCTTCGGCGCAGAGAAATTTTTCTTACAATCTGGATCACCCTGCGATCTTAGCCTGCGAGCATGAGACGATTGCAGAAGATGCATTTAAGTATCTGCAAAGGACAGCTCATAGTGGGAAAAAGTTTGATATGGTGATCCTGGATCCGCCGATGTTCGCGCAAAATCAGAGTCAGGTCGCAAGAGCCATCGCCAATTATCAAACATTAACCCGGCTCGGATTGGGCGTACTCACTCCAGGGGGTGTCCTGGTGCAGGCCTCCTGTTCCAGCCGGATCAGCCCTTCGGAATTCTTTGAGGCCATCCATGCTGCTATACTACGGACTGGCAGAAAAATTCATGAAATCGATCGCACTGGCCATCCTGTCGATCATCCGGTCGGTTTTGCGGAAGGGGAGTATCTGAAATGCCTTTTTGCGCGGATCGATTGAAGATTATGGCCAGGGGATTTTAACCGGCAGGGAATAACCATGTTTTTCGACAGTGTAAAGCTCGCCGGAGGAGGGATTGTTGCAGCCAGGTTCGTCGGTGACGGTGTAGCTGGTGGTGTATTGTGTCGGAAATGAGACTGTCCACCACAGATAACCACCATTCTGGCAGACCCAGGCTTCGATGAAATAACCGCGGTCATCATCTTCGGTCATGCTGACCTGATCCCAGGAGATGGTAACCTGATCGCCATCACGGGAGGCGCGCACATTCGGTGGCGGACCGTACATATTCGAACCGACTGATTGTAAATTGGGCGTCAGGTAACGCACGGTGTTGAGGTCCCCCGATACATCGATGACCGAATTCGAGACCCAGCACCAGTAATTGAGCTTGTCGAACTTGACATGCAGCCATTTGGAATAAGGGAAGCGACCACGCACCGTGCCGGTATCGCCGGGGTACAAATCCGCTGCGTGTAGATAAGCTGTTGAAGGGCCATACCGGCAATGAGCCTGGGTGTGGACTTTTACATCCGGAAAGACAAAAGTAGGCGTCAGGGTGATGGTTGGGGTAAGGGTAATGGTAGCAGTATTCGTGATGGTTGGCGTATTGGTGATGGTGGCAGTGTTCGTCTGGCTGGCTGTGGAGGAGGGCGATGGTGTGGGAGTGCTGGAGGCGGTGATGGAGGGGGTGGCTGAGAAATGCAAGGCCGTTTCTGTCGCTGCCACACTGGTTTGGGTCATCGCAGGGGCTGTAAAGAGCGTACAGGCCGAGAGCAGCAGGGAGAGGAACGGGAAAGTGAACAAGCACTTGATCATCCTACCGATTTTAGTCCATTTTTCTGATGCGTGCAGCGTTCTTTCAGTTTTGTTAGTCCTCAAGCGTCATTTCTGACCTGGTACACACTGGACCAATTTTGGATCTTTGTGGGTAGAATAAAAGTAAACAACCTGTAACGAAATTAGAATTCCTGACATTACCGTCAGCGAAAAATAAACGAATGACCAAAAGTCATCATATAAACGAATAAAGCGCTTTAGATTGAAATGTAATTTTTTTTTGTGAATAATTTAAGAGGAAAAACCGAATCGATTGAACGAGGTGAAATGAAAGAAATTCCAGAGTATCGCATAAATTTGAATGAACCTGATTTTATTGCCAATCCCTATCCTGAACTGGCAAAATTACGTCGGGAATTGCCCATTTTCTACGATCCCGGTTATGACCGCATCTTTATTAACCTGCATAAGGATATCAGCGAATTGCTGCGGGATAAACGCCTTTGGCGCGGGATGCTGCACCGCTACAACCGCGAGGAATTAAGCTGGCCAGAACCTGATCCCAGGCTGGCACCATTCCGGCGCTTTCAGGATCTGGTCTTTATGGATATGGAAGGCCCGCCACATGCCCGCCTGAAAGGGTTTGTTTCAAAGGCGTTCACGCCCCGCCAGATGGAAAATTTGCGCGGAAAGCTGGAAGCGACCACAAATGCACTGATCGACGCCGTCCCCAGGCATGAGCCGTGTAATTTTGTGTCCCACATCGCAGAGCCTTTGCCGGTGGCAATCATTTCCGATATGTTGGGCATTCCCGAGGAAATTCGTCCCAACCTGCGCCCCTGGTCATCGGCAATCGTCAAGATGTATGAGATGGATCCCTCTGAAGAAGATATCGAAAATGCGAATAGAGCAGCAGATACGTTCATGGATACCATTCTGGAACTGACTGCTGAACGACGCGCCCAGCCACAGGATGACCTGATCAGCCTGCTTTCGACGGCGGAGTTGGATGGCAACCGCCTGAGTGATGATGAACTGGCAGCAACCAGCATCTTTTTGCTGAATGCCGGGCACGAAGCAACCGTAAATGCATCCTCACTGGGATTATTGGCCTTATTGCGCAATCAAAGTGCTTTGGATGCGCTGAAAGCAGCCATTGCTGGCGAAGAAGCGGATACCTTTATTAAGACAGCCGTGAACGAATTGCTGCGCTATGATACACCCGCCCCGATGTTTGAGCGCTTTGTTCTGGAGGATATGGAGTTCAATGGTTATCCGTTTTACCTTGGTCAGAAGGTTTCTCTGATGTACATCTCTGGCAATCATGACGAAGCTCGCTTTCCCAACCCGCACGAGCTGGACCTGACCCGCAAAGATAACCCGCACCTGACCTTTGGACTGGGCACACATTTCTGTGCCGGGGCTCCCCTGGCGCGTTTGGAATTGCAGACGGTGTTCCGAATTTTGTTGGAACGCATGCCGGATTTGCAATTAGTGGCAGAGCCGAAGTTCACGGATGGGTTTGTGATTCGCGGTTTGCGGGAGTTGATGGTGAGTAGCTGAAAGCTGAAAGCCCAAAGCTGAAAAAATTGAAAAATTGACATTCATTTTCTGCCACGGTTCGGAGATAATTTTTTTGCGTAGGTGGAGTCTACGTGACCTCCCCCGTGGTTTGGATAACCACAAGAATGATATGACATGTAGGGCGCGAAGCAGTCGGAACAAGAGAATATGAGGGAAAATTCGCTTATCCTCCGACTGCTTCGCCCGAGTGCCTTGGGGAAATGCCGTCAACGAATAGGGAACGAATGAACGAATTTGAATATTCATCACCCCTTTGATCGATGAA
>SWCC01016722.1_pt1 | contig 10692 bp, 9 predicted proteins | sample 4692971 | NCBI WGS metagenome assembly SWCC01 (sample SAMN10267277, study PRJNA491770) | bioreactor metagenome | isolation source: DHS bioreactor inoculated with subseafloor sediment | place: Japan: off Shimokita Peninsula | collected 2006-08 | reverse complement strand
ACCTCTAACCTCCAACCTCTAACCTCTAACCTCCAACCTCTAACTTCTCAATAATCATCGGAACTAAGAATCCAGACTCACGCTCACCGCTTACCACTCACCGCTCACTAACCTTATTGTTTGGTTGCCGAGGCAGCAATAAATTCCTGATCTCCGCCCGTAACATAGCTAAATTCCCAGTTCATGGTGGTAGTTGTTAACATATTACCGGTGCCACTGGTTACAAAACCACCGCCGGTTACATCTTGTGTTGGAATCGTAATGCGTTTGTTGGTTACTACACCGTAAGCGCTGTGCGAACTTCCTACATTTGCAAAATTGCGCAATAATACCTGAGCTGAATTGGAGGGGTCTTTATTGATGGTAACAGTATAGCTCGCTTTTTCGTACCAGGCTGCCGACCTGGCTTCAATAAATAACCATTTGCCGACAAACTTATCACGGGGGTCAGTTCCATCCGGCTCAACTTCCTCGTCGGGAACGCATGAAATTACCGGTATTATAAAGATAAGCAGGGTCAGTATCTTCAGGAGATTATTTTTCATTGGTGAAGGGAATATAAATATTTTTTAATGAACTGAATCGGGCGAATTTATTGTTGATGTATTCATCCCCATGAAGCGGGGAATCACTTACAAAAATACAATAATCCCCTTCACTTTTAGTAAAATCTGACAAATATTATTGCGGCTTATACAGGCAAAATGGTTTTATATTGCAGTAAAGTTTAACTTTGCCTCTCACTGACACAATTTGTAATGCATACGATTATTGATCTTTTTGAATCGTCGGTTGCCAGGTTTGCTGACAATCCCTATTTACATGAGAAACAGGGTGACACCTGGATTCAGACTTCATACCGTGAAACCCACGATCAGGTGGTAGCTTTTGGCGCGGGGCTTCTTGGTCTTGGCCTGTCATACGGTGATCGTGTAGCCCTGCTTTCCGAAGGCAGGAATGCATGGATCATCAGTGAACTTGGGTTGCTTTATACGGGTGCCTGCAGTGTTCCGCTTTCCATCAAATTGTCGCCTGCAGAATTGCTATTCAGGATTGAACACAGCGGTGCCCGCATGCTCATTGTTTCCAACACGCAACTCGCTAAAATTAATCAAATCAGAACTCAGCTAAAGTCGCTCACTCAATTTATTTTACTTGATCGCGAGTCTCCCCGCCAGGAGGGCGACCTTTATTTTGATGAGATACTGGTTGCCGGAGAAGGTTTGTTAAAAGAGCAGGCTGAAGCGCTTACTAAAGCCATGAAGGCAGTTCATGGTGATTCGCTGGCCAATATAACCTATACCTCGGGTACCACAGCCGACCCCAAAGGGGTAATGCTTACCCATTCCAATTATGTGGTGAATGTACAGCAGTCATTAACATTAATGGACATTCCGCCCACATACCGTACCCTGGCAATACTGCCCTGGGATCATTGCTTTGCACATACTGCCTGTCTGTATTGCTTTATGGCAAAAGGTGCATCAGTAGCATCGGTTCAGGCTGGGAAAACGGGAAATGAAACCCTGAAAAATATTCCCAAAAATATCAGCGAAATTAAACCCAACCTGCTGATGAGTGTACCTGCCCTTTCAAAAACTTTCCGTAAAAGCATTGAATCGGGCATTGCGAAAAAAGGAAAATTTGTGAATTGGCTATTTAATCTGGGCCTGCGCACTGCCTATGCTCATAATGATATGGGCATTAACCGCGGAAAAGGCTGGCGCATTTTACTTAAACCTTTGTACAGTCTATTCGATAAGGTCCTTTTTGCTAAAGTTCGTCAGGGTTTTGGCGGTGAGCTGGATTTCTTTATTGGAGGTGGAGCCTTGCTCGACAGTGAACTGCAACGTTTCTTCCTGGCCATAGGGATGCCGGTTTGTCAGGGCTATGGACTCTCAGAGTCTTCACCGGTAATATCTTCCAACTCTTTAAAAAACCTAAAAATCGGTACCTCAGGCAAATTGGTAAAACCTTTGGATCTGAAAATATTAGGTGATGATGGTCAGGAGCTGCCTCCGGGAGTTAATGGTCAAATTGTTATTCGTGGAGGTAATGTAATGAAAGGGTATTGGAAAAACCCTTCTGCTACTGCCGAAACCATTAAAGATGGGTGGCTTTATACCGGTGATCTGGGTTATATGGATCAGGATGATTATCTGGTGGTTAATGGCAGGGTGAAGAGTCTGCTTATTGCCAGCGACGGTGAAAAATACAGCCCCGAAGCCATCGAAGAAACCCTGATTGAAGTATCACCTTTTATTGACCAGTGCATGTTACACAACAATCAGCATGCTTTTACAGTTGCATTGATTGTGCCGAATATCCAGGCCATTAACCGTGCATGTATTCAGCATCATTTTAAGCCTGGAAGTGATGAAGCTTTCGCTTTTGCGCTCAAACTGATTGCGAAAGATATTGCCCAGAGCAATAAACAGGGTAAACATGCCAATATGTTCCCGGATCGCTGGTTGCCCTCCCGTTTTTATATATTGCCAGAAGCCTTTACTGAGCAAAACAATCTGATGAACTCCACCATGAAGATGGTGAGGGGAAAAGTTACAGAAAAATACGCTTCAGTGCTTGAGTTGTTGCACAGCCCTGCCGGAAAAGGCAGTCAGACTGAAACCAACATCCTCAACCTCAGGCGATGGTTTGATGAAATGTAATTGGGTATCCAGGCTTCTTCCGGTTGAACAATCTGTGTTACTGCCCGTTAAATATTTTAATTCAACACAAACGAATCAATAAGAGGCAATAATTGCCACAGATGCTAACATTTTTGCATGAAAAAAAGCTTATTCATTTTCGCACTTTTACTCATAACCATAGTTGTGAATGCCCAGACAGGCATTGATACCGCTGTCGACTTTACGGTTAAAGACCTGGAAGGCAACCTCCATCATCTGTATGATTACCTGGATGATGATAAATTGGTGGTCATTGACTTCTTTACGACCAATTGTGGCCCCTGTCAAAAATATGCTTCTGAGGTAAGTGCATCTTATGAGCATTTTGGTTGCAATGAGGGTAATGTGATTTATCTGGGAATAAACTGGGGAAGCGACAATGAACAGGTGGCGGTTTTTGATTCGCTATGGGGGGCAAACTATCCTACCGTGAGCGGATTACAGGGAGGAGGCAATGGTGTAGTGGAATTGTACGGGGTGATGAGCTACCCAAGCGTAATTCTAATTGCTCCCGACCGCAGTATACTGCATAATTACATTTGGCCTCCACAGCAGGATACCATTAACATACGGGTGAATGCTGCCGGTGGAATACCCATGTCCTGTGCGGTAACATCTTCCCCGGCATTGTGGCCCGACAGTGATTTTAAAATAATAGGTAATGATGCAAACGGGGTAATTTTCAATATAAATAAACCCGGAAATCAACAACTGAATATCTATGCTGCCAATGGCCGGCTCGTCAGACAACAGCATATAAAGAAATCAATAAATAAAATTCTTCTTAAAGCAGGTTTTTATATTGCTGTTTTACAACAGGGTAAAGCGCAGCGTAAAGTAATTAAGTTTATGGTGAACTGATGTTAATGTAATCAGTATTTAATACCATGGTTCCATCAGCATTTTTACCATCGGTAAGCAGTAGCTGTAATTTCCCTATAACCTGATTGTCGGCATTAAAAACTATAAAATGGAGTAGGGTTTGCCGGTAAATGGTGCCTGCCCCAAAAATATGGTCCAATAAAAATGTAGCTACCCCATCATCATCCGTATGGGTTGAATGCAATGCTTCCGACGGTCGGTAAACGCTACTTTCACTTAAAGATGCATCAAACATATATACCGAAATTGCTGGTACCGGGTATCCTTTGCTGTCATTTATGATTACCCTAACGCGGGCTTCATCATCCTTTTTACATTGACTTAACATCAACAATCCGATAATTAAAAATAGCACGTGTAAAAATCTCGTCATCGATTTTGCCTTACTTCTACATCCCGAAAACCTGCCAAAATTAAACAATTATGAGAATTATCATAATATTTGCATCTTAGAAATATGTTTTTGGCATATTTACTGCTTAACAGAACATGCCCCGGTCGTTGCCGGGGTTTATGCGCTGTAAAACCATGAACACTGACATTATGCATGATCAATTGCATCTCACCTATACCGGCGATGATAGTGAAGGTTATATTCGTAAACGATCAGGTCGTGGTTTTGCTTACTTTGATCAGCAGGGGAATAAGGTCACTGAAAAGGAAGAGTTAAACCGGATAAAAAGTCTGGTCATTCCACCCATGTGGAGCAAGGTTTGGATAAGCAAAAACCCCAACGGGCATATTCAGGCTACAGGGAGGGATGCGCGTAATCGAAAGCAATATTTGTATCATACCGAATGGACTGCACATCAACAACAAAATAAATTCAGCCGGTTGATAGAATTTGGATATGCCCTGCCCCATATTCGAAGGGAGATAGAAGGGTTATTGCGTAAAAGGGGTTGGCCGCGCGAAAAAGTGCTTGCCCTGATTGTAGCCATTCTGGATGAAACCTATGTGCGTATAGGTAACTGGTATTATTATGAAACCAATGGGACCCATGGCTTAACTACCCTCAGACGTAAGAACCTGGAAATTAATGGAAAAAATATCACTTTCAGATACAAAGCCAAGAGCAATAAGGTGAGAGAAGTAAAAATCAGGAATACCCGACTCAACAGACTTATTAAACAATGTTCAGAACTTAGGGGATATGAAATTTTTCGTTACATAGATGAACAGGGAAATACAGTGCCGGTTGATTCGAGTGATGTAAATGCTTTTCTGAGGGAAATTTCAGGTGAAGCCTTTACCAGTAAAAATTTCAGAACCTGGGGAGGAACGGTGCTTGCTGTAAAAGTGTTTCCTGAAGCCTGGGAGAAATCACAACAGAACAAGCGGTTAAAGTTAAGCAGAGCTATTGTTAAATCGGTAGCAGAACAGTTGGGAAACACCATGAGCATTTGTGAAAAATATTACATCCATCCAACTGTGCTTCAGATACTCAGCCATAACTTTGATCCTCAATCCTATTCCTGCGACCACTATCCGGAAGGTTTGAGCGGTCATGAAAAAATGGCTCTGGCCATAATGGAATCAGCAAAAAAAAATTAACAGGCAGTAATTAAAAAATGTACTATTTTAACACAGGTAGAGGAAAATTTTCCCCGTGTATCTCTAAATCTGGTTTTCTGAAATTATCCCGAACCATTCTATGTAGTTGAATCTAAATTTATTAACTTTAAGCTGCTGTTTATCAATAATATGGTATAGTTATTTGATGCAGATAATAAATACTTAAATTCTTGAATTATGCCAAGAGCCATATGGAAGGGAGGAATCAGTTTTGGGCTGGTTTATATCCCTGTTAAATTATATTCAGGTTCTGTTTCTCACGATGTCGACTTTGATATGATACGCAAGGGCGATCAATGTCCCATTAAATATATGCGGATTTGTGAAAAAGACGGGAAAGAAGTACCCTGGAAAAATATTATGAAAGGCGTTAAAATTGATGATTACTATATTACCCTTTCGGAAGAGGACTTTGAAAAAGCACGGAGCGGTAAAAGTGAGAGCATTGATATTGAAGATTTTGTAAAAACGGAAGAGATAAATCCCCGCTACTTCGAAAAGCCCTACCTGCTTGAGCCGGAAAAAGGTGCCGGAAAGACATATAATTTGCTCCGGACGGCCATATACAACACAAAAATGGCTGGTATATCGAGGTTTGTTTTGAGAAACAGGGAACATCTGGCTTTGCTTATGGCAGATGAAAAAGTAATGTATCTGGCCCAGATGCGTTTTGATGATGAATTGAGGAAACCGGATGATCTTAAAATTCCCAAAACCGAGCCTACCAAAGCAGAGCTTAAAATGGCCGAGCAGTTGATTAAAGAAATGTCAAAGCCATTTGATCCCCAAAGATACAAAGATACTTACGAACAGAATCTCAAAAAATTAATAGAAGCCAAGGCTAAGAATCAGGAAATTGAAGCACCCGAAGATGTGGAAGAACCAGCCGGCCTTGAAGACCTGATGGCTCAGTTGAAGAAAAGCCTTGAAGCTGTTAGCAATTAAATTGTATTGTTATGGGTAGCCTTGACACATATAACGAAAAGAGAAACTTCGACGGTACCCCGGAGCCGCGGGGTGAGGAAGCCAACATTGGTGCTGAGCGCAACCGTTTTGTTATTCAGCACCATTTGGCTACCCGTGATCATTATGATTTTCGGATTCAGGTTGAAGATGTACTGGTGAGTTGGGCCATTCCTAAAGAACCGGTGATGGATCCTTCAGTAAAACGCCTGGCCATAAAAGTGGAAGATCATCCGTTGAGTTATATCCATTTCGAAGGAAATATCCCCAGGGGAAATTATGGGGCAGGAACGGTGATGGTTTGGGAAGTGGGTTTTTATTATCTGGAAGACGGTAGCTTCCCTGCTCCTGAAACAATTGAAAAAATGCTTCGCAAGGGACATTTGGCCATTAACCTGAATGGATCAAAGCTAAGAGGATTGTTTCATCTTGTTAAAATTAAGAAAAGCGATAAAAACGAATGGCTTTTTATGAAGGCAGAAGAACCCGCTAAACAGGTAAGCTATCATGAACGCAGTGCCCTTACCGGCAGAACTATGGAGGAGATAAAAGCCAATGGCGCTTTGCTTAAAAGCAATAACGGAAAAAAAACACACTCCAGCCCGAAACGGCTCCTGAATCCTTTGCCAGAAGCAGTTCTTTCCCCGGATTTATACACCCTATGCTGGCTACTGCCGTGAAGGAACCTTTTGACAAAGACAACTGGATATATGAACACAAACTGGATGGATACAGGATTGTGGCCACACGTTTTGGGGATGAGGTAAATTTGTATTCCCGGAATGGAAATTTGTACAATGAGAAGTATCCGGCCATAGCCAAAGCACTAAATAATTTCAGGGCTGACTTTGTGATTGATGGCGAGGTGTGCTATATGGACAACAATGACCGTCCTGATTTTCAAAAGTTACAGCATGACTATGACAATCAAAAGGCATTGCATTATTACGTATTTGACCTGCTATGGTTAAACAATTATAGTCTGAATGAAGTCCCGCTTATTCTGCGCAAATCATTGTTAAAGGAATTGCTGAAAGCGCCCCCCGAAAACATCCATTATCTTACCCATGTGGAAACTCAGGGTATTGCCCTGTTTGAAGAGGTGAAGAAGAAGCAGCTTGAAGGCATCATAGCCAAACGCAAGCAAAGCATCTATTACCCGGGAACACGTTCTAAAGATTGGCTAAAGATAAAAACTTCCCTTCGGCAGGAAATGCTTATTTGCGGATATCTGCCTTCTGATAAAGCAGGTATGCTTTTTAGCTCCCTGTTGTGTGCCCAGTATGATGAGGGTGTTTTGATGTATACCGGCAAGGTGGGAACGGGGTTCAGCGACGAGCTTCAGCGAAAGCTAATGAAGCTGATGCAGCCGCTCGAAGTAAAACATGCGCCGGTTGTAAATCCACCCAGAGATAAAAATATTCATTGGATAGAGCCGGTGCTGGTGGCCGAAGTGCATTTTACCGAATGGACCAAATCTGGCGTAATGCGTCATCCGGCCTTTATCGGTTTGCGACAGGATAAGCCAGCCCCAACCATTACACGAGAACAACCCCAACCCGTTTCAACCATGCCTACAAAAGCTACTCTGACCCATCCCGATAAGTTATTCTTCCCTAAGGAGAAGATTACCAAACGCGATGTGTTTGACTATTATCAAACCATTGCTCCACTTATTCTGCCTTATCTCGAAAATCGCCCGCAATCGCTGTTTCGCACACCCGACGGAGTAAATGACAAAGGCTTTTTTCAAAAGGATATGAAAGATATGGCACCCGAATGGGCTGAAACCCTCGAAATAAAAAATAGTGATGGCGAAACAACCAACTATTTGCTATGCCAAAACATCGATACATTGCTGTGGATGGTGAATCTGGGCTGTATTGAAATCAATCCCTGGAACAGCTCTATTCCCCATCTTGACAATCCCGATTATCTGGTTATTGACCTTGACCCGGTGGATGTAGATTTTAAAAAACTGGTGGATGTGGCTCTTGAATTTCGCAAAACCTTTGATGATCTGAGTATGTCATCTTTCGTGAAAACGAGTGGTGGCCGTGGATTACACATTTATGTTCCGGTAAAACCGGAATACAATTATGACCAGATACAACAGGTAGTTAAAAATATAGAGCAGCATGTACATCAAAAGCAAAAGAAGATAACCAGTTTTGAACGTTCACCATCTAAAAGGAAAGGCAAAATTTATCTTGATTACCTTCAAAACGGGAAAGGCAAAACCATGGCTTCCGTTTACAGTCTGCGTCCGCGGGAAGGAGCGGGAATTTCCACTCCCCTGTACTGGGATGAAGTCAATCATGATCTTGATCCTAAGCAGTTTAATTTTCGTACCATTCGCGATCGCCTGAAAGAAAAAGGTGATTTGTGGAGTAAATTCTTTGACAGCAGGGCAGACCTTAAAGCACTCATACAGTCATCGTCATCCAAAACGTGATAAAATTATACTGCTCCCCGACATATTAAAACCCGGTTTACCGTGGCTCATAATTTCTCTCTTTACTCATGCTTCACCCTCTCCTTGAGGTAAGGGCAGGGTGAAGTGCTCAAGGGAGATAAATCCTGCTTTTTTGGTATATTTGTACTTTGCTGATGATTACGCATGGCTCAAAGTATCTCCCTTTACTCATGCTTCACCCTCTCCTGGAGGGGAGGACGATTGGTTAAAGGGAGCTAAATCCTGCTTTTTTGGTTTACTGTAAAGGAACAACAGTTATCTTTATCGCGATAAATATGGAACACATTGACACCTATCCTGCTTTGCTAATAAGCGAAAGCATCAGCCGGCAGAACATCCGCCATATGGCTAAGAAAATGCGGATGCATGGATTACTATTCAGACCGCATTTTAAGACACATCAATCCCTTAATACCGCCAGATGGTTTAAGGATGAAGGCATCACAGCAATTACTGTTTCGTCAGTGAAGATGGCCCGGATGTTTGCAGCTGCAGGATGGGAGGACATTACCATTGCTTTCCCGCTAAACGTGCATGAGACAGAGGCAATAAATTCTCTAGCTCAAAGCGTAAATCTGAATGTGGTCATGGATATGCCGCAGCAGGCAGCAGTATTGTCAGCCACAATAAAACAGCGGATGGGTTTTTTCATTAAAACAGATACCGGATACGGGCGTGCGGGAATTAAGGCCGGCGAAACTGAGAAGATGGATGCTATTCTTGGTATTGCTCAACATCCTTTGCTCGTATTTAAGGGTTTTCTCACCCATGCCGGTGAAACCTATCATGCCCATAGTGTTGAGGAAATCCTGGAAATACATAAACGGTCTTCGGCCCTGTTAGCCGGATTAAAGCAAAGGTATTTCAGTCGATTCCCTGGCATACTGGCTTCTGCAGGTGATACCCCAACAGCCAGCCTGGCCAGCGACTTTACCGGACTGGACGAACTTCGTCCCGGTAATTTTGTGTATTACGACCTGATGCAATTGCGTTTGGGAAGCTGTCGCTTTGAGCACATTGCGGCGGCGGTTGTTTGTCCGGTAATTTCAGTATATCCAAAGCGGAATGAAGCATTGTTGCAATGCGGAGCGGTTCATCTTTCCAAAGAATTTCTTTTAGATAATGATGGAACTTTAAACTTTGGTCTGGTGGTTCCCTTTAAAGAGGGGAAATGGCTGTCGCCTGAAGGAAAAGATCATTTAAGCAGATTGTCGCAGGAACATGGCATCTTTAGCACTCAAAGTATGTGGGCGCAGCAGTTAAAACCAGGCGACATGGTTGCTGTTATTCCGGTACACTCCTGCCTTACCGTAGATTTGATGAGAAAATGAGATTAATGGTTTGTGCAAACTAATATTATTTTTCCGCCAGTTTACGCAGCATTCCCCGGAAGATAAAGCCATGGAAAGGTAAGACTGAATACCAGTAAAGCCTGCCCCAAAGCCCCAGGGGCCGAAATGTAGCCGTTTGAGTCAATTTGTTGTCATTGAATTTAAATTCCAGCCATGCCTCTCCGGGTAATTTCATTTCCGCAAAGAGCAATAAACGACCCTCTTTTCTGTCGCTGTATAATACCCTCCAGAAGTCGAGGGCATCTCCTGCATATATGGAATCCGCATTGGTGCGGCCCCTCCGTAATCCAACTCCACCGGATAACTTATCGAAAAATCCTCTGAGTTGCCACAAGCGGTTACCGTAATACCAGCCGGTGTTGCCTCCAATACGCCATATTTTATCAATACCCGCCATGCGGTCTGAAACTTCTGCCGTACGCATATCCACAAAACAGCCATGGGTTGGCACTTCTATAAAATCAGAAATGTTGGTGCGGATGCCACTGCTTGCATAGGCATCTTTCCAACTGGAGACAATGGCATTGCTTACAATCTTGCTAAATGCTCTTTTGAGCGCCTTCTCATAATTTAAAGGGTTTATATTTAATATATTACTCAAATTGTTGTTCCGGCAGATTACTTCTACTTTCATGCTATCCACCAAAGCTACTGCCAGGCGATAAGAAGTTGAAGTAACAAAATACAACCAATAGGAGGATAAACGCGGGGTCATTACAGGTACCACGAAAATGCTTCTTTTCAGATTCCTGAC